>ERZ824488.2436-NODE-2436-length-16551-cov-5.115846_pt1 | contig 16551 bp, 12 predicted proteins | sample MGYA00519936_ERZ824488 | MGnify/ENA primary metagenome ERZ824488 (study PRJEB31778, sample SAMEA3449153) | human gut metagenome | biome: human gut; feature: human-associated habitat; material: faeces | place: United Kingdom | collected 2010/2012 ... | reverse complement strand
GACGAAACTATTTACGAACGTGCTTCTGTAGACGGCGCAAGTTCCTTTCAGAAATTTTACCGCCTGACACTTCCGGGGCTGGCACCAATGATGTTCTACACATTAGTAGTAAATATCATCCAGGCATTTCAGTCATTCGGACAGGTCAAGATCCTGACAGAGGGCGGCCCTGGAGAATCCACAAACCTGATCGTGTATTCCATTTACAGAGATGCATTCTTTAACTATCGTTTTGGAAGTGCATCCGCACAGTCTGTTATCTTATTTGTCATTATCATGCTTGTAACATTGGTGATGTTCCGCATTGAGAAGAAGGGAGTAAATTACTAATGAGTCAGTTAAATAGTATGGCAATTCCGATGGAAGGAAAATATTCAAAAAGTGAACTTCTGGAATTAAAAAATAAAATGAACGCCAAGGCACTGGCGAAAAGAAGAAGTAAGACAGCACTGCGCCTTGCGGCAAATATCATTTTCGCAATCCTTGTACTGCTTCCGCTTTTATACGCGGTCAGCATTGCGCTGATGCCATCCAATGAATTATTTACAACGGATCTGAATCTTTTTCCGAAGCATCCGACACTGCAGAACTTCAAGGAGGCATTTACAACTGTTCCGCTTCTCCGGTTCATTTTAAATTCATTTATCATGGCAGGATGTATTACCATCGGACAGATCATTTCCTGTTCCCTTGCCGCATTTGCATTTTCCTTCCTGGAATTTAAGGGAAAAGGAATCCTTTTTGCAATTGTTATGGCAACCATGATGGTTCCTGGCGAAGCAACGATCATTTCCAATTATCTGACCGTCGGAAGCTGGGGGATTCTTGATACGTATGCGGTACTGATCATTCCGTATCTGACATCGGCGATGGGAATCTTTTTGTTCCGTCAGTTCTATATGACATTCCCGATGTCCCTGTATGAATCAGCAAAACTGGACGGATGCAGTAATTTGAAATTCATTATTAAGATTCTGATCCCGCTGACCAAGTCAGCAATCGGAGCTATGGCAGTTTATACTTTTATCAATGCATGGAATATGTATATGTGGCCACTTCTTGTAACCGGTTCCAACAACATGCGAACCGTACAGATTGGTATCAGTATGCTTGACAGTGTGGATTCGCAGTCCATTACCCTGATGATCGCAGGTGTTGTCATGATCATCATTCCGTCGATTTCGATTTTCATTATCGGACAGAAGCAACTGATCCGGGGAATGTTCTCAGGAGCTGTAAAGGGTTAATTCCTATACTGGAAACGGGAAAACATTCATTCCCGATCCTATATATGTGTAAATATTACACACAATTTCATCCAATTAGAAGAGATCACAACAGGAGGAAAATTATGAAGAAAAAAACAGTTTCATTATTACTTGTAGCAGCAATGGCAGTCGGAATGCTTGCAGGATGCGGTGGTGGAAAATCTTCCATCAGCCAGGATGGCTCATCCGATGCAGCAGAAGGCAATGAAAAAGCAGAAATGGCAGATGCAAAGGATGTAGACGGAACAACCATTACTTTCTGGCATTCTATGGGTGGAGTCAATGGACAGGCAATCGATACACTTGTCAAAAAATTTAATGATGAAAATGAATATGGAATTACTGTAGAAGCACAGTATCAGGGAGAATATGATGATTCTCTGAACAAATTAAAGAGCGCACAGATCGGAAATATGGGTGCAGATCTGGTACAGGTTTATGAAATCGGTACCCGTTTTATGATCGAATCCGGTTGGACAGTGCCAATGCAGGAAATGATCGATGCAGATAATTATGATGTATCCGAGATCGAACCGAACCTTGCTGCATATTATACGATTGATAATCAATTATATTCGATGCCTTTTAACTCATCTACCCCAATTATGTATTATAATAAAGATATGTTCGACAAAGCCGGTATTACAGAAATCCCGGACAGCCTGGAAGCAATCGATGAGATTGGCGATCAGTTAATGAGCAAAGGCGGTGCCGGAGAAGTAATGTCTCTTGGTATTTACGGATGGTTCTTCGAGCAGTTTATCGGAAAACAGGGTCTGGACTATGCCAATAACGGAAATGGGCGTGAAAAGGCCGCAACAGCAGTTGACTTTGACAAAAACGGTGCAGCCAAGAATATCCTGACCGCATGGCAGAAACTCAACAAAGACGGTTATGCTCCAATCGTCGGAAAAGGCGGTGATGCAGGACTTGCAGATTTCTCAGCCGGAAAGTCCGCAATCACACTTGGTTCTACAGCTTCATTAAAACAGATCCTGCAGGATGTAAACGGAAAATTTGAAGTGGGAACTGCATATTTTCCGAAGGTATCTTCAAGTGATGAAGGCGGAGTATCCATCGGTGGAGCTTCTCTGTGGGCACTGAACAATAAAGATCCAAAGAAACTCCGTGCAACATGGGAATTCGTAAAATTCCTGATCTCTCCGGAATCACAGGCATACTGGAATGCACAGACAGGATATTTCCCGGTTACCACAAAAGCACACGATGAACAGACATTCAAAGATAATATCGCGCAGTATCCTCAGTTCCAGACAGCAATCGATCAGCTCCATGATTCTTCACCGGAATATTGCGGTGCGCTTTTAAGTGTATTCCCGGAAGCAAGAGCAACTGTTGAGTCTGAAATCGAAAGCATGCTGAATGGAAAAGAAGATGTCGACACAGCAGTACAGAAAATGTCAGATTCGATCAACAAAGCGATCACTGACTACAATACTGTAAATAATTAAAAAGAATCGAGGTAGTAAACATTGAGCAAAACAAAAATATTTGCACACAGAGGTGCAAGCGGATATGCACCGGAAAACACGTTGGAAGCATTTGCACTGGCAATCACACAGGGTGCTGACGGAATCGAGCTTGACGTACAGCTTACAAAGGATGGAATCCCGGTTGTGATCCATGATGAAACCATCGACAGAGTTACAGAAAAAAAGGGATGGGTCAAGGATTATACCTTAAAAAAGTTAAAAGAGCTTACAGTACTGAAAAACAAATTCCCGGAGTATTCCGCAGCAAAGATCCCAACCCTGGAAGAAGTACTGGATGCGGTAAAAGCATCCGGTATCCAGGTCAATATTGAGCTGAAAACAGGAATTTACTGGTATCCGGAAATCGAGCAGAAGGTTGCGGATCTTGTAAAAAAAGCCGGAATGGAAGAGCGGGTGATTTATTCTTCCTTTAACCATTACAGCATCCAGCAGATGAAGAAAATTGTGCCGGAAGCAGAAACCGCTTATCTGTACAGTGATGTGATCCTGAATGTTGCAGAGTATGCGAAGAATACAAAAGTAGACGGACTGCATCCGGCAGTATATCATGTAAAAATGGCAGATTTCCTGAAAGAATATCTAGACAGCAATCTGAATGTCCGTGTCTGGACAGTCAATGAAAAAGCGGATATAAAATGGCTGATCGATGCAGGAGTAACTGCAATTATCACCAATTATCCAGACATGGCAGTGCAGATCAAAAAAGAAGCGGAAGTATAAGATCATGCTGGAAAATAAAAAACTTTTTCTGCTGGATATAGACGGTACGATCTGTAAAGGGAATCAGCTCGTTGAAGGATCCGCAGCTTTCCTAAAAGACATCAAGGCAAATGGCGGGCAGTTTGTATTTATCACAAACAATGCAACCAAGAGCATCGATGATTATATCAGATTTTTTCAGGTTCTTGGAATCCACACCGATTACACCAATTTCCTGACAGCATCCTATGTAACCATTGATTATCTGAAGAAAAATCATGCCGGAGAACTGATCTATGTGCTGGGAACCCGGTCCTTTATCCGGGAACTCAAAAAAAATAAAATCCACGTAACAAGCGATTGCGAGGATGAAGGAATTACCTGCGTTGTAGTTTCTTATGATAATCAGCTGACATATGAAAAATTATCTGATACATGTAAGCTGCTGAGTACAAAAAATGTGGATTATCTTGCAACAAATCCAGACTATGTATGTCCGATTGAATTTGGATTTGTACCAGACTGTGGCTCCATCTGTGAAATGCTTGCACATGCGGTAAAGCGAATGCCGTATTTTATTGGTAAGCCGCAGCCTGAAATGGTAGAACTTGCATTGCAGCGGAATCATTACCGGAAAGAAGAGACTTTAATCGTTGGAGACCGCCTGTATACGGATATCTTATGTGGATATCATGCCGGTGTTGAGACGGTACTGGTATTATCCGGTGAGGCAACTGAAGAAGAAGCAAAAGCATACGAACATCAGCCGGATTACGTGATGTCATCCGTTGATGAGTTGCATGAAGCATGGAGCAAAAGTATTTCTTAAATAAAAGAAAATATGTTTACTAAAACAGGGTATGTATGGCAAATGAAGCTGTACATACCCTGTCTGTATATTCAGGTCAATTCTTGATTGCCTCTGTTTTAACTGTAAAAAACACTTGCATAGACGAACATATGTTTGTATAATAGAAATATGAATACAGAAATGACAAATGAGCATTATACAATACAGGAAAAATTACATATTCTTGCTGATGCTGCAAAGTATGATGTCGCATGTACATCAAGCGGCTCAAGCCGCCGGGGACAGAAAGGAGAACTCGGTAATGCCGTTTCATGTGGAATTTGTCACAGCTTTGCGGCAGACGGAAGATGTATTTCTTTACTTAAGATCTTAATGACCAATCATTGTGTCTACGATTGCAAATACTGCATTAACCGTGCGAGCAATGATGTAAAAAGAGCTACGTTTACTCCGGAAGAGATCTGTGATCTTACAGTCGAATTTTATAAACGGAATTATATAGAAGGACTTTTCCTAAGTTCCGGTATTTTGAAAAATCCAACCTATACGATGGAAAAGATGTGCGAGATACTGTTACTTCTCCGCACCAAATATCATTTTAATGGCTACATTCATGTGAAGACAATTCCGGGAGCTTCGGATGAATTACTTGCAGCTGCCGGTTATCTTGCAGACCGTGTCAGCGTGAATCTGGAACTGCCAACTTCTGAGGGACTTCGTAAGCTGGCACCGAACAAGACTATGCAGACAATCCTAAGTCCGATGGGAAAGGTGCAGAATACCATTGCCGCACATCGCATGGCAATCGGAAAATCATCATATATGGAAAGAAGACGTGGAAATCAATTCCTGCATAACGGAATTTTTTCTGATACTTCCAAACAACAGTTCCAAAGGAAACTGGATAGCAGGGCAGCGCTGCAAAAAGCAGCAGATGTATCCCCAATTACTGCACGGTCAAATCCTGCGGTATTGGATTCTTCCTTCACCTGGAATCAGGCATATCAACTTGCACCACATGATATGTCCAGATTAAAACGCAGCTTTGCACCGGCAGGACAAAGCACCCAGATGATCATCGGAGCGACAGGCGAAAGCGATTATACCTTATTACAAACCACGCAGCAGCTTTATCAGGGATTTGATCTGAAACGTGTCTTTTATTCGGCATATATCCCGCTGAATGAAGATCCTGTTCTGCCTGAGATTGGAACTCCACCGCCGCTTTTGCGTGAACACAGGCTTTATCAGGCAGACTGGCTGCTCCGGTTTTACGGATTTCAGGCAGATGAACTTTTAACCATAGAGAAACCGAATTTTAACGAACTTCTGGATCCGAAGTGTGATTGGGCATTACGCCATCTGGAGTTATTTCCCGTTGAAGTAGAAACGGCAAGCTATGCAGAACTCCTCCGCGTACCCGGAGTCGGACCGAAATCAGCCAGCCGTATTGTAAATGCACGAAGATATGGCAGAATGGATTTCACAAGTCTGAAGAAAATGGGAGTTGTGCTGAAAAGAGCGCACTATTTCATCACCTGTGGCGGAAAACAGATGTATCACACACCACTTGAAGAGACTTATATCACAAGACAACTGGTCAGCGTAGACCGGAAGGAATCCTGGGAAATGGCTCATGCAAATGAAGGCTTCTCACAGATGACACTTGCTGATTTTGGAATTGGATAGTTACATCATTAGGGCAGAAAATACTTATAGCAATATGAGAAAGCAGGAAATTTATGAAGATATATACTTGTAAGGATCGGTTGGAAGACATCATGACCTGTATCTATGATGCATGGGCAGATGCTTTGCTAATCGGTCATGATCAGATAAGACTGAAAAAAGAACCGATTTTCCAGGCGACACTGCTGGATGAATATATCCATGTAGATGGGGACAGCTTCAAAGCAGAAAAAGTCACCCGATCTATCCGCAGAGATATTTCTTCCAGAGCATATCTGTATGTGTATTACGCATCCCTTTCAGCAGAAGAAGACGCACTGCAGGCAATCTATAATTTTTTACGAGTTGGATTTTCCATGGGAGCGGGTGTACTCGAAAATTATACCAATCCACATGTAATGCGGATAATAGAAGTGTACCGTAGTGTCGGAAATGAAAGCCACCATTTCCGTGAATTCGCACGGTTTCAAAGTCTCGACGGGCGTGTGTATGTCAGCCATCTGGAACCCAAAAGTGATGTGATCATGCTGGTTGGAAGACATTTCGCAGACCGTATGCCATCGGAATATTGGATGATCGTTGACGATAACCGGAAGACCGTCTGTGTCCATCCAAAAGACGGAGAAAATTATCTTCGTTATCTGACGGACGGAGAGTTTGAGGCACTTCGGAAAACAGAAGAATACGAAGATGAATACACTGGGATGTGGAAGACATTTTTCCATACGATCGGGATCAAAGAGCGGGAGAATTATGTCTGTCAGAGGAATCTTTTTCCGATCTGGAAGAGAAAGCATGCTGTGGAATTTAAAGAATAATCGCAGAAATTAAAAAGCAGCAAAGAATAACTCCGGTTAAAAATCTATTCTTTGCTGTTGCTATTTATACGCTTTTAAGAACGCTCATCTATACACATGGGACATCTCGGATGCTCAATGGGAATTATCTATCGTGATCCGGAAGACAGTTACTACGATGAAGCCGAATTTGCAATCGTAAAAGGAAATACTGTATTTGGAAATCTGATGGATGATGTTCGGTTTTATGGAGAACTTGCACTGGTACGGGAAGGGATTGAGAAAATTCATGAAGCATTGCCGGACTATAAGTATATACCGATGCGGGATGTTCGAGAAGCAATGTATCCTGAGAAGATGACCACAGAACAGCTGGCAGAGGCATTGGATGAGATTGCAGAAGCATTTGATCCGTATGAGTATCGGGATAATGTGGAGATAGGAGAAAATACGGTACAGGAAGTAATGCTGGATTTGCGAAGCGGGAATATTCATTCCTATATTTCGTATCTGAAGGATATCGTAGACGAAGAATGTGACCAGTCTGTGCGAGCAGGTGTATTGATTGAAAGGCTGAAAGCCTATGAACCGGAGCTCCCAAAGGATCTGGAACCAATGGTGTATGTAAACTATTGTGAAGAGAGTAGTCTCATGAATCCGAGATGTCAGAAGTTATCCGAGCTGGATGCAAAAACAGCAGAAATGGATAAAGAATGGTATGCAAAACGTGATTCGAAGACAGAGGAACCTACAAAAATCACAAAGATATATGTGACTGTATATTATGCGGAAAAAGGTGAACAGATGCTGCATCATTTCAAGAAGTCAATGGATATTGGAAATGGACATGGCGGTATTGTGAGTCAGTTGAAGTATGATAATGAAATGAAGCTTACAGATGAGTATTGGATCAATTACCAGAAAGGCAAAGGAAGTGAAGAGTTCCAGAAATATATGGAAGATCTGACAGACATGCAGAATCATGTGCTTCCGTATCTGCAGAGCTTTTGCAACTTGGAAGAAAAAGGTGTGAAGGAGAGACGAGAACAGCAGATAGCAGAAAGATATGAAGGAAGAGCAGATGAGCGGGTAACAAGTACCGAAGCGAATGCAGTGGTTAAGGATGCAGGAAAAGCAGATAGAAAACCGGCACAACAGAAGCAAGTGGTAGATGGAAAAGATAAGAAATTATCAATTCATGAACGGCTTGAGATTAATAAGAAGATTATACAAGAAAAACAGGGAAAAGATAAGCCGGAGAGAGGGGCTGATCGGGGTGTAAGATAAGCGAAAAAAGGAATGGAAAGTTACTGTTTTAGTAGCTTCCATTCTTTTTTTGAGGAGAGAGAAGAGTTATTTCTTTCTGATTAAAAAGGTTGTTACATTCATCTATAATAGCTTCAACTGTGCGTACCTGTGAAGGCGTGAGTTGGCGGAGCTTATCTGAAAGAATCAATAGATCTTTATCTATAATTTCACCAGTGAGTAAATAATCGGCACTTACTTCTAAAGCAGAGGAGATTTTTAGCAGATTCTCAGGTCTCATTGCTCGCTTTCCTGATTCTGCATAAGAAACAAACTGGGTAGTGACCTCACCCTTTTCTGCAAGTGCTTCTTGAGTGAGCCCCAGTTTTTTTCGGCGTTCCATAATTCTTTTTCCAATTTCCTGTAAACATAATTCACTATCAGACATTGGTGTAAAAACATCTCCTCTCGTATTGTTAAATTATATCCACAATAGATGATAAAAATAAGCGTCTATTGTTGACTAAAATCAACAATACGATATATAATCAGAGATAAATATTGAAAAATCATGAATGCATAACAAGTTGAAAAAGTAGTGTATGGGAATACGAAAAAGCGAACAGCTATAATAAAAGAAAATGGATTCTCAGGAGGACTATGATTATGGAACAAATGAATTTTTCAATAGAAGTATCTGAAAGTGCAATAAAAACATTTGCGGATTATTTATACCAAAGAGAAAATGCGAAGACAACCGTTAATAAATATGTAGCAGATATAAAAAAATTTTTCTCTTTTCTGGCAGATGATAACCAAATCAATAAAAAAAAATTGCTGCAATATAAAGAATGGCTTGTTCAAAGATATGCTATCAATAGTGTCAATTCGATGCTTGCGGCATTGAATCAGTTTTTGGAATTTTTGGAAGTTGGAAACCTGAAGGTGAAAAGAATTAAAGTTCAAAAGCATCCTTTTTTGCAAGAACGGAAAGAACTAACAGAAAAAGAATGTAGGAAATTGATTGCGACAGCTAGAGCGGAAGGCAAAGAACAGCTTGCATTATGTATCGAAACAATAGCATGTACAGGAATCCGAATCAGTGAAATAAAATACTTTACAGTGGAGCGAGTAAAAACAGGAAAGATAGAGATTTATAACAAAGGAAAATATAGAAGAATTTTCCTGCCTAAGATATTACAAAAGAAACTTCTTTCTTATTGCCAAAATAATCAAAAGACAGAAGGATGGATATTTGTTACTAAGAACGGAAAGTTAAAGGACAGAAGTAATATCTGGAGAGAAATGAAGAAATTAAAAGAAAAAGCAGGAGTAGCAGAATCAAAAATATTTCCGCATAATTTCAGGCATTTTTTCGCTAGGATTTATTATAAAGTGATGAAGGATATCACAGGCCTGGCAGATTTACTCGGGCATAGCAGTATCAATGTAACGAGAATATATACAGCAACCACAGAGTCAGTGTTCCAAAAGAAGCTAGATAAGATTGTTAAACAGGAATTATTAGAATGTACAACATAATATCTGTTATGTTGTATAGTGCCACTATTAACCTGTTCTACCCTATTTCTGCAAGTCATTCATTTCTTCCAAAAGTGAAATTTAAACTATAAAAATAACAAAGATTATAGCCGATTTACCAGGAGCAGTACTTAAATAGGGCACAGCTACCAAAAAATCAGAAAGGAATTATGTAATATGAACAGCATAACAGATATCATGGTGTTATTTAACATTATATCGTACGAAAATTAATCTGTCCATAAACAACATAACAGATATTATGTTGTATTGATTTGGCAATGGATAAGGAGTAACGATGGCATATACTGTAAGAAAATTACTTGAATCAGAACAGTTTCCCAAAATGAAGCTGCTTTGTGGTGAAAAAGGTCTAGATTTGGAAGTGAAAGGCATTCGAATAATCGAAATTGAAGATATGGAGCGATACCTGACGGGTGGTGAAATACTCATAACCAATCTTAGGGTATATTTATCATGCAGTGATCGAGAAGTAGAGCAGCATTTTGAAGATTTAGTTAAAAGTGACATAAGCGGATTCATTGTAAAGAAAAGAAAAGAATATGATCCTACAGGACGCAGATTGAGTTTATTAGAAAAACACTGCAAAAAATATGAAATTCCTCTGGTAGAAATTCCGGAAGATTTCAATTACTGGGGAATTATCCGTCATGTTATGATACAGGTATTCGATAAAGACACTGCACGATTAAAGTATTTTAAAATTACACATGATAATTTTAATACATTTGTTTTAAAAAATGATGGATCAAGGAATACAGCAAGAGATATTATCGGATTTTTAAGTATCATGATCGAGAATCCTGTTGTATTGTATTATGGTAATCTTAATTGTATGGTTTCAACAAACTTGGACAACTCCAAGTTAATATTGTCAGATGAAATTCAGCCATATAAACCCAATATTATTACGAAATTTCAATATATGAAGCAGATGAAAGGAAGCTGTGTTCAATATGTAGTGAAATTTACCATATTGAGTGAAGTGGAAATATATATAACAATAACAGAAGAAAATAGAGAACTGATAGAACTTGATTATATGGCAATCGAGAATGCGATTATTAACTTGCAGTATGGATTTTTGAGTGAATTTGCACAGAATGAAGTGAAAAAGAAGTATCAGAGAGATATTATCCATAATATTCTGAATGGATTACTGAGTTCGAAAGAAATGACTGAAGCGGCAGCACAGCTCGGAATGAAAGAAAGCGATACTTACAGGGTTGTTGATTTTCATACCATCACAAAAAATGTACAAAGAAAATATACAAAAGAACAGCTTCACGAAGTAGGTGTCATCGTAGGTGAATTGATGCATCTTTTGCCGGATGCGCTTATTTACAGAAATATGGATCAGATTGTTATGATTCAACAGGTAGATCCCAATCAAACAGAACTGGAGTATCAAAAAGAGATGGAAGAAGTAGAGGATGTTATCCAGCGAAGCATCCTTTATAGAAAGAAAGATACAGACTTTCAGATTGGTATAGGAAAAAGTGTGGAAGGGTATCAACGGCTGAAAGAATCTTATCACGAAGCAAGTCGGGCTATCAAGTATATAGACATTATCCGCCTGGTGACTGGTGATAAGAATAAGTCAGTAGTACATTATTCGAACCTCGGATTTTTCCAGATATTCGGCAAAGTTGATGATATGACGGAATTGGAAAGATGCATTCCGGAAACATTAAAGAAATTATATTTATATGATGATGAACATAAGGGAGAATTGATTACAACCTTGCAGATGTATCTTAGAAATAAGCAAAGTATTAGGAAAACGGCAGACGAAATGTTTGTTCATTATAGAACAATATCTTACAGGCTTGAAAAAATAAAACAAATTTCCGGAATTAATTTTGACAATGCAAATGAAGTGCTGGCAGTCAGTAATGGCCTGATTATTAATAAAATGTTAAAAGAAATAGAATAGAAAAAGAAAGAGAAATCGTGTTGAGGCATGGTTTCTTTTTTTTTTGAACGAAGTTCATAAAAAGATATTAATGGAGAATATCGATACAATGGAACAGATTTTACAAAAAAACGGATAAATATTTTCATTGATTGTACATTATATTAACCGTTTTCAATCTGTATAATTAGGAAACTGATGAGAAAATATTTCAGGAAAAGTATCACTGCTACAGAGGTTATTTTTTTGATATAAACTAAGACTTCGCAGGGTTTAGATTAGAGGGTGTAACGATGCAATTGAAAAATTCAACAGATTACGCAATTAGAATCGTATGTTACTTAGCAGCAGAGGAACGGATGGTATCTACATCAGAATTATCACGGAAGCTAAATGTTTCTGCTAATTATGTTCCTAAAATAGCGAAAAAGCTGAAAGATGCAAAAATAGTCACTGCCTGTGAAGGTACAAATGGTGGCTATATGCTAGCAAAACAACCGGAGAACATTTCTTTAATGGATATTATATCGTGCGTAGAGGAAACAATGGCAATTAATCGTTGTTTGGAAGAAGATCGATTTTGTTCCAGAAATTTAGAAGATACCTGCAAGATACATAAAATATTGTTGAGTTTGCAGAATACATACAATAATAAATTAGAGAGTGTAAAGGTTTCAGACGTTATTCGCCCTGGAGAAGATGAATATTTTGGACGATTTTATGTTGTATTAAAACTGAACTTAAAGGAAAAAAGCTACGAGTGTGTGTATTCACATATCCGTGAAGTGTACGAGAAAGTAAGAAAAACAGAAAGCTATGAAGAGTTCATAAGCCAATATGTAGAAAGATACGTGTATGCTTCTGACAAAAAAATGGTTCATGACTTCTTATCAAGTGAAGGATTAGAAGAAAGACTAGTTGATGGATGTGAGGAAAAAGATCTTCCGTATCGCAGAATTACTGGAAAAGATAAGAATGCATATGTTTGGATGGAAGCAAAAAAATATATAGATGCAAATGAGAATACTGCAATTATTACGTTACATAATGAGAAGATTGTCCAGAACACAGTTGTAAAGATGGAACAGGAACTCGTAAAGAAAGAACAGGATATGGCAAAGCAGTATTGGGATATGGTATCACTTTTAACTACTGTATTGAATCATAATCATTTAGTTGAAGTAGGGTACCAAGATGACATCAGTTTCTATACGAAACAGGTATATCTTCAATTGCAGAAAAAATATCCAGAATACGGGATTACGGATGAAGAAATTGCGTCAGTAGCGCATTTGGCACCGATTCATGATATTGGAAAGATAAAAGTACCAATTGAAATTTTAAATAAAAATGGAAAATTGACGGATGAAGAAATGAATGTAGTAAAGCAACATCCATTAGTAGGTGCAGCGATGACCCAGAGATTCCCAGAAGGGATAACAACGGAAAAGCTGAACCAGTATAGCTATGAAATATGCAGACATCACCATGAAAGATATGATGGTTCAGGATATCCGGACGGTTTGAAAGGGAATGCAATTCCAATGTGTGCACAGGTCGTTGGGATTGTGGATGCTTACGATGCATTGATCAATGATCGTCCATACAAAAGGAAATATGAACCGGAAGAGGCAATCCAGATGATTTCAAATGGTGAATGTGGAGCGTTTTCAAATCAGCTGATGCAATGCTTTCAGGAGGCAGCAAAGCAGCCAGAGTGGTTAAAAGTAACAAAAAGTCAAGCATGACAGAAGATTTGAGGCGATTTTGTGAACAAGAAATTGAGTGTTTTAAGACGAATTACAGCAGTTGTTCTGTGCGTTACATTATTATCTTCGCAAGTCGTAGTTGCGAATGCTGAAGATTCAGAAAGAATGAATGTGCAGACCAATAGTGAAATTACAGATATATCGGAACAGGATGGTTTCAGTAGTGATACATCTGAAATATCTGATATCACGGAAAGTGATATTCCTGATTCTTTTGAAGGAGAATCAGAGCAAAATACAGATATTAGTACTGAAGTAACAGAGAAATTTGGTAATTCTGAAGATCAAGGATTTACAGATGGAGAAGAAACAATTATCGAGGATGAAAACACCTCAGATACTTTGGAAGAAGCAAATCCAGATTATGAAGATGGAAAAATATGTATCTACAATTACCAACAACTTCTGCAAATCGGTACAGGAACACAGATGTTTTCCGGAGACAAAGATGGAAATGTTGGTGAAGGGGATAAGGTTCTTGCAGATGGTGCAGAACTTACCTATGCATCAGACGCTTCCTATTGTTTGATGAATGATATTCCAATAGATAATGAAAATGTCTGGAACTTCCCATCAGATTTTACAGGTAGCATCACTTCATCATCAGAGCGCACGGGCAACACAGTATATGATTCAGCGACTGATACGATTTATGTGTATAACCGATACCAGCTTGAATTGATGAAAGGGGAATCTTCAGACAGCGAACCTGTAATGAGCGAGGATTATATTGCAGAAAAGGTAGGAATGGGTCAGGTTTTCACATTGGAAGACGGTTCCTATCTTACTTACAGCAAAACACATAATTATGTGCTCGCTTCTTCCTTTACAACAGAAACACCGGAGCTTCTTGCAAATAAGGCTGGGACAGAGGAGACAACTAAGGATATTACTAGCGCTTATCCATCTGATTATGAAGGAAGAAATTATTTCGGTCAGGTGGTAAAAAAGATCGGTGATAAAAATTATATTCTGATTGGAAATGAAACACAGCTCCGGGCAATCGGAACAGATGCGGAAGTGACAGAACCCATCTGGAAGGTGTATGAAACAAGAGAGAAAAAAGGGGGATTACTGGGGGGAGCACTGAGTGGATATACAGACTGGACACCGGCTGCGGATACAGCAGAATACAAAACAGAACTGTATTATCCGGGTGATGCGGATCTGGCCAATTTTAAAGATGGAGACAAAGTATATGACTGGTCAAAAACTGCATTGTATGCAAATGATAATGGTGGACACGAAATTGGAAAAGCGGAATATTTGGATGCCCCATCCTTAGACGTAGCTGGTTTGAATGCTACAAAGCGTTATCTTTATGTGGGCAGTACGATCCAGGATTCTGCAAATATGATAGTAACTGCATCTGAGGACAGTCCTTCTGATGATTCTACGGAGGAGGCCTCCGGTGAAACAGAAGAAGTTTCTGGTAATACAGAAGAGACTTCCGGTGAAGCAGATGGAAATGCAAAAGGCAGTGATCTGATTGATATGGTTCCGGCAGAAAACAATGAAATATCTGTATCTGGAAATGATGATATTTCTTCAGAAGCTGCAGCATCGGACACTACTGTATCAGATACTGAAAACGAAGAGATTTACGATGAAGATGCTTTTATCAGTGATGAAAGTGAAAGTGATTTTTCAGATGATGCGGATCCAGAAAGTATACAGGTTGAAGAGGATAAGACCTACGTTCTTACTTATGATATAAGCAAAACGACTAATAAGGTGAATATTGCAGGCACCGGATATAAATATAGCAAGGATGCGGATTATATTATCTTTCGTGATATTGATCTTTCCAAAGAGGGCACCAATTCCAATGGGGAAGATGATGATTGGGATCCTATTGATAATTACCAGGGAAACATGGAAGGCCGAAAGGGAATGGTTGAAGGTCAGAGTATAACAATCAGCCATATCAATATTTCACAGAATAATCCAGTCGATCAGGACAGGCAGGCAGAATATGGTATCGGATTTTTCAGAAATTTGACAACACCATATTCTACATCCCTGACAATATCCCAAAACCCGATCACTGTGAAAAACATTACTCTTTCTGATGTGACGGTTTCTACAACAACACAAAAGGTTAAACAAAATGTCAGTTTGATTGGAAGTGTGCTGAAGCTCCTGCTTGGAAATTTAAGTGGACTGAAACCGGATCCGCAATCCCTGGCAACGGGAGGATTTGCAGGCGTCATAAAAGGAAACATCCAGATTGAAAACTGCAATGTAGAAAATTTACGTGGAGTTTCAAATGTAAATGATCGGACCGGTGGCTTCGCAGGCTATGTCAGTGGTATGACACAGTATGACCTCATATCAAATGGATTAGGAGGCCTGGTTACTACTTTAACAAAAATCCTGAATCTGATTCCTCTGCTTGGAGCCGGTGACCTGCTGACTGTCCTTTTAAATGGAGGATTACTCAGTGTAAAAAATCTGATTCCGGTAGGCTATGTCAATCCATGTATTCAGAATTGTTCTGTAAGCGGTGGCACTTCTGTTACAGGTCAGAAGAGTACCGGTGGATTCGCTGGGGAAGCCATTGGTGCAGTGATGAAAAACTGTTCTGTGGGTGGCACTGCCACAGTGTCTGGAAATGATTGCTCTGGTGGATTTGTGGGACGTTCTGCGAATGCAGTTGTGGCAGGCGCATTAAGCAGCCTTGGTATTGAACTTATGGGGAACTTTCCGGTCAATACAGTTATGCTGAACTGCAGAATTGATGGAACGGTAAACGTATCCGCACAGGGAAGTTTCGCTAAGGAAAGTGGTTATGCAGGCGGATTTATTGGCGAAATGCGAAATAGTTACGCTGTAGACTGCAGTATTTCTTCTTTGGGTACAGTGTCCGGAAAAGATTATACCGGAGGATTTGCCGGTATAGCAACCCTTGGTGATGTAGCGGATATTGATGAAAGCCAGGGACTTCTGGTAATTGTAAAGGATCTTCTTACAGGGTTGTTAAATGGTAAATTTACCAACATGGATATCCTGAACCTGGTAGGACTCCGGCCTTCTGTTATAAGCGGATGCACCATTGCAGGAGATAACATTTCTGTAACAGCGAACGGTAAAAATGCAGGTGGACTTGTGGGATATGCAGGTGCTGTCCAGATTTCCAATACTTTAGAACTTGCAGATGACTCAAAATCAACTACAAAAGCCCTCCAGCGAGTGCTTAATAAGACGGGTCTTACCTACGAATTTTCAGACCGTGTGAATCAGATCAATGCAGCTTCCTCTATGAAGGTTTCAGCAACAGA
>ERZ824488.2421-NODE-2421-length-16696-cov-4.057208_pt1 | contig 16696 bp, 10 predicted proteins | sample MGYA00519936_ERZ824488 | MGnify/ENA primary metagenome ERZ824488 (study PRJEB31778, sample SAMEA3449153) | human gut metagenome | biome: human gut; feature: human-associated habitat; material: faeces | place: United Kingdom | collected 2010/2012 ... | reverse complement strand
AATGCAGGCGGTCCGGTGGTGATTGACTGCCAGATCGACAGCGATGACAAGGTATTCCCGATGGTTCCCGCAGGAGCAGCCATCGAGGAAGTCTTCGATCAGGATGACTTAAAATAAAAATCATTAGCTGCATATGCAAAGAAAGAGTCCATAATCAAAAATGGGCTCTTTTTTTATCCGCGGGCGGTGGATTTGCTAGTAAAAGCTTTCGCGTTGTGGTACAATAAATTTTATATACTAAGGAAGATTGGGGCCGTTTTAAATGGTATCGCGGAAAGACATAGAAGATTTTTATAAAAAATATAAGAAAAATTTGGATGCGGAAGCGCAGGTGATCGACCGCCTTCTTCAGGCGGAGGATCAGGAAATCTGGCTGGAGAAGCTGAGGAAGAAAGCCAGGTTCATGAGAAACCTCTACATTGAGAACGAGGCTCTTCTGAATCTCTATGTCCGTCCGTTCTTGAGCGGAGAGGTTCTTTTAAACGATGAGCTGGCTGACTGCTTCCTCCATGAGATCATCGACTGCAGAGCAGAGGGCTACGAGGATGATCTGGCCTTCCGGGAAGTGACAGAGCTTCTGAATGGCTATTTCAGGGAGACGAAGAACCGGGGCGGCGAAATCTGGTGCCTGAACATTCTGGGCGGCTTGTACAACGCGGGCTCCGGGGAAGGCGACGGGGAGCGGAGCAAGGCATATTTCCAGCAGATTGTGGAGCGAAAGGATCTCTATTTTGAGATCGAAGATCTGGGTGTGCGAAAAAGGATCATTTACGCTTTTTATAATCATCCCGTGGTATCGGTCAATTTCCGTCAGGTAAGCTGTGAGGAGCTCTTGAGGATTCTGGATGAGGCTATGGATTTTTATAACGACCCCAGAGTACGGGAAAAAGACGGAGAAAATCTGGACTTTGACGAGCTCATCGACGAGCTGAATTATGACGTTTTAGGAAACTATATCTGCGGTTCGGACCGGGCGGATGTGACGGATGAATTTCTGATTCGCGGAGAAAAAGTTCTGGGGGCGCTTTACGAGGCAGAGCTGAAGAAAAATCCCAACCGTTTCGAGATGCCCGATGAGATTTACTGCAACTACCATCGCTGTCTCTTTTTCCTTGGAAAAATGAGCTGCACGGATTTTGTGGAGGATTACTGGGCCTTCTGCAGCTATATTCTGGAAAATGAGCCCCTGGGCAGCCAGAAGGGCGTGGAATTTTATGACAGCCGGGTCTTTCAGATCGCGACAGTCCATCTGACGAATATTCTCTATGTGATCGTCCACTACAAAGACGAGTACCACGGCGACCGGGAGATCTGGAAGAAATGTGCGGACCAGTATCTGAACATCATCCGCAACCTTCCCCGGACCGGAAATAGTGCCTTTGTAAACGATATGGTGACCCGGTCACTGGCAGATTTTATTGAGCTGGTGGATGAGGGGGAGGTGGATTTCAACCTCCTGATGAACGCCACTCTGAACCGGGACGAGGAAACCCTTCTTCATTCCTCCATGGTGGGCCAGATCGCGGCACGGATTATGGAAAGCGTTTTCGCCAACTGCCCCGACCTTCTGGTGGGGTCTCTGGACTGCCAGAACGTTGTGGAGGTCTTTGAAAACCGGGAAAAAATCATGACCTACGTCAATGAGGCAGCTCAGGTCTTCGATATCGGAAAGATCAAGATCGGCGAGATCATCAACAAACAGTCCCGTCAGCTGACGGAGCGGGAGCGGAAAAGAATCCGAAAGCACTGTGAGGATGGCTATGAAATTACCCGGAAGGGAAAGTTGCTCCGGAAGTACGGCGACGTTGTACTGGGCCATCATAAATCCTACGACGGAAAAATGGGATATCCGGCAGATTTTGACAACACCGCCTCGCCTTATCGTTTTTTTATCGAGCTCATCCACATCGCGGACAGCATGGATGCGGCCACTGACAGTCTCGAGAGAAGCTATAAAGGTGGAATCCGTTTTCAGCAGTTTCTGGATGAACTGGAGCAGGGCCGCGGCTCACTCTATTCTCCGGAGCTGGTGGATCTCCTTCGCTCCGACCAGGCGCTTCAGGAGGATCTGACTTATCTTCTGAGCGCCGGAAGGAACCGGATTTACTATGATATTTTCGGCGCTCTGGTTCGGGAGGAGACGAAGGAAAGCGAGGAAGAAGAGGCTGCGCTTCCCCTGCTTCGTGAGTTTTTCTGTCTGGACGATATCCGCAACTTTCTGGAGACCGCCGGAAAGAGCCAGGGCGCTTCCTTTGCCCTGAAGGATGAGAAAGGCCTCATTTGGGAAAGCGGAGAAAGCGGGGATGGAGAGAGCTTTCTGGAACCTATTTCCCTTCACGGAAAGACCATTGGTCAGCTTCAGGTAAAGGTGAAGCCGGACAGCACTTTTTCCGAGGAGCAGCGGCAAAGTCTGGCTGTCCTTTGCCGTTCTCTTCTGACCAAAGAGTACGAAAATACCTGTCTGGTGAAAAAATATGAGAGTGACTTTGACGAGCGGGACGATCTTCTGAACATGATGCAGGAGCGCGGAAATGAAAACCTGGGATTGATACACGCGCTGGCGGAGGATTTTCTCCTGATTCTCTATGTGAACATGCGAACCGGCGAGTATAAGGTCTCTCACAGAAATTTAGGCGGCTGTTTCCGGAACCTGCACAGCGGCTATTATGACGATTTCCGCAAGGATGTGCTGGCGAAGGCTGCCTGGCCGGAGGACTGGGAGACGATCCATGGAAGCCTGCGGCTCCATGAGATCTCCAGGTTTTTTGTGAAGCTGGGAGGCATCTTTGAGACGGAGCTTCGCCTGGAGACAGGGGAAGGCTATCGCTGGGTGCGTCTTCGTTTTACCCAGCTGGAGGAGCAGAACACAATCCCCAGCGTCATGTCCGTTTCATTCCAGGATATTCACGAAACGAAGAGCCGGAGCGAGCAGATGAACGAGGCTCTGAAGGAGGCCTACCATACGGCGGAGGGAGCCAATCGGGCCAAGAGCCTTTTCCTCTCCAGCATGTCCCACGATATCCGTACTCCCATGAACGGCATTGTCGGAATGACGGCCATCGCCATGAAAAATCTGGACAACCGGGAGCGGGTGGAGGACTGCTTAAGAAAGATCGACGACTCCTCCAGGCTTCTCTTAAGCCTCATCAACGATGTCCTTGATATGTCCAAAATCGAGAGTGGCCGGATGGAACTGAGCCGCCAGCGGATTTCCCTGAAAAAGCTGATGAACGAATCGGCGGAGGTCACAGCGACGGAAGCTCGGAAAAAGAAACAGGATTTCCGGGTGGAGATCGATCTCATCCACGAGTACGTCCAGGGCGATCCTGTGCGCCTTCGCCAGGTATTTATCAACCTTGTCTCCAACGCTGTGAAATATACGCCGGAGGGCGGCCGGATCCGCATGCGCCTGATGGAATTTCCGAATAAAACGGGCGAAGAGTGCCGCTACCGCTTCCAGGTGGAGGATAACGGCATCGGTATGTCGAAGGAGTTTCTTGAAAAGGTTTTCGAACCCTTTACGAGAGCTGATAACAGCATGACCCAGAAGAACCAGGGAACGGGACTCGGCCTTTCCATCACCCATTCCGTGGTGGAGATGATGGGCGGCGTCATCGAGGTGAAGAGCGAACCTGGAAAAGGAAGCATTTTTACCGTCATCTTACAGTTCTCGGCAGAAGAAGCACCAGAGAAAAAAGAAGAAAGCGGCCAGGAGAAAAAACGGCCGGCTGCAAGCTTTGAAGGCTTCCGAGCTCTTCTGGCGGAGGATAACGAGCTTAACCGGGAGATCGCCGAGACCTTCCTGGAGGACTTTGGTATAAAGGCAGAGTCCGTTGTCAACGGACAGGAGGCAGTGGAGCTTCTGAAAAAACGCGGCGATGGCTACTTCGATGTGGTCTTTATGGATATCCAGATGCCGGTGATGAACGGCTACCAGGCGACCCGGGCCATCCGGGAGCTTCATACCCCCTATACCGATCAGCTTCCTATCATTGCCATGACGGCCAATGCCTTTGCGGAGGATGTGCAGGAGGCTTTCCGGGCCGGCATGAACGAGCATGTCACCAAGCCGGTGGATGTGCGGAAACTGGCCCTGGTTCTTGATAAATATCTGAGTAGAACAGACCGATGAGCGACTCCTTTCCGGGGAAAACGGGAACCTGGAAAGGAGTTTTTTACATTAAAACTGTCTGCGAAACAAAGACAAGTGTAACTGGTAGGAAAATAAAGGGTTGACAATTCTTTCACAACGCGCTACACTTTAGTGAATTAAAGAGATAAGAGGAGGAAGCAAGTAGTGAAGAGAGTGTACAATTTTTCAGCTGGACCGGCTTGTCTGCCGGAAGAAGTATTAAAAGAAGCTGCGGAGGAAATGCTGGATTACAACGGTTCCGGAATGTCCGTGATGGAAATGAGTCACAGATCTTTGGCTTTCGACCAGATCATCAGGACCGCAGAACAGGATTTAAGGGATCTGATGCAGATTCCTGACAACTATAAAGTGCTTTTCCTGCAGGGCGGAGCGTCCCAGCAGTTCGCCATGATCCCCATGAACCTTATGAAGAACCGCGTGGCCGATTATATCGTCACCGGCCAGTGGGCGAAGAAGGCATGGCAGGAAGCACAGAAATACGGAAAGGCCAACAAGATCGCCTCTTCCGAGGATAAGACCTTTTCCTATATCCCGGACTGCAGCGATCTTCCTATCAGCCCGGATGCGGATTACGTCTACATCTGTGAAAACAATACGATTTACGGAACAAAATTCAAAGAACTCCCCAACACGAAAGGAAAGACTCTGGTGGCTGACGTGTCCTCCTGTTTCCTTTCCGAACCGGTGGATGTGACAAAATACGGCATTATCTACGGCGGCGTCCAGAAGAACATCGGCCCGGCCGGCATGGTCATCGCCATCATCCGTGAGGACCTTATCACTGAGGATGTCCTTCCGGGAACGCCCACGATGCTTACCTACAAGACCCACGCGGATGCAGGTTCTCTCTACAACACCCCCAACTGCTACTGCATTTACATGTGCGGCAAGGTCTTCAAATGGCTGAAAAAGAACGGCGGTCTCGCTGCCATGAAGGAAAAGAATGAGAAAAAAGCGGCGATTCTTTATAATTATCTCGACGAGAGCCGTCTCTTCCATGGCACCGTGGAAAAGAAAGACCGTTCCCTCATGAATGTGCCCTTTGTCACCGGCGATAAAGAGCTGGATGCCAAATTCGTCAAAGAGGCAGAGGCGGCAGGTCTTGTGAACCTGAAAGGCCACAGAACCGTGGGCGGCATGAGAGCCAGCATCTACAACGCCATGCCGCTGGAAGGCGTGGAGGCTCTCGTTGCCTTTATGAAAAAGTTTGAGGAGGAGAATGCGTGATGTTTAAATATACCTGCCTGAATGCGATTTCCGAGAAAGGCACGAGCCTTTTCGGAGCGGATTTTGAGAAAACAGAAGATATCAGGGAAGCCGACGCGGTCATGATCCGCAGCACTTCCATGCATGAGATGGAACTTCCTCCGATGCTGGAGGCCGTGGCGAGAGCCGGAGCTGGCGTCAATAACATTCCCCTGGAAAAATGCGCGGAGCAGGGCATCGTGGTCTTCAACACCCCGGGAGCCAATGCCAACGGCGTGAAAGAGCTGGTTCTGGCCGGCTTGCTCCTGGCTTCGAGAGATATCATCGGCGGTGTCGCCTGGGTCCAGAGTGAAAAGGATAGCGAGGACCTTGGAAAACGGGCCGAGAAGGAGAAAAAGCATTTTGCCGGCTGCGAGCTCAAAGGAAAGAAGCTCGGCATCATCGGCCTGGGAGCCATCGGCGTTCTCGTGGCCAACGCGGCAGTCAATCTGGATATGGAGGTCTACGGCTATGATCCCTACATTTCCGTGGACGGCGCCTGGAAGCTCTCCAGAGACATCCATCATATCCAGGATGTGAACGATATCTACCGGGAATGCGATTATATCACGATCCATGTGCCGCTGCTCGACAGCACGAAAGAGATGATCAACGCCGATGCCCTGAATCAGATGAAGGACGGCGTGGTGATCCTGAATTTTGCCAGAGACCTTCTGGTGAATGAGAAAGCCATGATCGACGCCCTGAACCAGGGAAAAGTAAAACGCTATGTCGTGGACTTCCCCACACCGGCCATCGCGAAGACACCGGGAGCTATTGTGATTCCTCATCTCGGGGCTTCCACCCAGGAGTCCGAGGACAACTGCGCGAGAATGGCTGCGGAAGAGCTCATCGATTACCTCGAAAACGGAAACATCCGCCATTCCGTCAACTATCCGGACTGCGAGATGGGTGTCTGCCAGGAGGCCTGCCGTATCGCCATCAACCACCGGAACATCAAGAACATGATCGGTCAGTTTACCACCCTGTTCGGCGAGGCGGATATCAACATCGCGAAGATGCTCAACAAGAGCAAAGGAAATTACGCCTATTCCCTTTTCGACCTGGAAAATCACCCCTCAGAGGCGGTTCTCGAAAGCCTGAAAAAAATCGACGGCGTCTTAAAAGTCCGTATCTTAAAGTAAAAAGCAAGAGGCTGCGCCACGCAGCCTTTTGGCGTTTCTGGGGCTGCAAAAAGGAAATATATGAAAAAAGCTTGAAAGTGAAAGTAAATATGGTAAAATTATGACAGCGGCGGAGCGGAAGTTCCGCGCAAAATAAAGGATACAAGGGGAGGTGTGTTGGGATGAACGAAAGACTGTATAACCTGATGGACTGGGCAGAGATCGAGGCAGTCACTTATGCGGAGACCGATAACCCGCACAGTCTTTTGGGAGCACAGGTCACGGATGAGGGCATCCTGATTCAGACATTTGTTCCCACGGCAGCAGCCATCAGTGTTGTATGCGGAAAGAAAACGTACCCAATGGAACTGGAGGATGAGGCGGGCTTTTTTGCAGCCCTGATTCCTGGAAAAAGGATTCCGTCTTATACACTGCAGGTGACCTTTGACAGTGGAGATACGGCCTGCTGGCAGAATCCCTACGATTTTGAGCCGCAGATCACGGAGAAGGAGCTGAAACGCTTCCGGGCGGGGATCTGCTATGATATCTATGAGAAACTGGGAGCCCATCCCATGACCGTGAAGGGAGTTCCCGGCGTCTATTTTGCCGTCTGGGCGCCTCATGCCATGCGCGTGAGTCTGGTGGGTGACTTTGATCTCTGGGACGGCCGCAGGCTTCCCATGAGAAAACTTTCGGATTCCGGTATTTTTGAACTGTTTGTGCCAAACATCCCGGATGGCGCACTGTATAAATATGAGATTAAGGCAAAAGGCGGCCTGACCTATTTAAAAGCAGATCCGTATGCAAATGCAGCGGAGTTTCGGCCGAATACAGCGTCCGTTGTAACTGATCTGTCAAAGTTTGAGTGGTCGGATGAAAAATGGATGGAGCAGCGGAAAAAGAAAAACGAGGATGAGGAGCCGATGGCTGTTTATGAGGTACATCTTGGTTCCTGGAGAAAACCGGACGACGGACGGGAGTTTTACAATTACCGCGAGCTTGCTCCAATGCTGGCAGACTACGTAAAAGAAATGGGCTATACACATGTGGAGTTGATGCCGGTGATGGAGCACCCGTTTGATGCATCCTGGGGCTATCAGGTGACCGGGTATTATGCACCGACCGCGCGCTACGGTACGCCGCAGGATTTTATGTATTTCATGAACTATATGCATGAGCAGGGGATCGGCGTAATCCTTGACTGGGTACCGGCGCATTTCCCGCGCGATACTTTTGGATTGAGTGCATTTGACGGCACGTGTCTGTATGAGCATCTTGATCCGCGTAAAGGTTCCCATCCGCACTGGGGCACGCTGATTTACAATTATGGTCGTCCGGAGGTATCGAATTTTCTGATTGCGAATGCATTGTTCTGGAAAAACGTATACCATGCAGATGGAATCCGGATGGATGCAGTGGCTTCGATGCTGTATCTGGACTACGGAAAAAATGACGGCGAGTGGGTTGCAAATATTTACGGCGGCAATGAGAATCTGGAGGCAGTAGAGTTTTTTAAACATCTGAATTCGATTTTCAAAAAGGATAAAGACGGTGCGCTGCTGATTGCAGAGGAGTCGACCGCATGGCCGAAGGTCACATCGCCGGTAGAGGAAGACGGACTTGGTTTTGACTATAAGTGGAACATGGGCTGGATGAATGATTTTCTTGGCTATATGCAGCTGGATCCGATCTTCCGCTCTTATCATCACGGAGAGCTGACATTCAGTATGATTTACGCATACAGTGAGAAATTTATTCTGACACTGTCACACGATGAAGTGGTACACGGCAAGGGATCCATGATCGGAAAGATGCCGGGCAAACGAAAGATGAAATTCGCAAACCTGCGTGCAGCGTATGGATTTATGCTCTCGCATCCGGGCAAGAAGCTTTTGTTCATGGGCCAGGATTTTGCACAGTTTGCAGAGTGGAGCGAGGCAAAGAGCCTGGAGTGGGATCTTCTGCAGTATGAAGAACATCAGCAGCTGAACAATTATGTGAAAGCGCTGCTGAAACTGTACCGGGAGCAGCCGGCACTGTATGCGAAGGATTTTGATCCGGTCGGTTTTGAGTGGATCAACAATATTTCTGCGGATGAGAATATGCTTGTCTTTATGAGAAGAGGAACGAAGGAGCAGGACGATCTGCTTGTCGTATGCAACTTTTCTCCGCTTGTTTATGAAAATCATAAGATTGGCGTTCCGTACAGCGGAAAATTTAAAGAGATCTTTAACAGCGACAGCACGGAATTTGGCGGAGACGGCAATACAAATCCGCGTTCTAAGAGTTCAAAGAAGAATCCGTGCGATGACCGCGAGGATTCAATCCGGATTTTAGTTCCGCCGATGGGAATTTCTGTTTTCAAGTGTACACGGACAGAAGAAAAAGCAGCGGCTGGAAAAAAGACGAAAGAGACAGCATCTGCAGAGAAAAAGAGCCCGAAGAAAACAGACCAGAAAAAAACACCGGTAAAAAAGGCAGCTAAGGCAGCTCCAAAAGGAGCAGCGAAGGACGAAGCGGCAGTTACCGTTACAAAAGAGGAGACAAAGGTGGCAATAAAACCGGAACCGAAGGAAACCAAGGTTACGGTAAAGCGCGAGCCAAAGGAGACGAAGGTAGCGGTAAAGCGTGAACCGAAGGAGACGAAGGTAGCGGTAAAACGCGAACCGAAGGAGACGAAGGTAGCGGTAAAGCGTGAACCGAAGGAGACGAAAGTAGCGGTAAAGCGTGAACCGAAGGAGACGAAGGTAGCGGTAAAACGCGAGCCGAAGGAGACAAAGGTAGCGGTAAAGCGTGAACCAAAGGAGACGAAAGCTGCGGTAAAATCGGGAACGAAGGAAAAGAAAGCAGCCGGGCTGGAGTAGAAAACAGAAATGCCAGAGCAGTGTGTGGGGGAAAAGCGAAGCACAGTGATTCTGCGAGCAAAGCAGGGGATCATGTAGAGAAAGGATTTTCCGGCAGGGCAGTTTTTTCCGGCAGGCAGAAAAGATCATACAGCAGCAAACAGATATCTATGCGGCAAAACAGCTTTGGATATTATATTGCCTGCAAAAATAAAAATGCACAGAGAGACGGAAAATGAAAAAGAAAAAAAACAATACAGTACATACACACATACTGGAAGATGGCACAGCAGTGACACATACCCATGAAGCCCATCATGAGCACAGCTCTGGAACGGAAGTACATGAGCATGATCATGGCCACACGCACACGCATACACATGAAAATACGAAGGCGGTTTTAAACCGCCTTTCCAGAGCAATTGGGCATCTGGAATCGATTCGAAGGATGGTGGAAGATGGACGGGACTGCAGTGAAGTGCTGATTCAGCTTTCAGCGGTCAAGTCTGCAATCAACAATACCGGAAAAGTGATCCTTCAGGATCACATTCAGCACTGTCTGGTGGATGCGATCGAATCAGGGGATATGGAGACAATCGAAGAATTAAATAAAGCAATTGACCGGTTCATTAAGTGACGGCGGAGCGACAGCAAGGGCGTAACATCAGGACTGCGGACGGATGATCGGGAAAAGCGGTACGGAGGTGTCAGTTATGAATGGAAAAGAATTGGCTGGAGTTTTGTACAAAAGCAAATATACTGTATGCATTTCCGGGCGGGAAATGATCGTGGAAGATGGAATTGATTCCATGCGGAATCTGGAGACTGCCTATGAGATTGAAACAAAGTATGGGTATTCTCCGGAGGAGGTTTTCAGCGCCCGTTTTTTTAACACACGTACGGAGCAGTTTTATGAGTTTTACCGGGAAGAGGTGCTGGCCCAGGACAAAGAGCCTGGACCTGCTTACCAGGCACTTGCAAAAATGGAGGAGCTTGGTGTGCTTCAGTGTACGATCACAAGGCAGTTGTTTGACTTTCCAAGACGTGCCGGCTGCCATCACGTCTACAACCTGCATGGAAACATCTTTGAGCGCAATGCCTGCCCCAGATGCGGGAAGCTTTATTCAATGGAATATTTAAGGGACAGCGGAAAAGTTCCGCTTTGTGAGAAATGCCGTGTGCCGGTTCACCCGGGTGTGACGCTGCTTGGAGAGATGGTGGACATCGGGTTGATGACGGAAGCGGCAGATGAGGTGGCAAAAGCAGATACTTTGCTTCTTGCCGGTACCAATCTGTGGACAGAGACGGTACAGCAGTTCCTGAAATATTTCCATGGGACAAATATTATTCTGATTCATGACGGGCATCATTTTGCAGATAAGGATGCAGATATTTTCCTGAGTGGAAAATGCTCGGAGATTCTGCCGGAGACGGCAAAGGAACTGGAGCGGCTGAAGAAGACGGAAGCTGCGAAAGCGGAGAATATGGAAAAGGGAGAAGCTGTGGAAAAAGCAATGCGGCCGGGGAGGAAAGCTGACTGTATGGAATCATAGGCAGAGTGACGGCCTGTTTTACAGAATCCGAGCAATCCCATGCAGGGGCACGGAGCAAAATTGCGTTACGGGTGCCGGAAAGCTGGACGTTAGTGATATGCACAAAATGCCAGGAAAAACTTCCGATTTCGATTTCGGAAGTTTTTTTGTGCAGAATGGTGCAATTTTGCGTCAAAAAGGTATAGAATTGACTGGATTTGGGTATTCCCAAAAGGCAGGACTTGATATATAATTAGATATTGCGAAAATCTATTTTTACAGACAAAAGGCTGGAATGTACCTTTCGTACATTCTCTTTTTGTGATGAAGAGCAAATATCTATAAGAAAATAAGATACAGGAGATATGCCATGGCAAAATCAAAAGGCAAGCGGAAGAGACGGAATGATTCTCTTGTACTGCAGCTGATGGTCTTGGTGGCGGTCGTGCTCGTCGTATTTGAAGGAAAGCTTGTAATTACGATGGTCACACACCGCGCGTCCACCAGCGGAACGCAGTCCGCCGGTTCGAAAGATAAAGGAACCACAGCAGACGGCACAGAGACAGAAATACAACAGGATAAAGATCTGGCATTGGCGTCGGCAACAGACGGAAATGGCGATTTTTCTGTTCTGGCAGGGCTTCCGTCGGGAAAGGGAACGGTGACAAAACAGCAGGAATCAGAATCATCTTACCAGACAGTATCCGATCCGAACAGTCCGGCGATTGTCAAAGAGGCGGCAACTCCGGTCGATGATTCTTATTTTTCGGATGCAGTCTTTATCGGAGATTCGCGTATGCAGGGATTCCAGAATGCATCGGGTATCACACAGGGCACCTTTTTTACCAGTGTCGGCATGTCTCTGGCAACTATGCAGAGTGAAGCGGTAATCCCGACATCAGAAGGAAATGTGACGGTTGCATCAGCTCTTTCAGGGGGCAGTTACGGTAAGGTTTATATCATGCTTGGTACGAATGACCTGGGTGAGTACGACTGGGATTCTTTTAAGGAGGGATTTATCTCCTGCACAAAGCGTTTCCAGGAGATCCAGCCGAATGCAATTTTTTATATTTGTAGTGTTATCTATGTAGAAGAATCCAAGATTACGAGCGGAAGCAGTTATGTCACAAATGCAAATGTGGATAAAATTAATTCGATTCTGCTGGACATTTGCGAAAGTCAGGGATATCATTATCTGGATCTGAATGAGATCCTGTCAAACGGCTACGGTTCTCTGACCGAAGGCGCATCCAGTGACGGTGTCCATGTATATGAAAAATACTGTAAGCAGATGCTGGCATACATGAAGTCTCATTATGTTACAGCAGATGACGGTTCATCCGCAGATTCCGGAGAAGAGAGTGAAACGGAAGAATCCGAGACGGAGACGGCTGCGGAAGAGTAGAAAGATACCGGGTGATTAAAACAGGATCTGTTCCAGGTGAAGAAAAAAGACAGAAAATCTGAAAGGAGATAAACATATGAAAAAATTAACAGCAGTGATCTGTACTGCAATGATGGCACTTAGCCTGACTGCATGTGGAGGAAATACAAAGGAAGTATCGGTGGATCCGGATAAGCTTGCGCAGGAGCTCCTGACGGCAGTGACCTCGGATGATCTGTCAAAAAGCACGATGGATCTGTCGACCGTTTATTTCTATGATGCAAACAATGTAAGCAGCGCAGTAGCATATGCAAGCTCCGGTGCAACCTCGTGTGAGGTGGCAGTCGTAGAGAGCAAGGATGCATCTGAGACAGCGGACGTGGAAAAGAACTTCAAGACCAGAGTGGAGAACCAGAAAAACCTGTACGCTTCCTACAACGCAGAAGAAGCAGGACGTCTCGATGATGCGATCATCAAGAGTGCCGGAAAATATACGGTTCTCTGTGTCTGTGATGATACTGATAAGGCAAACGAGATCTTGAAGGAGAACGGTTTTTAACACGAATGTATTAAATAAGACGTAGCCGCCTATTCTTTACCAGAGAGCAGGGCGGCTGCTTCTTTGTCTTATTCTCTTCTCTTCAAGTTCCTGATTGGATCCACGATCCAGCATTCACGAATACCAGCAGTCCAGTACTTGAACAGCTTTGTGAAGTAGTTTAGCCTGCTTTTATCAAAAAAACAGATTCTCAGAACAACAAAAAAGCCCGTAAACACGGACTTTTTCAAACCAGCTGGAAATGGGACTTGAACCCACGACCTACGCATTACGAATGCGTCGCTCTACCGACTGAGCTAATCCAGCAGATCGGCTTGTTCAGCCGACTCAGACATTATATCTGATTTTTAATGAAAAAGCAAGTCTTTTTTTCCGATTTTTAATTTTTTTTAGAAACTCACGTGGCAGCTTGTGAACATCCGCTTTGACTAAGGCCTTCACCCCAGTGCCGTATCGAGCACCATCATTATACTGAACCCGACCGCGAAAAAGATCGTGCCGATATTAGAATGGTTTCCCTCGGACATTTCAGGGATCAGTTCTTCGACGACAACGTAGATCATCGCGCCGGCGGCAAAGGACAACAGCCATGGCATGATGCCTATGACAGAGCCCGCCGCCAGCACGCCCAGCACGCCGGCCACAAGCAGGGCCTTCGCGTATTGGTCGAGCTTGGCCTCTTTCGCCTTGGCGGCAGCCACCGCAAGGTAGCACGCGATGCCGCCCGGCATGGCGGTGAGCATGTAGCCCAGCGGCAGCAGCTGCGTATCCCAATTGGGACGCGAGCTCATCAGGTACGACTCGCCGGCCATGAACGAGATGAGCACGCCGAAGACGGCGCCGATCACGGCGACGGCCTTGCGGGCGCCGTCAGACGCGCCGCGCTTCAGCATAACCAGGTAGATGGCCACGAACACGCACACGCAGCCCACCAGCACGGCCTCGGTGAAGATGCCCGAAGTAGGGTGCCCCAGCGCGCCCATAATGCGGTCGGGGTGCGAAAGGTGCGTCACGGAAGCCAAGCCGCCCACGGCGGACAGGGCGAACGCCACGACCGCGGCGGGAAACGCGGCGGTCTTCGCACGGCCCAGGAACTCGTCGGCCGCAACGCACACGAAGGTCCAGCCGCCGATGCCGGTAAGCGCCGTGAACAGCACGAGCGACCATTGAATAGTCATGGTTTCCATGCCTTACGCCTCCTTCGTGAACCAAGCCGCGTCGGCGGCGTCGGAAGCGGGCGTGATTTCGTCGACGTCATGCCATGCCGCGATCTTCTCGGACAGGATGTATTGCGTCAGCGGCTTGTTGCCCACGTCCTTCAAGGTGTGCAGCGACTTGGCGTCGGCCGCAGCAACGGCCTGGGCGGCGTCGCTTTGCGGGTCGTCCAGATCGCCGTAGAAGCGGGCGTTGGCGCAGCACGCGGCCACGCATGCCGGCTCTTGGTCCGCGGCGGTCAGCTGGCCGCACAGGGTGCACTTCTCGACGGCCTTCTCGGCGGCGTTCCAGCTGCGCACGCCATAAGGGCAGGCCATCATGCAATACTTGCAGCCGATGCACTTCTCCTTGTCGACGAGCACCTTGCCGTCGGCGTCACGGTAGCTGGCGCCCGTGGGGCACACGTGCACGCACGGGGCGTTCTCGCACTGCTGGCATTGCACGGGCAGCCAGTATTGCTCCAGGTCGGGGAACGTGCCGTGGGGGCCAACCTGAATCACGCGATTCCAGTATTCGCCAAGCGCCACGCCGTTCTCGTTTTTACAGGCGACCTCGCATGCATGGCAGCCGATGCAGCGGTCGAGGTCGACGATCAAACAGTTACGACTCATTTTTCGTAAAACGCTCCTCCCGTAAAGTCGCTGGGCTCAGGCATCCAGGGCTCAAAGTCGGTGGGCTCGTACCAAATGCCTTCGGGGCGCTGCGTCTTGGCAATCTTCACGTGAATGCCGCGCAGCGTATACGTGCCGAACTCGGGGTTGTAATAGCCCGTGTTCTTGGTGAGCACGTTCATGTTCTCGGTCGTCCACGACTTGCGGCCGTCAGAGCCGTCTTCCAGGAACTCGGGGTTCCAGAAGCGCTCCATGTACACCGAGTCTTGCGCGATGCCCTTGGTGACGCGCGCCACGGCGTAAATGCCGTCGGACACGATGGCCTGGGCGTCGGCGGTGAGCTCCTTGCCCGGCGCGAATTCGCTGGGGCCGTCGGCCTCGCTGGCGCTTTTCGCCATCACGGTGTCTTTCGACACGCCCGTGGTGATGTCGCGGAACACGTCTTTGCCGTCGGTGCGGGGGCTTTTCACGTTCACCCAATCGCCGTCGGCCACGCCGTACTTCTCGGCGTTTTCCGGGCTGATCCACAGTTCGGGCGCCGGGTACAGCTCGCGCAGGTAGGGGTTGTTGCGCAGCGTGCCGTGGTGGTAGTACGGGATGCGGCCCTCGGTCAGGCGCAGCGGGTACTCGTCGCCGAATTCGGTTTGGTCCTCGGGCGTGAAGTAGTACGGCATGGGGTTGTAGTCGATTACCGAAGCCGGCATCTCGAACTTCTCGTTGCCATGGCGGCCCACATACAGCATGGTGTCGGCGTAGGGCGCGCACTTCTTCGGGTTGTCAACGATGTCGCGCGCAGCGGTGCTCGAGAAGCCCGTGTAGGTAACCTTGCCGTCGTCGGCCGCGCCGCTTGCCATGCCCGGGTCAACCTTGCCGGAAACGTCGTCGCCGGTGCTCACCTTGCAATAGCCGTCGTATTCGGTGCCGCCCCAGTACTCGTCGTCTTCGGCCCACTTCTCGGGGAATACGTCCATGGCCTGGGCCATCGTGGTAACCGACTTGTCGCCGCCCTGCTGGGCGACCCAATCCCAGTACTCGTTGATGGTCTTCCAATACGGGGGAACCATGGGGCTGCCGATTTTGTCGGCGTCCATGCAGGCTTCCATGTTCTCGTCGTACAAATCCGAGGTGGGGTCGCTCATGGCCTCGGCGATTTTGCCCCACATCATGATCTCGTCGGCGGCCTCGAACAGGTTGGTCACCGGCTTGCGCATGAGGTTCACGTTCAGGCGCTTCTGCGCGTACGCGTTCTCAAGCCACTCGCACACGGGGAATACGATGTCGGCCGCCTCGGTGGTGAAGCTGGTCGGGTACATGTAGCCGTGCACGATGAGGTCGAATTTCGGGAAGGCCTCGACCCACGAGCTGGAATTGCCCAGCGCGGCCATCTTGTTGCCCGAGCGCTCGATCCACACCTTGGGCTGGTAGGGCTCGCCGGTAAGCACGGCGGAAAGCACCGTGGGAATGTGGCTGTGCACCCAGCCGCCCAGGCCCTTGTGCTCGCAATAGCCCAAACGCTCCAAAACGGCGTCGTCGGTTTGGAACTGGTATTTTGTGTCTCCGATGAAGCCCGCCGGGAAGATGATTGATTCGCACGCGGTAAGGCCCTTGGAGCCCTGGCCGCCCACCTTGTTGGCCGGGCAGCCGGAATGCCACAGGTGCGCCGTCATGCAGTCGAGCGCCGCGGCGCCGATGGCGGCCTGCGCGGAACCCGGGTACTGGTCGGTAGCCACGCCCAGCGAAATGCCGCCGTGCGCGCTGGAGCAATACAGCTCGATAGCCTCGATGATCTTTTCCTTCTTGCAGCCCGTGATTTCGGCAACCGTGTCCAAATCGAAGTCGGCGCAGCGGTCTTTGTAGGCCTGGAAGGCGGTTTTGCACGTGATGGTGCTGCCGTCTTTCAGCGTGACGTCAACCGTGCCGAACAGCTGCGGGTGGTACGTGCCCTCGTTGTCGGGGCCCAGGGCGAATGCCTTGGTAACCTTGCCGGTTTCGGTGTCGAAGTACACGTAGCCCTCGTTTTCGGCGGTCAC
>ERZ824488.2413-NODE-2413-length-16800-cov-118.841624_pt1 | contig 16800 bp, 10 predicted proteins | sample MGYA00519936_ERZ824488 | MGnify/ENA primary metagenome ERZ824488 (study PRJEB31778, sample SAMEA3449153) | human gut metagenome | biome: human gut; feature: human-associated habitat; material: faeces | place: United Kingdom | collected 2010/2012 ... | reverse complement strand
AAAAATCAAATGGCAAATTTTGGTAACGTGCAAAATTTGCCATTTGCCTTTTTTCTGCCCCCACTGTCAGCAGTTATTTATGCAGTTTTGGCTTACGGTGCTTCGACAAGCCCAGCGACCGACGGAAAAGTATTCAATCATCGGGACATAAGAAGGACATCCCCTTTTTGAAAATTTTGGTAACGTGCAAAATTTCAAAAAGGGGATGTCCTTCTTATACTTATAAATATGTCTTTCCTCTTAGTCAGAATACCGTTCTATTTTTCAGTCAGTCCCCTGGCACGGAGAAGAGCACCTGGGTCCGGCTGCGCGCCACGGAAGGAGAGGTAGAGGGTCATAGGCTCCTCGCTGCCACCCTTCTCAAGGAAGGTCTGGCGGAACTTCAGAGCCACCTCAGGATTGTAGATGCCCTGCTGCTGGAAGTACTCGAAAGCGTCCTTGTCCAGAACCTCGGCCCAGAGATAGCTGTAGTAGCCGGCACTGTAACCGCTGTTGAAGATGTGGTTGAAGTATGTGGTGCGGTAGCGCGGGATGATCTCGTCGATAAGACCCATCTCACGGCAGACCTTCTTCTCGAATTCAGCCACATTGGCGGCCTGGTCTCCCTCGGAAAGCTTCGCGAGATCCTCCTCGGTGAGTTCGTGCCACTTCATGTCCAAAATAGACGCGGCGCAAAGCTCGGAGGTCATGAAGCCCTGGTTGAACTTGCCGGCATTGTTAATCTTGGCCACGAGGGAGTCAGGAATAACCTCACCGGTCTCGTAATGCTTGGCATATTCAGCGAGAATCTCCGGCTGGAAAGCCCAGTTCTCATTGAACTGCGAGAACGTCTCCACGAAGTCACGGGCGACATTGGTTCCGCTGACGGAAGGATAGTGGCACTTTGTGAGAAGTCCGTGAAGGGCATGGCCGAACTCGTGGAACACAGTCTCGACCTCATCAATGGTGAAGAGGGCCGGGAGAGAGTCGGTCGGAGCCGTCATGTTGCAGACGTTGATGACGATAGGGCGAACGTCATTGCCCTGGGCGTCAACATACTGCTCACGGAAGTTCGTCATCCACGCGCCGCCTCTCTTCGAAGAGCGAGGGAAATAGTCGGTCGAGAATATTCCAAGAAGGCTTCCGTCCGCGTCAATGACCTTGAAGGCCTCGACGGCAGGGTTGTAGAGCGGAACATCCTTCAGCGGCTCGACGGAGATGCCATAAAGTTTGTTGGCGGCGAAGAATATGCCGTTGCGGACATTCTCCATCCGGAAATATGGCTTCGTCAGATTCTCGTCCAATGAATATTTCCGCTGACGTACCTTCTCGGCGTAGTAGAACCAGTCCCAAGGCTCGATCCTCGAACCTGCGGCCACCTTACCGGCCTGGATGTCCTCATCCATAATCACCTGCATGTCAGCCACCTCTTCCTTAGCCTTGGCCACTGCCGGGCCGATGATCCTGTCAAGGAAAGCGTCCACGGTAGCAGGGTCGTGAGCCATCTTGTTGTCCAGCTGATAGGCTGCGAAATTGTCGAAGCCAAGGAGTCTGGCCTTCTCGGCGCGGAGTTTCAGGATCTCAAGGCAGAGAGCCTTGTTGTCATATTCATTGCCATTGTTTCCTCTTGAGGAATATGCCTTGAACATCTCCTCGCGGCGGTTCCTGTCCTCGCAGGATGTCATTTCGGAGGTGTAGGATGAGACAGGGAGTCCGAATTGCTCCTTGAACGCGTTGTTCTCGGCCAGAAGGTTCGTGCCGAACTTCTGCTGCGCGGCGGCGATCTTCTGGTTGATCTCCTTAAGCCTTGCCTGGGCGGCCTCCTCCAGATCCACACCGTTGCGGGTGAAACTCTGGTAAAGTTTCTTGAGCGCCATCTGCTGCTCTCTCGTAAGTCCGCTCTGGTCAGCGTCATAGACAGCCTTGACACGCTCGAAGAACGCCTTGTTCATCGAGATGTTGTCCTCGTGCTCGGTCATCAGGGCCGTGGCCTGCTCGACCACCTTGCTCATCTCGTCGTTTCCCTCTGTCTCCTGAAGGTTGAACAGCACAGCCGTCGTCTTGGTCAAAGTCTTGCCGGACAGCTCGTAAGCCGCCACGGTGTTCTCAAACGTCGGCGCATCCTGATTGTTCAGGATGGCCTCAAGTTCCTTGTTCTGCTCCTCAATCCCGGCCTTGACGGCAGGAATGTAATCGGTAAGCTGAATCTTCTCGAACGGCGGAATGCCGTAAGGTGTGTTCCATTCCTCCAGGAACGGATTGTTCTTTGTCTGTGTGCAGGCTGCCATCATAGCGATCGCTCCTAATGCTAAGATTGTTTTTTTCATCTTAGTTTGATTTAAATTTTAGTAACATGAAAATAATAAGTTGCTTCAGATTAAGAGAAGATTTTCGAGGATAGATCTTTTTTCGAAGAAGGAGTGTGCCGGTGGCACATGACTGATGAGAAAAGAGATATAGACCGAAAAGATTCCTTAAGATGATGCAGGTTATTATTTGAAGGTTGCTTAATATGTTAATATCCATTATATTCCATCAAATCAATGAATATGCCCGAACACGGGAATACGGATTATCCCACAACCCACTTCTCGACGGTGCGGGTCCGGGAGGAGATGTTGACGCCGACTTTGACGAGGGTCTTGCCGTCCTCCAGTTTGTACGGGAGCATATAGCCTTTCTCGTCGATTTGTTTCAGAGCGTCCTCGGCGGAACCGTCAACCTTGAACTCGAAGACGTAGATGCTGTTGTCGGTGTAGCAGACGGCGTCGGCTCGTCCGATGGCGGACTTGACCTCGGTACGGATGTAGAACCCGAGCAATGAAAAAATCAGGTATATGATTGTCTGATAGTGCTTTTCGGTCTTGTTCTCCAAATCGTTCGGGATTCCGGCAAGGTAGGCCTGAAGCTTCTCCATCGCAAGGTCGATGTCTTGGGAGTCCATCGCGGCATAGAAATGCGCCACGAATCCGGAGGCTGTTCCTGTCTTGCTCGGATATTCACCGAGAAGTCCTCGGGTGAAGCCTATCTTGACTTCCCTGTTCGGGTAGCCGAGGGTGTAGAGCTGCATCCGCTCATCGTAGGACTTGATGGTCAGGTAACCAGTCTGATAGAGCATCGGCAAGGAGTTGTCGGAGAGTTCCGGAGACACGTCAAAATCGGACTGGGGAACCAGTGGGATGTTGTCCAAAGTGGTTTCGTCAATCGGGTTACGCCTCAGTCTTTCTACAAGGTAGGTCGGCGTGCCGGAATCAAACCAGTAGCTGCCGACACGACGGTCACTCAAGGCATTAAGCAAGCTGAAAGGATTGTAGATATCCTCGGACCCATCGCAGAAATGATAGCCGTCATAGTTATACTTCAACAATTTCAGAGCTTCTTCGTAGGAAATCTTCTGCCTGTCGGCAAGCGCCTGCACACCATATTGAATATTGTCCTCCAGCTCCTTCTGAGAAATACCGCAAATCGCCGAGTACTTAGTCTCCATCGAAATATTCTTCAGGTTGTTCAGCTCACTGAATATGCTGAGCTGGGCGAACTTGTTGATTCCGGTAATGAAGACGAACCGCAGATAAGGGTCAAGGCTCTTTATCGGGCTGTAGAAATTCCTCATTATCTGCCTCAGGGACGGAAGCCTGACCTTGTCGTTCATCACATCCAGCAGCGGTGCGTCATATTCATCAACGATCAGCACTGCTGGTTCCCCGGTCTTGGCGAACGCCTCTTTTACCAGAAACTCCAACCTTGCGTTGACATCCATCTTGTCCAGATTCTCACCTTTGCCATAAACTCTTTCATATTCAGCAAGTTTATAGTCGAGCTGGCGCAACAGCTGATCCTCGTTCACGTGCTTGGCCGTGGACATATCGAAATGGAAGACCGGATGCCGCGTCCATTCTTTCTTCTCCTCTCCGGCCTTTAGCCCTTCGAAAAGTTCTTTCTTTCCTTCGAAGTAACTACGGAAAGTCGAGGACAGCAGGGATTTACCGAAACGACGCGGACGGCTCAGGAACACGTACTTGTAAGTCTCCGCCAAATCGTGCACAAAACCTGTCTTGTCGATGTAGAGGTAACCTCCCTCGACAATATTACTGAATGTTTGTATCCCGATAGGGAATCTTTTGAATCCGGCCTCCATAATTCAATATAACTCAACTCTCAAAGATAAGGCTTTTTTCCAAAGGAACAAAGCCTTGACACTCACAGACATTTGATATTTTCATTGAAAAAGCCTCCGCACGGGGAATGACCGAACGGAGGCTTTCAAAGTTCACAATCTTATTAGATCACTTTCTCAACTCCATCAAGGTCTATCAAGGTGAACTGAGCCTTACCCTGATAGATAGTGAGGATTCCTTTGACGTTGATCGGGGCGCCACCGAGGATGGCCTCGTCAATCTGGGTGTCTGCGAAGCGGGAATAGCCGCTGGTGCGGATCTGCACGGACTGACTGCCCATATTGAAGTACTGGCTGACGGAATACGCCGACGCGTTCTTCAGCAGGGTGGCCTTGAGTTCCGGATCCGAGATCTTCCTCGAATAGTCAGCCACATCCCCGTCATCGAACTTTCCGGAATTCAGGTAGCCGATGAAACCCTGCTTGGACATCGCCCAGGTCGTTATGCCCCACGTCGGATCCGCGACCGGCTTGTAGTCCTTGCCTGTGCCGGATAGGAATATCCTGTTGGACGAGGACTTCTTGTCCTTGTAGGAGTCTATGTAGATCAGACAGAAGATCTCGTTGGCGTAGGTCAGGCCGTCAAGCTCGACATAGCAGCCGATGTTCTCCTCTTTCAGAAGATCGGCGGCGGAGACTTTCTTAGGCTGCAGCGGAGTGTCAATCTTACCTCTGAATATGTGAGTGTCAATGATGTACTGAACCTCGATGTAGGAGGTCTCGTATTCACCGGTAGGATCGGCGTAGCCCAGCTGGATCATTCCGTTGTAGGCACCGAGCGTGAGGCCGCCGCACTTGACATAGACCCACTGGCCGAGCTTGTAGTCGTTGTAGAGGGCGTTCTTGCCGATCTTCAACTCTATGCCGCCCGTGGCGTCCTGGATGTAGATGCTCTTGTAAACATTGCCGCTGCGGTCATCGGAGACCACCTGCCCTCCGATGACGATGTCCTTCTCGATCTTCACCGGACCGGACTTGTACAGGGCCTTGAGCTGGGCGATGGTCGTGTTGGGGGTCATCGTCACAGGCTCGTAGACATCAGCCTTGCCGTAGTCCGTGGTGAAGACCTGATCCCACTCCTCGCAGGAGGCGAGGACGAAAATGGCGGCGATCAGCGCGAAATATATTCTTTTCATACCTTGGAATCCTTAGAATCTGAAATAAATGTTCAACATGTAGTTGATTCCGCTCATATAGAAGTACTTGGAATCAAACCTGTAGAATCTCTCCTTGCTGACGGTGTTGTCCACAAGGCGGGTCTGCTCGTAGCCGCCGGTGCGTACATCCCTGTTGTTCAGGAGGTTCTTCACCTGCATCGAGAAGCCGAGCTGGTACTTTCTCTGAATATACCAGGACTTGCCCACGCTGGCGTTCACGAGCATGAAGTTCTTGAACTTCTCCTGCGCTGCCATGTACTCGATCTCCTGGGCGGTCACCTGACCGTCAGGCCCGGCTGTGGCCATGTCCGTCCTGTAGAGAGGGTTCATGTCCAGATAGGAGTTCCCGAAGAAATCCACATCCGCGTCGATGAACCAGTAGTTCTTGTTCCACGCGAGACCAAGGCTGGTCGCAAGCTGCGGGGTACTAGGCACATAGTGCTGCACGGTCTTTCCGTCCACGGTAGGATGGCTCTTCCAGTAAGGAATTGTCACTCCGTAGGTTCCGGCGACATATTCAGCGCTGTTGTCGAAGGTCTGGTACATCGTAGGGTTGGAGGTGTAGATGTACTGGCCGTAGGTGAACACTCCCTGAAGGGAAAGGTTAGACACCGGAGTCGGCACCTTGAAGCCGAGCTCGACTCCGACGTGCCTCTCGTCGATTCCGGACATCGCGAAGTTGGTGAACGAGTTCTGCGAGTCATCGTAGAAGCTCATCACGTCCGTCTGATCCTTGATGGAGGTGTAGAATCCGGTGACGCGCACATCGTAGCCGGAATTGCTGTAGGCGTAGTTGATGTCCGCCGTCAATGTCTTGATGGTCTTGAGGTCAGGCATCACGGTGTTCCTCGTCCTCGGGGAGATGAACGCCTGGTTGAATGTCGGGGCCTCGGTGATGTAGGCTGCGTCGGCGTAGATCCTGTGGCCTCCGCTGATGAAGTAGCCGAGGTTGATCTTTCCGGATCCCGTCAGGAAGTCCTTCTTGTCGGACTCACCCTTCGAGGTGATCGGCCTGCCGTCGATCTGGTCGTACTTGGTGATGACTTCCCCATTGTAGGTGAACGGGTTGCCGTTGTCGTCAAGTCCCGGGAAAAGACCCTTCCTCAAAAGACCTTCCCTCCAGAATTTCGAATATCCCAGCCTTCCGGCCACCGTCGCCTCGAAGCCGCCGAACGTGAAACGTCCTGAGGCCCAGGCCTCCGCGCGGCGGACGTGGGCATAGTAGTCGTAGCCGTACTTGTCGCCCTGGGCAAGGGTCTGGGCGGCTCCGTTCCTGAGATAGTAGTCCAGATCGTTCTGGATCATCGTCGGATAGGCGGCGAAATCCCTCTCGGCGAACTGGTCGATGTTGACATAGTAGTCTCCGCCGAGCAGGTCGTCCAGAATCTTGTAGTACTCCGTGCGGTTCCACTTGTAGGAGAGTCCTCCGTTGACTGTCAGGGACTTGACAGGATTCCACTTGGCGTTGACAGCGAAGTTGAGGTCGTTCTGATCCACACGCCTCTCCTCGATCACGTACTTCGAGCGGTTGCCTGAGGCGGTGGAGTTCAAGGAGTTCACGGCATAGAGACGATCCCAGTTGATGTGGGTGGTCGATGGGAGGTCGGTCTCCCAAGCCTCCTTCGCCCATGCGTACTTGGCGAAGTTACGGCGGTTGTAGTCCGTGTTGTCCATGTAGAAATAGCTCGGAAGGTTCCTGTAGTAGTCAGGACGAGGATCCGGGGCATCATACCAGTCAAGAGCCGTGTAGCCGTTCTTGCCGAATCTGTAAAGCACTGTGGCCGAGGCCGAGAACTTCTGGGACTCCGGAGTGAAGTCGTACTTGAGGATGGCGATCGGCTCGTGGGTCTTGCGGACGCGGGCGTTGCGCACCTTGCCGTTATAGTAGCCCCAGTTGGAGTTGTACATGTTGTCGCCCATCAGATCGTAGACCTCCTGGGTGGAACCGTTCTGCGCCCCACGCTCGCCAGGGGCGGCCATGAATGTGAATCCCAGCTTATGCTCCTCGCCGAACCTCTTCTCCACGGCTCCGTAGTAGCCGAACGAGCGGTAGAAAACACCCTTTATCCAGTCATTTCCGCCAAGCCTCGCTGATGCGCTGAAAGCGTAGGACCAGCCGTTGTCCAACTGTCCGGAAGCGTAGGTCAGCATCAGGCGGAGCCTGTACAGAGCGCTGTTGGTCAGCACGCTTCCTCTCCAGCCTGTGCGGACGGAAGAGGCCATCGGCATGATGTTCGTGAGGCCGTTGTAGCCGCCGAATCCGAAATCGGAGACCTCGGCTCCGTTCACGGACTCCTTGCTTCTGGTGGCCTCGTTGAGACCGCTCCAGAGGGAGTACGGCGTGTAACCCGTGATCGCGTCGTTCATCCTCACGCCAGCAAGATAGACATCCTGTGACTCACTGGAATAGCCGCGGACACGGAAGCGCACGGAACTGAAATTGTAGCCGGCCATGTTGTTGAACACATCGTTCTGGCCGAAAAGGATGGTAGGGCTGTCCTGGTAGCCGGAATCGTCCATGTCGAACTCGGAGAAGCTGGCGTCATCCACCTCGGCGACCTTCGCCACCGGGGTCAGGGACAGGTTGAACATGTTCTTGACATAGCCGTCATTGACGGTCACGTTCACTCTGGACTGGAGATAGTCCGGGCTTTCGATGACAAGGTCGTACATTCCGTCCTTCAGATTACCGATCCGGAACGTTCCGTCCTGTCCGGCCTTCACACGGGCGACTTCCTTTCCTTCTGAATACAGGATCAGATCCGCTCCGTCAATGGTCGCCTTGCTCAAGCGGCTGACGACCGTACCTTTCACGCCACCGGTGTAGTTCTGGGCCGATAAAGTCAGAGCCAGAAACAGAGCCGACGCGACAAGGAATATTCTTTTGTTCATATTTATTGAATATTAACTATTTATCCATTTGGAGGGTCACTTCGACAAGCTCAGTGACCGAGCCTCTGCGGTCACTGCACTTTCAGTCACCGAGCTTGTCGAAGTGCCGAAGCGACCGAAGTAACTACTTGTTACTAATGACAATATATGTCGGGTAGTGGTCGCTGTAGCCGCCGACGTAGGAGCCAGATGAATATGTCCGGAACGGCGTACCCTTGTACTGTCCTGTCTGCTGAACCATGAACGGCTGGTTGAAGACGCGTCCGTAGTACTTGCCCTTCACGATCGGAACAATCCTGAGCGTCCCCTTCGGAGCGTTCACAAGCGCCTCGTTCGCAAGGATGATGTCGTAGATGTTCCACTCGCCACGATAGGCCAAAGAGCCGTAACCGGCTTTCAACATTGAGGTAAACGGAGAGAAGAAGTCCATCTTGCCGACTTCGGAGACATTCTCCTTGCCGTGCATATAGACGGCCATGCTCTCGTCCGTAGGGTTGTCGTTCATGTCACCCATCACCACGATCTTGATCCCGGGATATTCATTCATCAGTTTGGCGGAGTTCTCGTAGATGATTTCCGCGCCACGGCTCCTAAGGTCGCTCCCCTTGCCTCCGATCCTGGATGGAAGGTGGGCGACGAAGAACGCGAACATCTCGCCCTTGATCTCGCCCCTGACCATCAGCACATCACGGGTGCGGAAGTGTCCCTGAGACTCCTCGTCCATGTCGAACTTTATGTCCTTACTGTTGAAATCAAACGGAATGGATTTGCTTTCAATCAGTTTGAACTGCTCCGGCCTGTAAAGCAGGGCCACATCGACGCCTCGCCTGTCTGGACCGTCATAGTGCACGATCTGGTAGTTCGCGTCGGCGATCTCCTTCTGGCTCACAAGATCCTCAAGCACATGGCGGTTCTCGACCTCGCTCAGGCCCAGAACCGTGTGGAAAGCCTTGTTCTCGTCAGCCATCGCCTTGATCACCGTGGCGATGTTGCGGAGCTTGCGGTTGTACCGCGCGTCAGTCCAGCGGTTTGCCCCGTCGGGGAGATATTCATAGTCATTCTTGCCCTCGTCGTGGTAGGTGTCGAAGAGGTTCTCGACATTGTAGAAGCCGATGACATACCCCCTCGCGCCCTTGTCCCCCTTGGCGCAGGCCGTGGCGGCCACAACCAGAAGCAGCAGAGCGGAATAAAGTATTTTTCTCAAACGCATATCAGTTTTGTATTATTATTCATGAATATGTCGGTTCCGCCGGGGCGCTACCTCCACCACCAGGTGACACTCTTCGGCTCCTCGGCCTCGATCCTGGCGGCCACGTCCTCACCGACTTTCGCCGGCAGATTCACGAAGAAATCGATACCCAATTTCTCCTCAAGGTCATCGACTGACATCGAATAGGAAGAATCTATGGTCTTGGTGCTGTATACCTTGTGATCCAGCCAGACGGCACAGGCCGAATAGCCCGAATAGCCAACCGTGGAATTCTTCATGTAGCGGAGGACGACCTTGTAGTAGGCTGTCGGAACGGTAACCTTCTTGCCGTAGTTGTCCACGGCGTACTTGACGGTCTCTCCGTCTTTGTAGTCTATCACGCAACCGGTCACGACATAGAGGGTGTCGGAATCTCTTGCCCATCCACGGACCTTACCTTCCAGATTCGCCCAGATGTCAGCGTTGAAGCCCTTATTGATCTGAGGTGTCATGTTCGTGCCGTAGAAAGTCATCGCATTCGAGGAGTAGGATGTCTGCCGATCAGCCGAGGCAATCTGGTGACCTCTTGCGAACCAGCCGGCATTACCCTCTGAAAAGCCTCTTGTAAGAACCGGCTGCTTGTTCGCCGGCAACAGGGGATCCAAAGCCCAGGCGTCAGTCCTTCCGGCTTTTCCGCTCATATTCCAAACGCATAGCGGATAGGCCACCCACGGAGCCACCAGATTGTCGTAATCCCAAAGGAATGAATAATTTCGCGTGCTCACCGACCCGACAGTCATCGAATGCGTGAACGCATCCATCCCCTCCGGAATAGCCGGAAGTTCCATCCACCCTGTCTTCGGAGAGAGATTGCCGCCGGATGGTGTCGGATCAGGCTTCACTTCTGACCCTTTAGCCTTCTGACTGATAGTCTTCGAAGCCTTGCCCGCACTGTTCTCCACCGTGATCACAGCCGAGCGCTCCTTCTCCGATTTGTTCTCCTCCACCTTCAGGGTGACATCCATGTCGCCGCTGCCAGAGCTCGGATCAGCAATAATCCAATCCACAGGCTCGCCGCCGTCCACCGAAGTTATAGTGATCCTCCAGGATGACGAGGCCTTCACATAAATGAACTGTGAATATCCTCCCGCCTCTACCACCGCGGTCTTCACCTCGACTATCGGCGGAAGCACATCCTCCTTACCACCTGAGCCACAAGATGATAGCGCCAGCATTACAACCCCGGCGCAAATCATCCAAAACCTGCTCAACGTTATCTTCATGTGTTCGTATTATTAGAGAGCAAAAGGGCTGCCCGCTTTTCCGGGCATCCCTTAGTCTTTGTTAATCAAGATTCTATGACTACACCATCATTCCGCCACTATTCCAAACAGAATCACACGCACGTTCTCCTTAGTGGTGATCTCTATATTTGATTCTGAAGCCTGAGGCGACAGGGACATAGTGTAATGATCGGAGTCAGAAACCGAGATTGTATACTCTGGATTTCCCGTAGCACCGACATTACCTGCCACCGCCTGCGTTCCGACTTCGGTTCCAGCAGAAGAAGCGACCAAAGTGGCTGTCTTACCTTTCCACGCAACCGCATAGAAGGACAACTTGGAGGTGTTCGCAGGGATTGTCAATGTGGCCTTTCCCGGTTTTTTCGATGTTCCAAGTTTGAGGATGGTCACCACCTTCACACCATTAATCGTGGCTGTCTGCCTTGTTTTGTCTGGAGAAGTACCATCATAGGCATTCTCTCCCAATGTCCATTTTACATTGCTGGCAAATTTCCCTTCGTCCGGAGTCTCTCCGCCAGGATTGTCGCCGCCGCCGTTTTCTACAGCCTCGGTGATGTCCTTACCGTCAACATTGACCGCCACAATCTGGTAGTGGGTTCCACCTCCCACGAAGTAGCCCTTGACGGTAATTTCCTTGTCCACAAAAGATTCCATGTCACCAGGGAAGTAAGACAACGACAAATCCTTGTCCGTAACCCCTCCTATGAATATGTTGTAGTAAACATCGTTCTTTTTCACCTTACCCTTGAATGTGACGAATTCAACCACATCACTCTTATAGGAAGACACATTGCTTTCGTCAATAGTCTTAGGATCAGGATAGGTCACGGTGTTGCCTGACGATGCGATCTGGAATTTCGGCTCAGTAATCTGCATAAGTCCATTGTGCTTGCCCGTGGTACCGGTCACAGTGACTTTGTCTCCAACCTTTACTCCCGGAGTAGCGTTGACAAAGACAAGGATGCTACCAGTAGCGTCGGTGACAACAACACTCTTATTCGTCACGCCTGTGACAAGGACATCCTTCAGAGTCACGGACGCATCGGTTTTGCCCGAAACGATAGAAGCCACGGTTCCCTCGGTCGGAGTGGTCGTTCCACCACCGCCACCGCCGGTGCCGAGGTCAACGCCCTTGGAGAAGTCAATGACGGTGCCGGCTGAGGAAGCGACGGCAAGGCAAAGGTCATCAAGGCGATAAGAGCTAGCCACATCGACCTTTACATAGATGCCAAGCGTCGTTGTTCCTGACGGAACCGTGAAATTAGAGGTCGCAAGATCCCAGCGACCTTCCTTGTCGCCATTAGGAAATGAATACTCAAGCTCGACCCACTTAGCTCCGTCATTGCTGACATAGACATGGAACTCGTTATGCTTGAACAGGCTACCATTATCCTGGCTATATTTCTCCGCTCCGAAAGTCAAAGAATAGTCAGTGGCTGACTGAAGTTTGATGCCGGTCACGGAGAAATAGGCTTTCGAACCAAAGAACAGGTTGTTGCTTCCGGATCCGGCATAGTCGGAATAGTTGCTGTTGGAAGTGGAGTTCGCCCTGGCCGACATCGCCTTAAACGAATATTCCTCACTTCCCGCTCCCGTTCCAGTCGCGTTCTTCCAACCGTCAAACTGATCGAGATATGGCCAGCTTGTGCCTGTTCCATAGGTCTTTGTTGCTTCCGCCTTGTCAAAGTCGTTCTTGTAGACGGTCATGTCAGCCACGGAACCTGTTCCTTTCTGCTTAACGGTCAAAGTCTTGGAATCAAAGCCGATGTCGAACTTCACAGATCCTTCACGATCAACCCCGGTGTTCTCCATCACCTTGATCTCGACAGTCACAGCCTTCGAGGAGGCCTCTCCTCCTTTCGGCCCGATGGAGATCCAATCCTGCTCGGTAGTGGCCTTCCAGTCCCTGGTGGCCGTCACCTGAACGGTCTCGGTTCCGCCGGTCTTCTCAAATGAAATCTCGGACTTTTCGACCTCCACCGACGGAGCACCCAAGTCCTCTTTCTTGTCATCACAAGCCGTGGCCGCGAAAGCAAGGGCCGCCACAGACATGATGAAGCCTAAAAATCTATTTGTTCTCATATTCATTAGTGTTAATAAATGTTCCACTCATTATGCAGCTCCGGCACTTCCCCGCTCCAGTCCTTCCTTTACCGGCACTTCTATCGATACTTCGACACCATCCACCCCCGCAAACTCAGCTGTCGCATCCAGGCGACCGGCTATTCTTCCCCACAAATTCTTTGCCTGTCAAGCAGTCCGCTAAGTTACGACTAAATATTCAATTAAAAAACACGTAGGCAAAGAACCCTTCTGCGGGAGACTATCTTCGTGACTCAGAAATAAAAGAATATGCATTATGAAGTTGACTCAATGCCCACGTGTTGTGCGATATTCAGATTCGTTTCCGAAAAGTGGGTAACTCTTTTGAGTAACGTGTGCCCTAATTTTTGTCGAAGAAAAACCGTCGAATGAGATATTTGTTTAGAAGCTGTTTTGATTTTCAGAATAATATGTTTACATTTGCAATGCGTCTAGGAGGAGTCGCCAAGCGTCTCAATCATAGGCTACGGCCTTGATACTAGTCGCTTTTTTTATACCTTGAAGTCTCGGAGAGTATGGTTTACTTTTGTTATGTTGATGAATCTGGAACACCTCAGATTCCTGGAAACACCTCACACTACATCCTTTGCGGCATTTCAATTCCAGTCAAAGATTGGAAGAAGTGCGACAGCGCCATCAACAAAATTAAGGCTAAGTACGGTTTGTCCGAATCAGAGATCCATACAGGATGGATTATGCGTTCATATCTGGAGCAAACCAGAATTCCCGGATTTGACACAATGAGTTTCGCAGATCGTCGCAGCGAGGTAATCAAGCAACGTAAGGCAGAAATATTTAGAGTCAAGAAAACCAACAACTCAAAAGCGCTCAAGCAACTCAAGAAGAATTATAAGCAGACGGATGCTTATATACATTTGACCTACGCGGAGCGCTTTGCATTCATCCGAGAGATTGCAGATCAGGTTGGCTCTTGGAGGCACGCCAGAGTCTTTGCGGAATGTATCGACAAGGTTTTCTTCGATCCTACCAAATCCAAATTATCAACAGAGGATCAGGCTTTCGAACAAGTCATCTCGCGTTTTGAGCACTACATGGGTAATGTCTCTCACTCTGAAGACCTGACTTACGGTCTGCTGATTCACGACAACAACGAGACTGTTTCAAAGAAGCATACCGAACTTATGAAGCGTTTTCATAAGCAAGGAACACTTTGGACATCAATAAAGCACATCATTGAAACACCGCTCTATGTAAATTCAGAACTCACCGGGATGGTTCAGATTGCTGACCTTTGCGCTTTTGCTTTAAGACGATTCTTTGAGAATCAGGAAACGGATATTTTTTATAGGATTAAGCCGCGCTTCGATTCACATAGAGGGAAGATGGTCGGTGTTCGCCATTTCACAGAACCGACGTGCCAGTGCGAAATATGTAGTAGCCGCGCATAGGCAGAACATCTTTCTTATTTTTCTCATCCGACGAAAAATCGTTCAATTAAAAAACACGTCCGGAGAGCCACTTGGCGAAGAAGCGGTCTGACACATAGTAACCTTGGGGTGTCTTGCTGATCAATTGTTTGTCAACAAGGGATTTCAAGGCCGCTTTAACGCTGCTGACAGCGGGAAGGTTATAGGATCTGACAAATTTCTGGCCTAACGGCGAAGCGACCAGACGTTCTCTGGCGATCGCCGTCAGAAGACGCTGCTGGTTTTCGGTGAGCCATGCGCAATAATTTTGGTAAGCCGTGGATTGGCTTTCAATTATCTCACGCACGACATCATCAACCAATTGTCTGTCTATCACATCCTTGGAATGCTCGTAAATGCCATGAAGAATCGCCTGGACATACCAAGTGACTTTATCAGAGACATCGTAAATATATTCAAAAGTATCTTCGTCCATAGCCCTTGACTGTCCTTTGAAGAAGTTGTTGGCGAAATCAAGGTACTTCTCCTTATCTATGCAGGAAAGTGTCATCATGGAAGAACTCTGGAAGAACGGGCGGTTCGCCGAAAGGAACATCTCCTCCATCATGTGTTGCTGGCTGCCGGAAAACACAAAATACACGTCAGGCAAGAATTGAATATATGAACGGATGAGAGCCTCGACCCCGGATTCCGGGAAATCCAGTATCTGCTGAAACTCGTCTATGGCGATGTAGCACCTCTTCCCTGACTGTCCAAGATATTCGAATATCTGCTTCAAGGTCTCACGCCCTTCCGAAGGCCGTATGTCAAGGGAGAATGTAGGGCGGCCCGTTACTTCATCTATTGTAAGAGTCGGCCTCCATTTACTGAAAAATTCCTGGACACGGCGCATGGCCGCCTGGGAGACAGAATCCAATTTCCCGATGATCTCACTGCCCAACATCCCGACCATCTGATCCAGATTCTTCGCCGGATAGATGTCCAGATAGAAACACTTGATGTCCTTGTCCTGCTTCTCCATCTTGGCGAACACATGCTTGATGAGTCCGGTCTTTCCCATCCGACGAGGAGCCACTAGAGTGACATTGCGTTCATTATGAAGGGCGGAGATCATCTTTTCGGTCTCCTCCTCACGGTCACAAAAATACTCAGAACCTTTGTAACCATAGATGACAAAAGGGTTGTTCAATGTAGCCATATTTGTTATTACGTAATTGTCGTTGCGTAATTATCGCAGCGCAATTTACGCAATAATATTCAGACTTCCAAAACAGCTTTGAATTCGTGAGCGAAGACACCCTCTTCGCGCACGAGACCAATGAATATAGCGCCCTCGTGAGCAGATGGCCTGTTCCCGCGCACGGACTTGCCTTACAGATCGAGGTCAAGCTCAACGGGGCAGTGATCTGAGCCGAGGATCTCGGTGTGGATCTCGGTGGCTGCGATCTTGTCCTTGAGGGAGTCGGAGACGAGGAAATAGTCCAGCCGCCACCCGACGTTCTTCTCGCGGGCGTGGAAGCGGTACGACCACCAGGAATATTTCACCTCGTCCGGGTGCTGTAAGCGCCAGGAGTCAGTGAAACCAGAGTCCAGAAGCCCGGAGAACTTGCCGCGCTCCTCATCGGTGAACCCGGCGTTGCGGCGGTTCGTGTCCGGATTCTTTATGTCTATCTCATTGTGGGCCACGTTCATGTCACCGCAGACCACCACACCCTTCCGGGCGGCGAGGCCGGCAAGATATTCCCGGAAATCATCCTCCCACCGCATCCGGTAGTCGAGCCTCCGAAGACCGTCCTGCGAGTTCGGCACATAGACGCAGACAAGGAAGAACTCCGGCATCTCCAGAGTGATTACGCGTCCTTCGTGGTCGTGCTCCTCAACGCCGATGCCGTAAGTCACCGACAATGGCGTGTGCCTTGAATATATCGCCGTGCCGGAGTAGCCTTTCTTCTCCGCCGAGTTCCAGTACGACGTGTACCCCAGGAACTCCAGATCCAGCTGCCCCGGCTGCATCTTCGTCTCCTGCAGACAGAAAAAATCCGCGTCCAGCGTGTTGAACACCTCATCAAACCCTTTCCCGGCGCAGGCGCGAAGCCCGTTCACGTTCCAACTTATGAATTTCATACCATTTCTCATTTTACGAATAGCCATAACCTCCGGCGACCGGCCCACCCTTCCAGGCCGACACCGACGCAAAAGCTTGCGGCAACAAATTTAACACATTATCAATGAATATCCCAACGAACTTCTCCGCCGCCACGCGGATGTTGCTCTTCCAAACTTGGATCTTCAACTATTTTGCTGCTGTTTTGCCGTTTTGTCGTTATGTTGTTTTGCTGTTTTGCTGTTTTGCGACAATGTCGAAACCGCAGATCTGATTTATCGTGGAACCGTACTGAGTCAAGGTCTGAAGCTCGACCTCAGCGACGTATCGTTCCGCTGGCATTGACAGAATTGCATAGCGGACACGTCTGCAAAGCCCTTCAGCCACTCTTCCGCTGCAATTCTGGCGGCCTTTTCGCCCGAAAAGCCTAATTTTCAACACAGAATTGCGACTTAGGAACATGAAAAAAATAAGTTGCTTCAGATTAAGAGAAGATTTTCGAGGATA
>ERZ824488.2408-NODE-2408-length-16822-cov-3.747957_pt1 | contig 16822 bp, 12 predicted proteins | sample MGYA00519936_ERZ824488 | MGnify/ENA primary metagenome ERZ824488 (study PRJEB31778, sample SAMEA3449153) | human gut metagenome | biome: human gut; feature: human-associated habitat; material: faeces | place: United Kingdom | collected 2010/2012 ... | reverse complement strand
CGCTTGGCTTCAGGGTCGGTAACACCGTCAAGCAGCTTCGCATAGCGATCTTCGGCATGAACATGAATGAAGTCCACATCGAACTGCTTGGTGAAAACTTCTTCAACCTCTTCAGGCTCATTCTTGCGAAGCAGACCATGGTTTACGAATACGCATACCAGCTGCTTGCCAATTGCTTTAGCGCACAGGGCTGCAACTACAGAAGAATCAACGCCGCCTGAAAGACCCAAAATAACGCGCTTGTCGCCAACCTTTTCACGGATAGCGGCAACGGAGTCTTCGATGATGGAATCCATAGTCCAGTCGGCTTTCAGTCCTGCGATATTGAACAGGAAGTCAGAAAGCATCTTGTTGCCGAACTCGGAGTGCTTAACTTCAGGGTGGAACTGTGTGGTGTAGATGTTGCGCTCAGCGCATTCCATAGCCGCAACGGGGCAAATGTCAGTGGAAGCGGTAACGGTGAATCCTGCAGGAACCTCAGTCACGGCATCGCGGTGGCTCATCCAAACCGTTTGTTCGGCAGGGGTATCTTCGAACAGCGCACCGCCAGCTACATGGAGGCCAGCTGCTCCGTATTCACCCTTTTCGGTGTGACCAACGGTGCCGCCTAGTTCAACGGCAATGGTCTGATGGCCGTAGCAGAAGCCCAGCACGGGGATGCCCAGCTCGTAGATCTTGGGGTCAACGCGCGGCGCACCCTCCTCGTTCACGCTGGCGGGGCCGCCGGACAGGATGATGGCGCTGGGGCCCGCCGCAGAGATCTCCTCGGCAGTGGCGTCACACGGCATGATCTCGGAGTAGACATGCAGGTCACGGACGCGACGCGCGATGAGCTGCCCGTACTGGGCGCCAAAGTCGAGAACGATGACCTTCTGCTGGCTTGTCTGCATGAACCCCTCCAGATTGTGGTTGCTTGTCGCGACGGCTCCGCACCGCCGCTCTACAGTCTGCTCAATCATACGACATCGCATGTCGCGCGTGTGAACATGGCTTAGCTTTCCTGTGGACTTTCCGCAGGTTCGCGGCCATGCTAGTACCATTTGTTCGTTGAAGCGAGCATCGCGGTGCGGCGCGTATGGCCAAGGCCCACGCGTCGGCGCCGAGAACACGTACATACAAGGAGAATGCATGCCGAGATTCAAGGCCACCAAGCGGGACGAGGGCGACCGCCCCAGCTCGTCCGCCTATTCTCGCACCGATTCCGCCGAGCGCTACTCGGGCGCCCGCAAGAAGCGCGGCCGCAAGCGCGGGCTCAAGGCCTTCCTCATCACCCTCGTCGTCATCGCGGCCATCGGCTGCACCGCGGCCTTTGCCGTCATGATGCGCTTCTCGAATAGCTTTGGCATGGCGGCCGACTCCGCCCTTCACGGCACGCTCACCGAGGCCGCATCGGGCGACCCGTTCTACATGGTGCTCATCGGCGTCGACAAGGACCAGGCCCGCGTCGAGGGTAGCGAGTATGGCGCCAACGAGAGCGCCTATCGCACGGACACGATCCTACTCGCCCGCGTCGACCCCACCGAGAAGCAGGTAACGCTCGTCTCCATCCACCGAGACACGCTCATCGACTTTGGCTCCTACGGCAAGCAGAAGATCAATGCCGCCTACTCCATCGGCGCCGAGCGCCAGGAGGCCGGCGAACAGGGCGTGAGCGGCGCCTCCTACACCGTCGAGACCATCTCCAAGTTTGCCGGCGTGCCCATCGCCCACTATGCCGAGATTGACTTTGACCAGTTCATCTCCGTCGTTGACGCCATCGGCGGCATCGAGGTCAACGTCCCCGTGGACGTCTATGACCCCGAGTACACCGGCGCCGACATCAAGGCCGGCGAGCAAACCCTCAACGGCAACGACGCCCTGCAGCTGTGCCGCGCGCGCCACGCCTATGACAAGTACGGCGACGGCGACGTCTACCGCGCCGCCAACCAGCGTATGGTCATCGGCGCCATCCTCAAGAAGGTCCTCGCAAGCGACCCCATGACCATCGCCAGCACCGTCACCACCATGGCGGACAGCGTTCAGACCGATCTCTCCATTGGCGACATCGTGTCGCTGGCCACGCAGTTCCAGGGCTTCGACATGTCAACGAACATGTTCAGCGGCATGGAGCCCACCAACTCCAAGTACGTGAATGACACCTGGTACGAGATCTGCGACACCGCCAACTGGCGGAAGATGATGACCCGCGTGAACCAGGGCCTCTCCCCCTACGAGAACGAGGATGAGGACATCACACGGGGCGTCGCGGGCGCCGGTACGGCCACCAAGAGCGCGGACGGCACCACGAGCGCCGCAGACTCCTCCTCTGACTCCTCGGCCGAGACGAGCGCGGAGACCGACTACTCCGGCACGGTGGAGGTGCTCAACGGCGCGGGCGTCGAGGGCCTGGCGGGACGCGTCGCCGCCACGCTCGATAACCAGGGCTTTGACACCACCGCCGCCACGGCGGACAGCTACGACTACAGCAAGACGCGCATCATCTACGTGGGCGATGCCAACAAGGCCAAGGCCCAGGCCGTCGCCGACACGCTCGGCCTCTCCAACCTCGCGGCAGACGACGGCACCTACGCCGGCACGGCGGACGTCGTCGTAATCCTTGGATCGGACATGGCCAACAACTAGACGAAGCAGGCACAACATGGCACGCAGACGCGCCCACAGGACGATGACCCCAGCCGAGCAGCAAGCGGCTGGCGCCTCGACCCGTGGGCGCTCTGACGTTGTGCGCCCACGCGACGTCCGGGCGAGCGAGCAGCCCTACGGAGAGCCAACCGCGCGGCCCCGTTCGCAAGGCAGCCAGCCTGTCTCGCAGCGAGACGTATATGACGCCGCTCGCTACCGCCGCATGCGCCAGGAGCGCGAGAACGATACCCCGCTGCACCGGGCCCAGCGCGAGATAGAGGGTCGCATGCCCGCGCGCGGCGGCATCGGCGGGCAGCTCGAGGGCAACGCCCGCAAGCGCCGCGGCTTCGACGCCCGCCGCGCGCTCAATATCGCCAAGCGCACGCTCGTTGGGGTGCTCGTCGCGCTCCTCGCGTTTTCCGTCCTCATCACCGTGAGGCTTGGGGGCGGCATCTCACTGGAGACGCGACTCTCGCTCACGCCGGCGCTTCCCGGCACGCCGTTCTACATGCTGCTCGTGGGCACCGACAAGTCCGCGGACCGCGTGGAGAACAACTCCACGGGCGGCGTCTACCGCACGGACTCCATCATCCTGGCGCGCGTGGACCCGCTCGCGGCCAAGCTCACGCTCGTCTCCATCCAGCGCGACACCCTCGTTGACCTGGGCGGGGACTACGGTCAGCAAAAGATCAACGCCGCGTACACGTATGGTGGTGCGTCCCTGCTCATCAAGACGGTGTCAAAGCTCGCCGGCGTGCCGATTGCCCACTATGCCGAGATCGACTTCGACAGCTTCACCTCGGTCGTCGACGACCTGGGCGGCATCGACGTCAACGTGCCCATCGACATAGACGACGAGCTTGCCGGCGTAAGTCTCAAGGCGGGCCCTCAGACCATCAACGGCGCCCAGGCGCTGGGCCTGTGCCGCGCACGTCACGCCTATGATCAGTACGGCGCCGGCGACTACTACCGCACGGCAAACCAGCGCATGGTGCTGGGCGCCATCCTCAAGAAGGCGCTCTCGGGCAACCCGTTCTTGCTGCTTGCGACCCTCAACGCCGCGAGTGCCAGCGTGAGCACCGACATCACGGGCATCGAGCTCATGCTGCTTGGCGCGCGCTTCGTGGGCTTCGACATGAGCAAGAACCTTTACTCGGGGCTTGAGCCCACCAAGAGCGAATACGTCAACGGCACCTGGTACGAGAAGGTCGACGAGAGCGCCTGGCAGACGATGATGAGCCGCGTGGGCCAGGGCCTGCCTCCTTACGAGGACCCCAGCCACGACCCCACCGCCGGCGTCGCTGGGGTCGTGGGGCAATAAGGCGTCCGCGGCGAGCACCTCTCCCGCCCCCCCGCGCGCCGCCCGCCGCAAACTCCGCTCCTTGGGACGTTTTCCACCCGCAGCCAGCAAACTCCGCCTCCCGGGATGTTTTAAGCCGAAAATAGCCCCCATTCCATCCCCAAAAGCGGAGTTTGGTTCGGGAGTAATAATTTGGTTCGAGTCCAATACAACGAGCCCCGCAACCGGACCTAGCCATGGCCGGCTGCAGGGCTTTTCGCGAGACGCTTTCACTCGAGGTCGGAGCTGCGCGGCCTGGACTCCTCCAAGCCCATGAATTCGTATCCCCCGCTTGGCAGGATGGTTCTGAGATAACTGACTCTAAGATAATCCCCCACCTCTATAGAATCGAAAGGGCTTCTCTCATCATCCGACCCCATGTCGAGCCTTATCTCGCCAACAGACCCATCGCCAAAGCCTGTATCCAGAACAATGGTGTGATTGCTTGGGTTCTTCCCAGTCACCTTTCCCGTCGCCTGGGCCATTGAGTCCTCATACCCACCGCTTGTTAAATCGCTCAAATAACACGGCCGTTCAAATGCAATGTAATACGCCAAGAACAGCAGCAAGGGAATTCCGGTAATAACAAGGAAACGTCTCACATGAAGACTCCGTTCTTGTCCATAAAGCCCTGGAAGTCGTAGTTGATAAACGCTTCGTCACTCCACCCGTCGTGAACGACGATGCAATTGAGCGACGTTAATCCCCTGGTTATCCTTCCATACCCAGAAACAGCCATAGCATGGCCTGCTCTCTTCGGCGCAGAGGCAGTTCCCTCATTAATCGCAAGCATAACAACGCTTTGCCTCAGAGCATCAACCTGATTCTTGAATTTCTGCAAGCTGGGCGAGACCACGCGAACGGGAAGAATCGAAACACCCCTCTCCGCGCAGAAACGCTGGAATCCTGGCCCTACGTCCTGGTGCTGGGTGCTTCCATACGTCACCCCATCTTTCACGTGATCAACCGTGGCGTTTGTGTACTCCCAAATTGTGTTGTAACAGCCAATGTCGTTACGACGGTTAATGAGCCAATCATTCCCCGCAGCGTTTAGCATGGTCGATGCTATCGAATACAAGGCCGTCACAGCACAGGCATATCTCCCAAGCGCATCCACCGACTCGGCTTGAAAGTCCAATGGGCTCGAGGAGACGAGCATGGGTTGATCCGTCGCAAGAGAATACGCGCTCACATCATTGCCTACGATCTGCTCATAAGGGCCGGGTTTGCCCTCGGCAAATGAAAATCTAGAAACAATACCGGGACAGCGCACATCGAACACGACATAGCCTAGTGGACAATCCGAATAGTCGGTCGCAGTGACTTCATAGCCTTGCAATTGTCCCGAAGAATCGAATAACGGGATAGGCTCGGAACAGACACATGAGGATAGACCACCGGCTCCCTCAAAAAATGCGCTAGCCATCTCAGCGGCGAGTTCTGGAGAGAAAGGTGTGAAATTATCATCCAGTTCCTCAGCGCCAGCAGGAACGGCACCACCAACAAAACTGCAAGCGGCCGAGCCAGCCACAAGCCTAATAAACGTTCTTCTGTCCATCGTCACCTCCAGCCTCGAATTGTCCAGCAGAACCGATGACAACATGACAGAGAGAGGCGTTAATTCAGCACAGAACTAACGGATATTCGGTCGACAGCCGTTTTAACGCGCCGAGGGTCCCTTGATTAATCGAAAGCCCCGCAACCGGGCCTAGCCATGGCCGGCTGCGGGGCATCTCGATTATCGGAGGGCGTAAAGATTTCGCCGTGAGACCCCGAAGAAGGGGCTGAGGGGGATTTGCGCAGCAAATCTGTCCCCGTCCGAGGGGTCTCACGGCGAAATCGTCAGGTTACACCCTACACGTTGAAGCGGAAGTGCATCACGTCGCCGTCTTCCACGACGTAGTCCTTGCCCTCCATCCGGAGCTTGCCGGCGGCCTTGCAGCCAGCCTCGCCACCAAGCGTCACGTAGTCGTCATAGCTCGCGACCTCGGCCTTGATGAAGCCGCGCTCAAAGTCAGAGTGGATGACGCCGGCCGCCTGCGGGGCCTTGGCGCCCGCGGGAATCGTCCAGGCCTTGACCTCCATCTCGCCAGCCGTGAAGTAGCTCTGCAGGCCCAGCGTGCTGTAGGCCACGCGCGCGAGAACATCCAGGCCGCTCGCCTCGATGCCCAGGTCCTTGAGGTACTCGGCGGCCTCCTCGGCGTCGAGCTCGGAAAGCTCCGCCTCAATCTTGGCGCACACGGGGATGGGCTTGATGCCGTCGATGGGAGCGAGGTCCTCGCCCAAGGCATCCTCGTCCACGTTGGCCACGTAGATGATGGGCTTGAGCGTGAGCAGGAACAGCTCGCGGGCGGCGGCGCGCTCCTCGTCAGTCATGTCCATGGTCGCGGCGCGGTTGCCTTCGTTCAGCCAGTCAACAAGGCGCTTGGCCACGGCAAGCTTGGGCGCGAGCTCCTTGTCGCGGCGCGCCTCCTTCTCGAGCTTGGGGATCTGCTTCTCAAGCGTCTGAATGTCGGCGAGGATGAGCTCGGTCATGATCGTGTCGGCGTCCCCGGCAGGGTCCACGAAGTCGGCCGTGCGACCAACCTCACGCATGACGTTGGGGTCGGAGAAGTAGCGGACGACCTCGCAGATGGCATCCGTCTCGCGGATGTTTGCCAGGAACTGGTTGCCCAGGCCCTCGCCCTCGGAGGCGCCCTTCACAAGGCCGGCGATGTCCACGAACTCCACCGTGGCAGGCACGATGCGGCCCGGATGCACGATGTCGGCCAGCTTCTGGAGACGGCCGTCCGGCACGTCGACAATGCCCACGTTGGGCTCGATCGTGGCAAAGGGGTAGTTGGCCGCGAGGCCGCCCTTCTTGGTGAGGGCCGTGAACAGGGTGGACTTGCCAACGTTGGGCAGGCCAACGATGCCGATGGAGAGTGACACGTTCGTTCCTTCCGTAGCTGCCGGGCGCGCCCGGCGTTGCCAGCCAGCAGGCCAGCCTATCTCGTGCCGGGGAGGACCCCGGCCTTGTTACCTAGTCTTCGTCGTCCCCGCCAAGGTTGAGGCTGTCGAGGAAGTCAAGGCCGCGCTTGAGCTGCTCCATGCCCTGCTTCTTGAGCTTCTCGACCTCGGCCTTCTGCTCTGCCTGACGCTTCTTGCGCTCGATCTCCTCCTTGTCGGGGACCACGAGCTCAGAGGCATTGTAGGGCTCAAAGGCAAGCGCGTGCTCGCCGCAGGCCGCAAGGCAGGCGCCGCACTCGTTGCAGTAGGCGGCCTCGACCTTGAAGATACCGTTATCAGAGAGCTCGCAGGCATGCACGGGGCAGGCGTTGACGCACTCGCCGCACATCGTGCACTTCTCGGAGTCACACACGGGGCGCTGGGGGTGCAGGCGTACGGCGTACTTGGGGTGACGCTGCAGCGTCGTGAGCAGCAGCTGGCGACGCTGCGTGAGGACACGGCGCGCGCGGGCCGGTGCAGGGGCCGCGGCGCCCTCGAGCGAGCGCGTGAGAGCATTGATGCGGCGCGTGTTCTCGTCAAGCTTCTTGGTGATGGAGCGGGCGGCAGCCACGGCGGGGTTCACGGCACCAAGCGCGTTCATCCCCTGCTTGCCAAGGCTGTTGATGAACTCCTTACGCTCAAAGTCGTGGTTCTTCGTGTGATCGAGGGCGCGCTCGTCCACCTCGACGCCCATACCCTTGGCCGCGAGTTCCTCCGCCGCACCGATGTGCTCGGCCAAGGCGTCCTCGCCCGTGGTGTTGCGGCAGCGATCGCAGATGCCAAGCGGCAGGTAGACGCTCACGTTGGGGTAGTCCGCAAGAATGGTGTACCAGACCTCGGTGGGCACGCAGCCCACGCAGGGCAGCACGACCTCGTTGCCCTCAGGCATGCGTCCGAGCGAGCGCGTGCACGTGACGTAGGCGTGCTCGAACGCCGTGGCGGCGCGGACGATGCGGTCATAGAGCTTGCGCGGGGTGATCTGGAACGCCGTGAAGCTCTCAGACGGGCAAGCCGCCGAGCACAGGCCGCACTTGCGGCACGTATCGGCAATCTCGATGCCGCCCTCGGACATGTCGATGGCCTTCACCGGGCAGACGTCGCGGCAGAGCGTGCATGCATTCTCATTGCCAGACTTGCACGAGACGCACGAGTTGGCACTCGCGCGCGGGCGCTCCTTGTAGTCCGCCGGGTTCCAGGTCTTGACCTCCTCGGGGTTCGCGGAGAGGGCGTTCGCCACGTCCGAGACGGGATTGGACAGCGCCTGCCAGTCGTTCTTTATGTCGATGAACTCGTCGAGCAGGTCTCTGTTCTCGGCCATGACTCTCTCCTCCCAGACGCCGCTCCCCAGCGGCATAACTTGTTAATCATACCGCGTTGGGCATCCGCACACCGCCGGCCGTCAGGCCGAATGGCCACGCCATGCGCACGCACCCGCCGGTCGAAGCCCTTGAAGAGCGGCAACAGCAGAGGCCCCGGGCCTTGCCGTAGCAAACATTCCGCAGCGCGCAAAGCGCGCGAGGACGTTTGCGAGGCAAGACCCGGGGCCTCGTCAGGTAGCTACCGCCTACTCAGGCTTAGTACATGCCGCCACCCTGGCCGCCCTGGGCAGCCGCGGCGGAGATGGCCTCCTCGATGGTGGTGTCCTTGGGCTCGTCGGTGACCGTGGCCTCGGTGATGAGGATCAGGCTGGCGACGGAGGCGGCGTTCTGCAGCGTCACGCGGGAGACCTTGACCGGGTCAAGCACGCCCATCTCAATCATGTCGCCCCACTCGCCGTTGGCGGAGTTGAGACCCTGGCCGGCGGGGAGGCTCTTGATCTTCTCGACGACGACGGAGCCCTCGAAGCCGGCGTTCTCGGCGATCTTCTTGACCGGGGCGGTCAGCGCCTTGCGGACGATCTCGACGCCGATCTTCTCCTCGTCCGTGGCTTCGACCTTGTCAAGCTCGGGCAGAGCCTCGAGGAACGCGACGCCGCCGCCGGCAACGATGCCCTCCTCGACGGCCGCACGGGTGGCCTGTAGGGCGTCCTCGATGCGGTGCTTGATCTCCTTGAGCTCGACCTCGGTGGCAGCGCCGACCTTGATGACGGCCACGCCGCCGGAGAGCTTGGCGAGACGCTCCTGGAGCTTCTCGCGGTCAAAGTCGGAGTCGGTGTGCTCGAGCTCGCCCTTGATCTGGGCAACACGCTCGTCGATGGCAGCCTTGGAGCCGGCGCCGGAGACGATGGTGGTGTTGTCCTTGGTGATCTTGACAGCCTTGGCGCGGCCGAGCATCTCGGCAGTGGTGTCGGCGAGCTTGATGCCAAGCTCCTCCATGGCAACCTGGCCGCCGGTGAGGATGGCGATGTCCTCGAGCATGCGCTTGCGACGGTCACCGTAGCCGGGGGCCTTCACGGCGGCGATCTTCAGCGTGCCGCGGAGCTTGTTGAGGATGAGCGTGGCCAGGGCCTCGCCCTCGACGTCCTCGGCAATGATGAGCAGCGAGGAGCCAGACTTCTGAACGGCCTCGAGCACCGGCAGGATGTCCTGGATGTTGGAGACCTTCTGGTCGGTCATGAGGATGTAGGGGTTCTCGAGCTCGGCGACCATGGCGGAGTTGTCGGTCGCGAAGTACGGGGAGATGTAGCCCTTGTCGAACTGCATGCCCTCGACCGTGTCGACGGAGATGCCAAAGTTGGTCTTGTCCTCGTCAACGGTGATGACGCCGTCCTTGCCCACGACCTCCATGGCGTCGGAGATCTTCTGGCCAACCTGCGGGTCAGAGGCGGAGATGGTGCCGACGGAGGCAATCTGCTCCTTGGTGTCGACCGTCTTGGCGGAGGCCTTCATGGAGTCGACAACGACGTTGACGGCCTTGTCGATGCCGCGGCGGATGGCCAGCGGGTCGGCGCCGGCGGCGACGTTGCGCAGGCCCTCGTTCACGATGACCTGGGCAAGCAGGGTCGCGGTGGTGGTGCCGTCACCCACGGTGTCGTTGGTCTTGGTGGCGACCTCCTTGACGAGCTGGGCGCCCATGTTCTCCACGTGGTCCTTCAGCTCGATCTCCTTGGCAACGGAGACGCCGTCGTTGGTGATGGTGGGGGCGCCGTAGGAGCGCTCGAGGGCAACGTAGCGACCCTTGGGGCCCATGGTGGCGGTCACGGCGTCGGCGAGGGTGTTGACGCCCTTGGCGAGCTTGGCACGGGCATCGGTGCCGAACATGATGTTCTTAGCCATTGGTGGCTTCCTTTCGAATCAGTGCCGCGCTTGGCCGAGTCTTGCTTTGCGCGGCAGACAATCACATGAAGGCGGGAGAGCTCCCGCAGGCATTAGCCCTCGATGACGGCGTAGATGTCGTCGGCGCGAAGCAGCAGGTAGTCCTCGCCGTCAACCTTGACCTCGTTGCCACCGAACTTGCCGTAGTAGACCTGGTCGCCAACCTTGACGTCCGGGACGATGCGCTCGCCCTTGTCGTTGACCTTGCCAGCGCCAACTGCGATGACCTCGCCGCGCTGCGGCTTCTCCTGGGCGCCACTGGAGATGTACAGACCGGTCGAGGTCTTCTCCTCCTTGGGGGCGGGCTTAACGAGAACGCGGTCTCCAAGCGGCTTCAGAGTCATATCCAAGAACCTCCTTTACGGGCGCCAGCGGCAGGTTCGCCGCCGGTCGCGGGCGTGGCCATCCGCCACGCGCTAGTTACCAACGCTAGGAATAGTACCCAGCAGACCGCGATATAACAACGAAAAATGAAAAAACCTTCTGCGAACGCGCTTAGATTTTGTGAGCGCGGACAGCAGACAGGATATGAGCGCCCGCAAAACAAGCACGGTGGGGTGCGGCCGATGCGCATCAGCCGCACCCCACCGGGGATTCCGCATGCCACAACTCGTCGCCGCCGCTACTCCAGCCCGTCAAGCTCGCGCTGCCAGAGCGTGCAGACAGCGTCAGACGGCATGCGAAGGTCGCCGCGCGGGCTCACGGCCACGCTGCCCACCTTGGGGCCGTCGGGCAGACAGCTGCGCTTGAACTGCTGCGAGAAGAAGCGCCAGTAGAACTTGCGCAGCCACTTCATGATCGTCTCGGCATCGTAGGTGCCCACCGCGGCGTCGTCGGCATCGGCGCCGCTCGCGTAGCGGCCGCCGAACGCCTCGAGCGCCAGGCGGTAGACCTTGCGCGGAGCAAACCCGCAGCGAAGCACCTGGTAGAGGAAGAAGTCGTGCAGCTCGTAGGGCCCCACGAGGTCCTCGGTCTTCTGAGAGATCTTGCCGTCCCCCGTGGCCGGCAGCAGCTCGGGGCTCACGGGCGTATCGAGCACATCGAGCAGCACGCCCGCGAGCGCGGCGTTGCCGTGGGTGCGCGCGTCGTCTGCCACGTAGCGCACGAGGTGGCGCACGAGCGTCTTGGGCACGCCCGCGTTCACGCCGTACATGCTCATGTGGTCGGCATTGTAGGTGGCCCAGCCAAGCGCCAGCTCGGACAGGTCGCCCGTGCCCACCACGAGGCCGCCCTCCCTGTTCGCCACGTCCATGAGAATCTGCGTGCGCTCGCGGGCCTGCGCATTCTCGTAGGTCACGGAGTGGTCCGCCTCGTCATGGCCGATGTCGGCGAAGTGCTGGCGCACGGCCGCGGCAATGCCAATCTCGCGCAGCTCGCAGCCGAGCGCCTCGCTCATGGCGCGGGCGTTGTCATGCGTGCGGTCCGTGGTGCCAAAGCCCGGCATCGTGATGGCGAGGATGCCCGAGCGCTCCATGCCAAGAAGGTCAAAGGCGCGGGCGCACACGAGCAGCGCCAGCGTCGAGTCGAGGCCGCCCGACACGCCAATGACGGCGCGCTTGGAGTGCGTGTGCGCCAGGCGCTTGGCCAGGCCGTGCGCCTGAATGGCAAAGATGGACTCGCAGCGCTCCGCCCTGCGCGCCGGATCTGCCGGCACGAACGGGTGCGGGTCCACGAAGCGATCCGCCAGGGGCGTCTGCCGCACGCAGAGGGAGAACGGCGAAGCCACGAAGCCGGCCGCCGCCGGGTCGACGTCGAATGTGGACATGCGCAGGCGGTCGTGGGCGAGAAGCCCCAGGTCAATGACGGTGGTGACGCCCGTGGAGGCCGGCTTGTCACCCGCTTGCACGAGCGGCTCATCCGCAAGTGGCGCGGCTTCCCCGAGCACGCGGCCATTCTCGGCCACGAGGCAGTGGCCACCGTAGACCACGTTCTGGGTGGACTCGCCCCAGCCGGCGCTCGCGTAGGCATAGGCGCACACGAGGCGGGCGCTCGTGGAGCTCACGAGGCCGCGGCGGTAGTCCGCCTTGCCCACGAGCTCGTTTGAGGCCGAGAGGTTCACGACGAGCGTGGCACCGGCAAGGGCGGCGGCGGTGCTTGGCGGATTGGGGACCCAGAGGTCCTCGCAGATCTCTGCCGCCACGATAAGCCCGGGGACGGTATCGCACTCAAAGAGCTGGGACGAGCCGAACGGCACCTCGCCGTAACCCGCGAACGACACGAGCGTCACGTCCTCGGGGCCGGCCGAGAAGCGCCTGCCCTCGTAGAACTCGCCATAGGTGGGGATGTTGCGCTTGGGCACGAGGCCCAGCAGCTCACCGGCGCACAGCACCGCGGCGCAGTTGTAGAGCTTGGAGGCCACGCGCACGGGCACGCCCACGAACACGAGCGCGTCCACGTCTGCCGTGAGCTCGGCAAAGCGCGCAAGGCCCTCCTCGGCCGCACGGAGCAACGCATCCTGCCAGAAGAGGTCCTCGCAGGTATAGGAGGTGATGGCCAGCTCGGGCAGCACGATGACCTGGGCACCCGTGACAGACCGAACTGCCTCGGCACACGCCGCCACGTTGTGCTCCACGTCAGCCACGCGAACCGCCGGCGTCAGCGCCGCAACCCTGATGAATCCATCCCTCATGTGTCCTCCTCGCCCGCGACAAGGCCGGCAACCGCGAGACAAAGGGACAGTCCCCTTGTCTCATTATCCTTGTCCAGCTCAAGCTCGAGCAATGATGTTCCTACCGATGCCGGTCAGGCGCTCGATCTGCCGAATCGTCAGGCCGGCGTTCTTGAGTTTCAAGATTAGCTCATTGCGTCTCGCGCGGCTCAGAGCCTTGAGCTCGGAGGGGAGAAGCCCGTCAAGCTCGCGCACGGCCGTTTCGTGCGCCTCGGAATCAGAAAGGCGGGAGAACACCCCTCCAACACGGCGATCGACAGCGGCCTTGCCGAAACGCTTGAACCCAGAGACGCCCCCGACCATGCTCAGCACCAGGTTCGTGTCGACACGAACCGATCCTGCGACATACTCGTGATAGCTGCTCCACCAGTACTCTTCCGCCTTGCAGATCCCCGCCTTCGCCGGGTTCTCGTGTATGTAGCGGACGAGCTGGAGAAGGTATTCGTCGCTCTCTACGGGGCAGCTCTTGAATCGTTGCTGGAAGACGTGCCCGACATGTCCCGTTCGCTTGTTATAGCTCTGGGCATAGCCTGACAGCAGGGAGCGCATCATCTCCCCAAGCTCGTCATCGCCGTCTCGAACAAGGAGATGCACGTGGTTTGGCATGAGGCAGTAGGCAATGAGAGACACACTGTGTTCATCGGCACAGGAGCCCAGGGACTCGAGGAATACCGCATAGTCCTCACCGCACTCAAACAAGAGCTGGCCACCAGAGCCCCTAGCCATGACGTGATAGTACCCGGACGACGACTTTGCCCTTGCCACCCTTGGCATGATGCCTCCCCTCAAAGCTTGAGAAGGCTTATACCCACGGCAGCAGCGTAACCGGAAGAGAAAGAAAATGAGACAAGGGGACTGTCCCCTTGTCTCATTGCTAGCGCTCCCAGTGGGGCGGGACGGGCGCGGCCGAGGAGGACCAGGTGCCAAGCGCGGCGTTCGGGTCGGCGTCGAGGGTGAGCGGGGCAAAGTCGCCGGCCAGGTAGCTACGCAGCGCCGGGATGCCTATCATCGCGGCATTGTCGCCGCAAGCGGCCAGGGGCGGCACCGTCACACGGACGCCCATGCGGCCAAAGCGGCGCCGGTACGCCTCACGCAGCGCCGGGTTGGCAGAGACGCCCCCGCCGATGCACACGTCGCTCACGCCCGTCTGCTCCACGGCCGTCACGGCCTTTGCCACCTGCACGTCCACCACGGCGGCCTCGAAGCTCGCCGCGAGGTCGAGCAGGTTGATGGGCCTGCCTGCGCGGTTCTCGTTGTTGATGTAGGTGATGACGCTCGTCTTGAGACCGCTCAGGCTGAAGCTGTAGTCGCCGCTGTGCATCATCGCGCGCGGGAAGTGGATGGCCTTGCGGTTGCCCTTCTCGGCAAGCTTGCTGATGACCGGGCCGCCGGGATATCCCAGCCCCAGCGCCTTGGCGACCTTGTCGAACGCCTCGCCCACCGCGTCATCGATCGTGGTGCCAAGGACCTCGTAGTCTCCCCAGGCGCGCACGTGCACGAGCATCGTGTTGCCGCCGGAGACGAGGCTCGCCACGAACGGCGGCTTGAGGTCGGGGGTCTCGAAGAGGTTCGCCATGAGGTGACCCTCGAGGTGGTGCACGGCGATGAGCGGCAGGCCGGTGGCGGCGCACAGGCCCTTGGAGAAGGCCACGCCCACCACAAGCGCGCCGACGAGCCCCGGACCTGCGGTGACGCCCACGGCGGCAAGATCGTCAGGAGACAACGTGTCCACGCCAAAGTGGGCGCCAGCCTGGGCAAGCGTCTCCTCGAGCACGCCCACGATCGCCTCGGTGTGCTTGCGCGAGGCAATCTCGGGCACCACGCCGCCAAAGCGCGCGTGGAAGTCGATCTGGGTGGCCACGACGCTCGCGCAGACCACGCCATGCGAGTCCGTCACGGCCATGGCCGTCTCGTCGCAGCTGCTCTCCACCGAGAGGATCAGCGGGCCGGCCGCGGCAATGCGCTCGCGGGCCTCGTCGCCGCGCGGTGCGGGCACGATGGGCCAGGGGCGGATGGACGTGCGCGGCGCCGGGTCACGGTCCGCGTCGGGAGCGAGGTCTGCAAGCGGCAGCCCGGCGCGCATGATGCGCGCGTCATGGCCCTGGCCGTAATAGTTGGGCCGCACGCCCACCTCGGCAAAGCCCAGGCGCTCATAGAGATGCTCGGCAGGCTCGTTGCCCACCTCGACCTCGAGAATGGCACACGTGGCGCCAAGCATCTGGGCGTCATAGGCCACGCGCGTGAGCAGCCTGCCGGCTATGCCCTCGTGACGGCGCCCCTCGGCAACGGCCACGTCGGAGACCTGCAGCTCGTCGGCAACCACCGTGCCGCCCGCGAAGCCTATGATCGCCCCGCGGTCATGAGCGACCCACCACAGGTGGCCGCGCTGGGTCACGTCGTCATTGAACGCCTGCTCGCTCCAGGGCGCGTGGCTCGCGCCCGCAAACGCGCTCGCCTCGAGCTCGGCCACGGCGCGGACGTCGTTGACCGTCATGGGACGCAGTTGGCAGTGAATGCCGGCAAGCGCGTCGTCCACGCCGGTGACGGCGGCAGACAGCGGCTCCTTGAGGCCCAGCCTAGTGCGCTCGTTCTCCTCGGCATCGGAGAGGCGCGTGTAGATGGGCAGCACGAGGGCAGGATCGCCCGAGTCAACGGGGCTGTCCGAGACGCCCCGGAGCACGCCAGAAGCGGCGGCGGCACGAAGCAGGCCCTCGCCCGCGGGATGCCAGGCGTCCTCGTCAGCGAAGCGCGAGAAGCCCGCGGCCTCAAACTGGGCGCGGTACTTCTTGAGGCCATCGCCCGCAAGCGCAATCTCCCCGGCGTCGTCGCGCGCGGCCCAAGCCTCGATGGCATCGGGCGCCTTCACGACGGTCTCGACCTCAAACAGGCGCACAGGGCCGTCCTCGCCCACCTCGTAGAGGGCCGGGTAGACCTCGCGGCGCATGGCGTCTCCCACAACGCCCACGAGCCCGCGCACGCCGTGGGCCCACACGCCCCAGGCAACGGCGTCGAGCGTGGACACGCCGTAGAGCGCGCGCCCCAGGCCGCACGCGAGTCCCTTTGCCGTGGCGATGCCGATGCGCACGCCCGTGAACGAGCCGGGACCGCGCCCCACGAGCACCGCGCCCACGTCCGCCATCGCAAGGCCGGCGCGGCCCAGGACGTCCAGGCACGTGGTCACGAGCTCCTCGTTGGCATGGCGGCGACACAGGTGGTCGCCGCTCGCCAGCAGCTCGACGCCCTCCTCGCCCAGACGCCCGACAGCGCAGGCAAGCATGTCCGTCGACGTGTCGACGGCAAGGACGATCTTCTCGGCAGTGGCTTCGCTCATGGGTTGGGGCCTTTCATGTGGTGCGAGTAACCCATTTAGTTTAGCCGTCCGCCCCAAGGGGGAACAGGGCCACGCGAGCACCTCATACGCCGCAGACTCGCGAGCGGGGAGGCTACGCCCCGCCCATGGCCGCGTGCTCGGCGGCAACGGCCTCGATGAGCCTGCCGAGCGGCCAGTTGCGATTGGCCGAGGTGAGCAGGGCCTTCGCCCCCACGACGCACCCCGCTTCCCGACTCCGCGCGAGAAACTCGTCCACCTGGGCATTCGTGAAGCCGCAGAGCAGCGCGAACTCGCAGTCGGGCGCGGCGACGCCACCAGGCGCGGACGGCGCCACATGCCCATGCCCGCCCGCTACGACGCCGGCAGGAAGCCCCAGCTGCTCGACTCGCGCCGTCCTGGCGCGCACGTCCATCTCGCGCAGCACGGCCCGCACGGCCGCCCCGCGCTCGGAAGAGGGGTCAAGCCCCCAGAGCACCGCAGTCGCGGACCTTGAGGGCTTGACCTTCTTGCCAGGCTTCTTCTTGGAAGTCTTTGCGCTCATGACTTAGAACAGGCGATCGAGGAAGCCCTTGAGGGCCTTGCCGTGACGGGCCTCGTCGCGAGCCATCTCGTGGACGGTG
>ERZ824488.2405-NODE-2405-length-16846-cov-7.614317_pt1 | contig 16846 bp, 10 predicted proteins | sample MGYA00519936_ERZ824488 | MGnify/ENA primary metagenome ERZ824488 (study PRJEB31778, sample SAMEA3449153) | human gut metagenome | biome: human gut; feature: human-associated habitat; material: faeces | place: United Kingdom | collected 2010/2012 ... | reverse complement strand
CCAGTTTATCATCCCAGGAAGTCCATGCTGTTTCTGCATCTTCAAACATTGGCTGAATATCATAGAATAACTGAGGAAGTCCCTCTGGAATTTCGTCGCTACTAAATGGTGAAAATACCTGTACCTGATTGTAGCAGACATCAGAATAATTCTCACACATATAATCAAAGAATTCCTGCATGGTATCATCATATGTTGCCTTATTAAATGCTTCTGCAAATCCTGCATGTATCGGTATGTTTGTAGGCATATTGTCCATTCCTTCTGTATCTGGTACAGGGAAGAATCCAATTTCTCCCTTGTCATACATATCTTCAGCAAGATTAAACTGACCAGAACCTGTATAAAAAATCGCTCCTGAACCACCGAAGAACAGGTTACTTGCAGAAGTAAAATCTACACTTGCAAATCCAGGTTCAAAATATCCTTTTGTTCCAAGATCATAAACAAGATTTACACCATATTTTGCAGATTCGTTTTTATCAAAAGATTCGGTTCCTGCCTGATATCCCTGAATAAATTCAGGTCCTGTCACTCTCCATGGAGAGAAAGAAAGATATCGCATAATCTGCCATGCTTCAGAGCCGCCTATGATTACCGGAATTTCTCCTATATCTGCGATTTTTTGACAATCTTCTTCAAATTCTTTCCATGTTGTTGGAGTATCTTTGATTCCCGCTTTTTCAAAGAGATCCTTTCTATACATAAAATATTCACAGTACAATGCCTGAGGGAAAAGATACAGGTTTCCATCATCTGCATCTGTAAGAAAATCACGAATTGCGCCATTCAATTTATCTGCATATCCATTTCTTTCAAGTTCATCTCCTACATTAACCAAAGCATCAATATCTTTGCAGGCTGTAGAAAGTGTTCCATTCGGGCATCCGAAAATATCCGGAAGTGTATCGCTGTTGATATACATCTGAAGCTTTGTGAAATAATCCTGCTGATCGTTTACAAGTTCAATTTCATAATCCAGACCTTTTTCATCACAGAAATTTTTAAGAAGATAATCAAATGTCTTATACTGTTCTGTAGACTCTGTACCTTTTAATAAAGCAGTAATCTTCGTTCTTTTTCCATCATCCGATTTCTTCGCAGAAGCTGTAACTGCTCCCATGCCTGTCAGAAGACTGGCTGTCATAGCTGCCGTCATGGCAAGTGATAACACTTTTTTCATTTTCCTCATTTACTTGTTTCCTCCTTTTAATTTGTGTTTCCTCGTTCTTGATGATTTTATTTTAGTCTTTTTGCCTTTTATAAACAATTGGAAATAAAAGTAAAAATAGGAGATTTGTGCACAAATTTTATACTGTGCACAAATCTCCTGTTCTATCGTCAGGCAGATAAAATCATCCGCCTCGCTACTTGCCTGATTCGATTAAATGACTTACCTGATACAGTTAACCTCGCTGTTTATATATATTTCCTGAATTCATTGGGTGTAATACCGTAACGCTTTTTGAATACTTTTATGTAATATCCAAAGTCTTTGTATCCTACCATTTCTGCGATTTCATATTGTTTATATTTATTATCTGCAATCAGTTTCTCCACCTGTTGGAACCGGACATCTGTCAGATATTCCAGAAAACTCTTTCCGGCATATTTCTTAAGAAGGCGGCTGATATAGGTTCTGCTTACATGGAATTTCTCAGTCAGATCATCCATAGATAAATCTCCTGAATAATTCTTCTCAATGTAAGAAAGAACACTCTGAACCAGTTTCCGGTTCCGTTCATCAGTTCCTTCTGTATTCTGTTTAATCAGCGTTCCAAACAGATTCAGCAGACAATTCAACACCTCTTCTGTGTTCTCGCACTGACAGATTCTTTTTATTCCATCCTGAAGCACAGAAAGATTCCAGTTTTTATTATGAATTTCACTGTCAACTGCACAGATATATGGAAATTTCATACATCCCAAAAGTAAATCCATTGCTGCAAATTTCACCGGAGATACATCTTCCGGTGCGTTTCGAAATATCTGATGAAGTTCATCCTCCGCTTTCTCAAAACTGTCCTGAAACAAAGTCATCATAAAATGTGTTTTTTCACCGGAAGTAATCACAAAGTCTGTCTGTTTTTTATATTGCAGATCTTCGTATCTGAGTATGATATTCGTACCCAGATAAACACATTGCCTGCATGCTGTCTGTGCCTTACGGTACTGTGCATTTGCCTGATATTCGTCCACTTCTACATCGCTCAATCCAAAATTCATATGTGCTTTCAGATACCGTTCTACTTCTACCTGTATCTTACTGCATGCCTGCAATGCTTTTTCCATACATACTGCGTTTTCTTCTTCCTTTTCAAACAAAAGAATAAAATTATATTCTGCAGTTGCTGTATTATAATCGCTCAAAACATGAATTCCAAAATCATTAAAAATTTCCTCAAAAATATTGATGCATGCAAATTCCTCTATCCATTTATCTCCTGTATGGATTTTATTTTCTCCAACAACTTTTCGCCCTACACACACAATATATTTCTCTATTGTCAGATTCAGAGATTCTGCCTGCTCTTTTACAACTCCTTTTCCCTGGATTCTTCCATACAGAAGATTTCCCGCAAATTTGGATCTCAGCTGCGGAACTGACCTGTTGAAATATTTCTTCAGATCCCGGATTTCCTGCTGTTTTTCCTTCCTTGCATGAATTTCCCCTGCAATCCGGGCAGCCATTGCCTTTAACTCATCATAGTCCACCGGTTTGAGAAGATATTCTTCCACACCAATGCTGATTGCTTTCTGAGCGTAGGCAAAACTGTCATATCCTGTCAGTATCACTATAACCGCATTGGGATAAATCTCATGTGCTTTTTCTGCAAAATCCAGTCCATCCATTCCCGGCATCTTCACATCTGTAAGGATCAGATCCGGTTTCGCCTGCTCCAGTTTCTCCAGCCCTTCCAATCCGTTCCTTGCAGTTGCGGATATACGGTATCCATAATCGCTCCATGGAAACGAACATAAACCATCCAGAATAATATATTCATCATCTAATATCATTACCTGCAATTCCATTATCTCTCGTCTCCCCTTTTTTTGTTATTTTCATTTACAGTTTCATCGTATTTCCTGTAAGTAACTCCGACATTACCGTTCATCGGAATTTCCAGTATTACCTGTGTTCCCTTCCCCGGTTCTGATGTAATGCTCATCCTTGCCTTGTTCTGATATACATAATCCAGTCTCTTTCTCACCGCATACACTCCCAGATGAGTATGTGTCCGCTCTGCTTCATGATCTGGCTCTTCCTCTGTCCCCATCAGTTTCTCCAACTGCTCCTGTGACATTCCAACTCCATCATCCTTTACTGTAAATACTGCCATTCCATCTGTAATTTCTCCTGAAACATAAAGGAAACAGTCCCATGTCGCATTTTCCACACCATGAACTACCGCATTTTCCACCAGTGTCTGAATAGTCATCTTCGGAATCTCTAATTCATTTAATCTCTCATCCACTTCAATATAAGATGTAAATTTATCTCCATATCTGGTTTCCTGTATGTAAAGATAATCCTGTACATATTTTATTTCCTCACGAATATAAACCATACTTCTTTTATTACTGATACTTGCACGCATCAGACTGCTGATAGAAGTAACCATATGACAAATATTATCCTCGCCCTTCTTTCGCGCCATCCAGTTGATCGTATCCAGTACATTATAAAGAAAATGCGGATTGATCTGTGCCTGCAAAGCCTGGAATTCAATATCTTTGTTAACTGTTTCCATCTCCACAACCTGTTTTATCAGCTGCTCTATTTTCTCTATCGTCTGGTTGAAAACAGAATTCATGGCTCCAATCTCATCACGTCTTCCTTCCGGAAGACGGACAGAAAAGTCACCCTCCGCAAACTGCTGCATTGCTTTACTTGTACGCTTGATCGGACCAGCGATTCCCTTTGCCAGAATATTAGCAAGAAAAATACACAACATCAAACTTGCCAGAATAAGCATGATTGTCGTTTTCTGTAATCCTCTGGCTGTTTTCTGCAAGAAACTCATAGGGATCATTCCTACAACTGTAAGTCCTGTGTCAGAACTTCTCTGATATACACAGTCATAACCCTGTCCATCTGCAGTAAACAGAAATTCTCCTGTGTTGCCTGATATTTTTTCTATCCAGCTTCTGTCACTGATTGTCGCATCATTCTCTGCACTCTCTATCAGAACATTTTTGTCATTGTCCAGAAGAAAAATATGTGCAGCCAAAGAATCTCTGGCTGTGATCGTCATTTTTTTCAGATAGCTCAGCTTAATAGATGCTCTCAATATTCCCACTGGCTTCATAGTCAGAGAATCTTTGATCTGCTTTGCCATATACATCAGGCCTTCCTCAGAAGCATTATAATAAATACAGCGTCCTTTTGCCTGCTCCGCCAGTTCACAGGATGTCTGAGCGGTATTTTCATTAATCTCATGATTATTTGCCAGCAGATGATTTGCTCCGTTATAACCATACAGCTGGATATCATTCATATAAATACTTGTATATCCCTGCAAAAGCAGCCTTCTGATCTGCCCCGATCTTGAATAATAGGAATACAGCTCTGTGCCATCCGATTTATATGGTTCATCAGACTCCAATTCCTCCTGAACCGTACTGTTATTTGCAATATACTCAAATGAATTCCTCACCATATCAAAATAATGATCCAAATTCACCGACAACTCGTTCACCACTCCCGCAGACTGCTTCCTTGTCTGTTCTGTCACAATTGAAGATGCAGACATATACTGCGAAACACTGGCAGCCAACAGAACAACCAATGCTACCCCTAACGTACAATACAGAATTTTTCTCTGTATCGACAGATTAATATACCACTTCTTTAAATTTTTCATCTCTCTTTTCCCTTTAATGCCCCTTTATTTTTCCCGTTTTTCACTGCTGCGGTCTATTCCGGACAGCCAAAAAGCCGACACACTGCTTCCAGTCAATGTATCGGCTTTACTGCTTCATTTTATTATGTTCGGAATTTTATTATGTAGGTATATTCCGTAACTTTTTCTGTTTTACAGATACTGACTGAATTCCACTTTCTCCTTATTCGGACCCTCAATGGTAAAGAATTTTACACCATTTTCCCAGAATGGCAGGAAATGAATGGTATCCTGTGTGGAGTTTAAACCAGCTTCATTAATATACCGGAAAATCTCCTCAATATCTCTTACATCAAGTGCAACATGATCGATCGCTCCATGCTCCATCTTCGCCGCATGATTCTCATAAGTCTCCACTACCAGAGTTCCCAGTTTCAGAAACACAACCTTCTCATTCGCTTCCTCATTTACGGTCTCAAATGCAGTCTCAAAACCAAGTTTATGATAAAACTCCACAGTTTTATCAATGTCATTTGTCGGAATCCCGATATGCTGTACCCCTGTTGAATAATTCTTTAAATCCATGATCTTTACCTCTTTCTGCTCATCTTTGTAGCTTTTACTCATTTATTTTCATAATTTTACTTATCCAAAATATACGCAGAAAATCATTCGATTGTCAAGAGTAACAACTGATTCTTTTCACTTGACCCCTCCGCTCCCACCACCTCATCCATTTTCTCTTACACAGCCAATAGCCAGCGCGAAGCAGCATCTCTCTGCAGGTGAATTTGGAGGGGGCTTAGTAACTCTTAGGTGGGGGAAATCCGCGTTATGAAGAAAAATAGCAACCTGTCTGAGCGGAGTCTGCGACGGAGCGAGTTTTGCATTTTTCTTCATGCTTTTAGCGGATTTCCCCCACCTTAGAGTTACTTAGCCCCCGGAACTGAACCTGCAGAGAGATGCTGCTTCGCGCGTCCCTTATTGTCTATGTACGCCCCACACCAACAAACTTCCCCCAAATACTTACAAAAACCTCTTGACTTTCAAAACAAACAGCGTTAAAATTGCTTTAGCTTTTTAAACAGCTAAACCTATAACGCATAAATTCAACGAAGGGAACCAGTAAAAACAGTCCCCCTGTCCTCAGAGAACTGCAGTCCGGTGAAATGCAGTGACAGACCTGTTTCGAATATCATCCCCGAGAAGGAAAGCCGAACCCTTGAATACAGCCATCACAGATATTGCCGTATTCACAGTAAGCTTCCCCGGCCGCCCCCCGTTACAGGAGCCGCGTATATCGGTACGTTGCAGAATCGTACTTGTTTCAAAGGTGAAACAGGGTGGTTACGGAATATCATATGTCCGTCCCTGCGTGGGGCGGACTTTTTTTATGTTATAGGAAATTACTCCATAATATTCCCATAACATAAAAAAGCCCTGACACACGAGACATACTTTCTTTTCCAGGCTGTCGATCTGAAACCGAAACACTACTTCTGTTTTTCGCAGACAACAGAATTCACCACAGATGAAAAATGTAACTAATTACATATTATAACCATTACATTCCATCTGCCTTGAATCTGCTCCAAATTCCGAAAAACAGCAGCAAATTTTTTGAGAGGAGTAGAGAGCATGAAAATCTACAAAAAAATCATGAACGCACTGGCTGCAGTAGAAAAGATCGTCCTTGTGATCTCCACACTGCTGATCCTGGTGCTGACTGTGGGAAACGTATTTTCCCGTAAAGTCATCCACCGTTCCTGGTCCTTCACAGAAGAACTTGTAGTAGCGGTATTCGTACTCATCACCCTGCTGGCAGCCGCACTGGCCTGCCGCGAAGGAGAACTGGTCAGCCTGACACTGGTCACAGACCGTCTTCCAAAGAAACTGAAGAAACCATCCGTGATCCTGATCACAGTCCTGAGCATCATCTTCAGCGTCATCCTTTTCAAATACGGAATGGACAAGGTAATCACTCAGCTTCAGAATGGAAAAAGAACCTTCGTATTAAACTGGCCTGAATGGATCTTCTGGTCCTTCGTACCCATCGGTGCAGGATGCATGATCCTTCACTTCATTGAATTCTGTCTGGACTTCTGCTGCAAAACCGACAGTGCCAAAAATACCGACAACAGCACAAAAAGTAACATGAACACAATCACAACAGACAAAAAGGAGGCCAAATAAATGATCAGTGCAATCTTATTTATCTCCTTCTTCATATTCCTGATCCTGGGTGTACCCATCGGAATCTGCCTCGGACTTTCCTCCGTATGCGCAATCCTCTACTCCGGTACATCCCTGACGATCGTAGCAACCAACATGTACTCAGGAATCAGCAAATTCCTGCTCCTGGCAATCCCATTCTTCGTACTGTCAGGAAACATCATGGCAAAAGCCGGTATCTCCAAACGACTGATCAAATTCGTTGATACCTGCGTAGGCCACAAAAAAGGCGGTATCGCCATCGTATGTGTTATCGTAGCCTGCTTCTTCGGCGCCATCTCCGGTTCCGGCCCTGCAACTGTTGCAGCTCTTGGCGCCGTACTGATCCCTGCAATGGTAGAACAGGGCGGTTTCTCCGCACCATTCTCCACAGCACTGATGGCAACCTCAAGCTCCATCGCCATTGTCATCCCGCCAAGTATCGCCTTCGTTGTATATGCCTCCATCACAGGCACATCCATCGCAGATATGTTCATGGCAGGTATCGTACCAGGTCTTCTTATGGGCGTGGCACTGGTAATCGTAGTAATGCTGGAAGCAAAGAAACACAACATCAAACCATCCAGAGAAAAAGCCTCAGGCAAAGAACGCTGGGACGCTTTTAAAGATGCTTTCTGGGGATTCCTGATGCCGGTCATCATTCTGGGCGGTATCTACGGCGGTATCTTCACACCAACAGAAGCAGCAGCCGTATCCGTTGTATACGGACTCTTCGTAGGTATGGTCATCTACCGCGAAGTTTCCTTCCGCGATATGTTTGACATTCTGGTAGACTCAGCAAAGACAACCGGCGGTATCATGCTCATCGTAGCAAGTGCCTCTCTGTTCTCCTTTGTATGTACCAAATTCGGTATTGCAGATGCCGCCTCCAATTTACTTGGAAGCATCGCACATAACCAGTTTACCTTCCTGCTGATCGTAAATATCATCTTCCTGATCGCAGGATGCTTCATCGATGCAAACTCCGCTATGTACATCTTCATCCCGATTATGCTTCCTGTATGTAAGGCTCTTGGATACGATATAGTAGCATTCGGTGTTATGGCAACTGTAAACCTTGCAATCGGACAGGTAACTCCTCCTGTAGGCGTAAACCTTTTCGTAGCAATCAGCATCAAGATCAAAAAAGGTCTGGAAGTTACTCTGCAGGAGATCTCAAGGGCAGTTGTGCCAATGATCGTAGCCTGCGTTGCAGTTCTTCTGATCGTTACATACATCCCGATCACCTCCACTTTCCTTCCGAAAGCTCTTGCAAAAGAAGGCTCCTACACAGGTGATCAGTCCTCCGCTTCCTCTGACACAGCTTCCAAGGAGGCAGGAGACGGCAATAACTCCTTTGACACAATCGCAGATTACAGCGACCTTGACTGGCCGGAAATGACCTGGAACTTCGCATGCTCCACTACTGAGACAAGTACATGGGCTGACGGCGGACGTAAGTTCGGTGAACTGATGGAAAAAGCCACAGGTGGCAAAGTCAAAGTCAACATTTACGCTGCTGACCAGCTTACAAACGGCAACCAGTCCGAAGGTATTCAGGCTCTGATGAATGGGGACCCGGTTCAGATCTCCATGCACTCCAACCTGATCTACTCTGCATTTGATCCACGTTTCAACGTTGTTTCTCTTCCGTTCGTCTATGATTCTTATGACGATGCAGATGCGAAATTCGATGGCGAAGCAGGTGCAAAGCTGAAAGAAATCCTCAGTGAGTACGGACTCCACTGCATGGGTATTGCAGAGAACGGTTTCCGCGAAATCACAAACAGCAAACATGAGATTAAATCTGTAGACGATATGAAGAACCTGAAGGTTCGTGTAGCAGGCTCCAACCTTCTGATGGAATGCTACAAGAGATGGGGCGCTGATGCCACAAACATGAACTGGTCTGAAACTTACACAGCACTTCAGCAGAACACAGTAGAAGGTCAGGAGAATCCGCTTCCCGCTATCGACGCTGCAAGTGTTCAGGAGGTTCAGCCTTACTGCTCTATGTGGGATGCAATTTATGACTGCCTGTTCTTCTGTATCAACGAAAACATCTACAACAGTCTCACACCACAACAGCAGGAAGTTGTTGACGAGGCAGGACAGAAAGCAGTTGAATATGAGCGTTACATCAACCGCTCCGGAGATGACGAGATCAAAGAACGCTGGGCAAGCCAGAACGGTGTAACAATCACAGAAAAAGAAGACATGGACATCGACTCCTTCAAAGAAGCAGTTGACGGTATCGATGACTGGTTTGTAAACGAACTGAAGAGCCAGGGCTATGACGATGCCCAGGATCTGGTTGATCTTTTCACAAAGGACTCCTTCAACACAGTGGAAGATTACAGTGATCTGGACTGGCCGGAAACAACCTGGAACTTCGCATGCTCCACTACTGAGACAAGTACCTGGGCTGACGGCGGACGTAAGTTCGGTGAACTGATGGAAAAAGCCACAGGTGGCAAAGTCAAAGTCAACATTTACGCTGCTGACCAGCTTACAAACGGCAACCAGTCCGAAGGTATTCAGGCTCTGATGAATGGGGACCCGGTTCAGATCTCCATGCACTCCAACCTGATCTACTCTGCATTTGATCCACGTTTCAACGTTGTTTCTCTTCCATTCGTCTATGATTCTTACGACGATGCAGATGCGAAATTCGATGGCGAAGCTGGTGAAAAACTGAAAGAAATCCTTGGCGAATACGGACTCCACTGCATGGGTATCGCAGAAAACGGTTTCCGCGAGATCACAAACAGCAAACATGAAATCAAATCTGTAGATGATATGAAGAACCTGAAGGTCCGTGTAGCAGGTTCCAACCTTCTGATGGAATGCTACAAGAGATGGGGTGCTGATGCCACAAACATGAACTGGTCAGAAACTTACACAGCACTTCAGCAGAACACGGTTGAAGGTGAGGAAAATCCACTTCCTGCTATTGACGCAGCAAGCGTTCAGGAGGTTCAGCCTTACTGTTCCATGTGGGATGCAATTTATGACTGTCTGTTCTTCTGCATCAATCAGGATATCTACGACGGCCTCACACCACAACAGCAGGCAGTTGTTGATGAATGCGGTCAGAAGGCAGTTGAATACGAACGTTACATCAACCGTTCCAGCGACAATGAGATTAAAGAACGCTGGGAATCCAAAAACGGCGTAACCTTCACAGAGAAAGCTGATATGGATATCGATTCCTTCAAGAAAGCTGTAGACGGCGTAGACGACTGGTTCGTAAATGAGCTGAAGAGCCAGGGCTACGAAGACGGCCAGGATCTGGTTGATCTGTTTACCAAATAATCCTTACGGTTACAAAACTCCATAAAAATAAATGAACAGGGTATGAAGTTTCATCAGATTACGATGAACTTCATACCCTGTTTTGTTTTTAATAATATAGAACGTAAAGTACTTGATATCTTCTATTTTTCACGTTATACTGAACAAGTATAATTGAACAGACCCGGATGCGAAGTTTCGACCCCTGCCCTCCAGTTTCACGAAAGGAGGGTGATGCCCGATGAACACAATGGAAGTCCTTACTTTATTGTTAGTAATTTTTACGGCATTGACTTACATAGATCAACATAAAAAGAAATAAGCATCCCACCGCCCAAAGTTGGATGCTTAATTTCTTTACTCATTAATTATACCGAGGGCAACCGGAACACGCTTCCGGTCATCTTCTAAGTAGATTATACAATGGGGCACTTGATTTTTCAAGTGCCCTTTTTTATAAAGTAAAGCAGACATTCGCAATCCGCTTCGCGACCTGCGTTCAAATCTCAGATTTTCAGATAGGATTTAATTTTCTCCTCATGCAGTTCTTCTCCAATCACGATCAGGACCTCCTGTCCTACATGAAGCGGTCGGATTGTAATTTCATTCTTCGTAGCATTTAATTCAATCCACTGCCGTCTATCGCACTCTGCCCATGCAGATAGTCCAGAACCGTCTTCGCTGTCACTGTCTACTCTCATAAATCCCTTCATCCGGAACACACGCCCGCATTCAGAATCAGACAGAATCTTCTCAGCTGCTTCCCGCAGCTCCTTCTCAGTCATCTTCACATTCATAAAGTACAGAGAAGTAAAGGCACCCTCTGCCTCAAACTCCGGTTTCCTGTAGCTTGCCATCACATATCCACAGGATGCAATCCGGTCAAAGTCCTCTTTCGACATCTCATCCCAATTCTTGTGGATAACATTAGCAGTATCCACACCATTCATTTCACAATGAAATCTCCTGCTGCAATGAACCTTCTCCAATGCCTGATTCACATGCTCAATCGTACCCTGGATTTCCTCGGGTGATGCGTCCTGGCTCTTGCTCATCACAATGCATCCGGCATCTGCCACCTCAGAAGCCAGAATGAAATCCGCCTCCTCTGACAGATCACGCTCCAGCTTAGAATCCACAATTGCAATCACATTCCCAATCTGATACCAACGATTTAACGGCTCCTCATGAAGAATATCAAAGAACTCATCCACATCAAAAATCCCAGACGGCTCCACGATCACACGGTCATAACCGCACATACCCATAGCAATCAGTTTCGTCTTAAATCTCCTCCTGTGGCAGTCCTTATCACACCCTCCTGAGATCATCTCCAGCTCACAGTTCTCTCCCATCAGATCCTGAAGCAACATCATATCCACATTCACAGCCCCGTAATCATTCTCCAGAATTCCAATATTATTACCAGCATCCATCAGATACTGCGCATACTTCCTGATAAACGTCGTCTTCCCTGAACCAAGAAAACCAGTGATCAGATCTATCTTTACCATCGTATATCTCTCCCTTGCTGCTACATAATTTTTCTTTTTTATCCGTAAACCGGAACTTCATCATCTGTGATCCACATACCTGTACGATCATAGCATTATAACGCAGAAAACGCAACGCCCGCAAAGAAAGACCACAATTATTCATGTTCTGAAATAATTGCAGTCTTTCTGATAGTTCCTTATGACAATTCCAGCTTACCGGTATAAAGCTGATAATAAGTTCCTTTTAACTTAATGAGGTCTTCATGGTCGCCTCTTTCAATGATCTTTCCATGATCCAGTACGATGATGGCATCGCTGTTTCTGATGGTTGAAAGTCGATGGGCGATTACAAATACAGTACGGCCTTTCATCAGGTTATCCATACCTTTCTGTACGATACTCTCTGTACGGGTATCAATACTTGAGGTTGCTTCATCCAGGATCAGTACAGGCGGATTGGCTACTGCTGCTCTTGCAATGGAGAGAAGCTGGCGCTGTCCCTGGGACAGTTCCTCACCGTCTCCGCTTAACATGGTATCATATCCTTTTGGAAGCATTTTGATAAACTGGTCTGCATGAGCCAGTCTTGCTGCCTCGTATACTTCCTCATCTGTGGCATCCAGTTTACCGTAGCGGATGTTTTCTTTAATAGTTCCTGTAAACAGGTGAGTATCCTGAAGTACGATTCCCAGAGAACGTCTCAGGTCATCCTTCTTAATCTTGGTAATATTGATTCCATCGTAACGGATCTTACCTTCCTGAATATCGTAGAAACGGTTGATCAGATTTGTGATCGTTGTCTTTCCTGCACCTGTAGAGCCTACGAAAGCAAGTTTCTGTCCCGGTTTGGCGAAGAGGCTGATGTCTTTCAGAATAACTTTATCCGGGTTATATCCGAATGTAACATCTTCGAATCGGACATCTCCTGTCAGTTCTGTATAAGTAATGGAACCATCTGCAGAATGTGGGTGTTTCCATGCCCACATACCTGTTCTCTCTTTGCATTCTGTGATATTGCCGTTGGCATCCTTTCTTGCATTAACAAGTTCTACGTAACCTTCATCCTCTTCCGGCTTCTCGTCAATGAGCCTGAAGATACGTTCTGCACCTGCAAGTGCCATAATGATGGCGTTGAACTGCTGTGCCACCTGCATGAATGGCTGGGTAAAGCTCTTGGTGAACTGTAAATAGGAAGCTATAACACCGAGGGTGATGCCGCCCACACCTGTTACAGAGAGAAGTCCCCCAAGTACTGCTGTCAGTACGAACTGCAGGTTACCGATGTTACCGATCACCGGTCCCATCATATTTCCGTATTTATTGGCATTTGCGGAGCTCTCGAAAAGTGCTTCATTGAGTTTATCGAATTCTTCTTTTGATTTATCTTCGTGGTTGAAAACTTTTACCACACGCTGACCATTCATTCGTTCTTCCACGAAACCGGTCACATCTGCCAGAGATACCTGCTGACGGATGAAATATTTGCCACTGTTGGAACCAATCTTATTGGTAACCTTCAGCATGATAAAGATGATCACAACTGCCAGAATCGTAAGCAACGGACTTAACAGTAACATGGAAATAAAGGTAACCACGATCGTAAACAGTGCCATCAGTGCCTGTGGGATCGCCTGACTGATCATCTGTCGCAGGGTATCTGTATCGTTAGTATAGAGGCTCATGACAGATCCGTTTGTATTCTGGTCGAAATAGCGGATCGGAAGAGTCTGCATATGCTCGAACATATCATCACGGACACTTTTAAGCACACCCTGACCGATATAAACCATCATTCGGGTATAAATAAATGTGGCAATCACACCAAGTGCAAAAATACAGCCAAGGACTGCAAGTGCCTTATAGAGTTCTGCAAAGTTCGGATCTGTCTGTCCGATCAGCGGAATGATAAAGTCATCCAGCAGAAATTTCAGGGACAGGGATACTGCAATACTTGCTGCGGAACTGATAAAGATGCAGATAAATACGATGATAAACTGTATCTTATGGGTTCCTGTCATATATTTCAGAAGTCTTTTGGCAGTTTGGATGGTGTTCTGATCTAATTTTTTCTTCTTATTCATCATCTCCGCCTCCTTTGACCTGTGATTCATATACTTCTCTGTAAATATCATTTGTCTTCAGCAGTTCTTCTGAAGTACCCACACCTGCGATCTTACCGTCATCCAGTACGATGATCTGATCTGCATCTTCAATAGAAGAAACTCGCTGTGCGATAATAATCTTTGTTGTGTTCGGGATCTCCTCGCGGAAAGCCTTACGTATCAGGGCATCTGTTCTTGTATCTACTGCACTGGTAGAGTCATCCAGGATCAGGATCTTCGGTTTCTTGAGAAGAGCCCTTGCAATACACAGACGCTGCTTCTGACCGCCGGATACGTTGTTACCACCCTGAACAATCATTGTATCGTAGCCATCCGGGAACTCACTGACGAATCCATCTGCCTGGGCCAGCTTACAGACCCTCCGAACTTCTTCCTCACTGGCATGTTCATCACCCCAGCGAATATTGTCATAGATGCTTCCTGAGAACAGCACATTTTTTTGAAGTACCATGGAAACCTGGTCACGAAGTACTTCCAGATTGTAGTTGCGTACATCCACGCCTCCCACCTGGACATTACCCTTTGTGACATCATAGAGTCTGGGGATCAGCTGCACCAGGGTAGACTTTGCACTTCCGGTTCCGCCGATGATACCTACTGTCTGACCGGATTTAATATGAAGATTTACATCCTTCAGGGAAAGATTTCCTCCCTCTCCTGCATAGCTGAAATCTACATGATTAAAGTCAATGGAACCATCTGCCACATTCTTTACTGCATCAGCTTTATCCTGCATCTCAGGAACTTCATCCAAAACCTCTACAATACGGTCTGTGGATGCTTCTGCTATCATGATCATAACAAACACGAAAGTTACCATGTTCAGGGACATGAGAATCTGAAGTGCGTAGACAATGATACTTGTCAGCTCACCGGTTTCCATGCCACCGAGAACAATTCCTCTTCCGCCAATTACAACAATGATAATGATTACAGTATACATGGCAAACATCATAACCGGTGAGTTCCATGCAACGATTTTCTCTGCTTTAGTAAACAGATTATAAACATATCTGGAAATTCCATGGAATTTCTCAATCTCATAGTCCTCTCTTACGAAAGCCTTAACTACACGTGAGGCATTTACATTCTCCTGAACGGAATTGTTCAGGTTGTCATATTCATCAAATACCTTGATGAAATGCGGATGTGCCTTTTTCGCAATAAAGATCAGTGTACCGCCAAGGACAGGAACAACTATCAGGAAAAGCATTGCGATCGGTTTGTTGATCGTCAGTGTCATAATCCATGACAGGATGATCATAAACGGTGCCCTGGCAAGAAGGCGGATACTCATCATGTATGCCTGCTGTACATTTGTGATATCAGTGGTCAGTCGTGTGACCAGACCTGATGTTGAAAAGTGGTCGATATTTTTAAAGGAAAAATCCTGCACCTTATAAAAAATATCGTGTCGTAAATTCTTCGCATATCCTGCTGCTGCAACTGCCGCCATATTTCCGGCCTGTACGCCGAAGAACAGGGAAAGCATTGCCATTGCAACAAGGATGACTCCACGCTGGATGATATAGCTCATATCTCCGTTTGCAATACCTACGTCGATAATCTTCGCCATCTCCAGAGGAATCAGAACTTCCATCAGTACTTCCAGGATTACAAGGACCGGAGCCAGTACAGACTGCTTCTTGTATTCCCGGACTGAACGTAAAAGTTTCTTATTCATCTTTGTCGATGTCCTCCTTAATTATAAATTTTCTGTAACTGTTCAGCAGTCCGCTGACTGCAAATACTGAACAGTTACAATTTTTTACTGTCATTTTTAGAATCGCAGCCTTGTTTTCGCTGCAGTTCTTCCAGATTCTTGTGCATCATCCACAGCACCTGTTTACACAGAGTTATGTCTTCTCTCGGAATTCCTTTTTCCAGCCAGTGCTCTGTCTTATCAATGTGCTCAAGGATCGCCGGAAGAATGTCTTTCGCCTTATCTGTAGGTACGATCCGTTTCAGACGTCCATCCTGCTTTGCACTTTCTCTGTAAATAAAACCTTTCTTCTCCATCAGCTGAAGCATACCTGTAGCAGTTGATTTCCGTACCTGAAATTCCTCCTCGATATCCTTCTGATAAAGGTCATGGTGCAAAGTTTCCAGAAGAATAAACTTCAGCACATGTTTCTGCAATGTAGTCAGTTCATCTGACTCCATCACAATCGACGGATTATTTCCATTCCGCATCATCTGATGGGAAAGAATCCCGACCAGTCTTCCCATATGCATATCCTCTACTTTAATTTTCAGCTCTTCATCCACACTTCACACCTCCTTTAATCTGATAAAATCCCACCTCCAAAACTCTGCATACAGACAAAATCTATAGGTGGGAAATTTCATAACTTCTTAATTAGTTAGCATTCTAATAGTTCGCATCCTAACTTTCAACTATTATAGGGATGTATCTATGAATTGTCAACTTCTTTTTGAGAAAGATTTTTTTTGAAATATATTCACATAACATTTGATATTATATCGCTACAGAAATATAACACCAGTAATTACAAATATTACATCTATCTTCAGGGAGGATCTGTATGTCTATAATTTTATATCATGGTTCAGAAAACATTATCGAACATCCGATGTACGGAAAAGGCGCCCGAACTACGGCAACTGAATTCGGGTGAAATATCCCACAAAGTGGGGCGTGCAGATTGTAGGAATGATTTTTCAAACACGCTCGAGGACATGAAGACTATCTCAGATATTCTCAGCGAATATCAGGATATCTGCTGTTACTGTTCACAGTAACGATCTGCTGGAAATCCAGCATCATATCTTATTTTAATAATTGCAACCCCAATAAGAATATGTTAAGATAGTTTCATTAAGTACAGCGATAAAATGTAAAAATCATCAATATTAC
>ERZ824488.2398-NODE-2398-length-16879-cov-3.476819_pt1 | contig 16879 bp, 14 predicted proteins | sample MGYA00519936_ERZ824488 | MGnify/ENA primary metagenome ERZ824488 (study PRJEB31778, sample SAMEA3449153) | human gut metagenome | biome: human gut; feature: human-associated habitat; material: faeces | place: United Kingdom | collected 2010/2012 ... | reverse complement strand
ATTTCACGAGAATAATGTCGTCCCCGATCTTTTCGATGGCGCTCCAGGGGATGACGATGTTCCCCTTTTTGGAAAACAGCGAAAAGCAGCTTCCCGACGGCGGCAGGATGATGCAGTTGATGCGGCCGGAACAGAGGTCGATCTCCAAATCGGAGATGAATCCGAGACGGCGTCCGTCCCGAACGGAGATGACCTCCTTGTCCCGCAGCTCGCAGAAGGTGGTGTTCATAGCAGGATGCAGATCAGGCCGCCGCTGCCCTCGTTGATGATCTTCTGCAGCGTTTCGGACAGCTTCTCCCGCGCGTCGGCCGGCATATGCGAGAGCTTGTTGTTCAGCCCCTCTCCGACCAGCTCGTGCAGCGATTTGCCGAACATATTGGAGTCCCAGATCTTCTTCGGGTCCTCCTCGAACTCCTTGAGCAGCGACTTGACAAGCTCCTCGCTCTGGCGTTCGGTGCCCACGATGGGCGAGACCTGCGCTTCGACGTTGGCGCGGATCATATGGATGGACGGCCCGGACGCCTTCAGCCGTACGCCGTAGCCGCCGGCCTGCTTGACGATCTCCGGCTCCTCGAGCGTGAGGTCGTCGATGGTCGGCGCGACGATGCCGTAGCCGCTCTCATTGACCTGCTCGATGGCTTCGGCCACCTTGTCGTAGCGCTGCTTCATCACCGACAGGTCGGTCATCACGTTCATCAGGCTTTGCTCGTCGGAGATGTCGAAGCCGCTTTTCTCGGCCAGCACCTTATAAAACAGCGACTCGGGCAGCTTGAGGCTGATGCGGGCGCTGCCGGTGCCGAGGCTGATCTCGTTCACGCGCGCGCTGATGCTCTCAGTGTCAAAATGCAGCGCGTCGGCCGCCTCCTTGACCTCGCCGAGCTTGACAATCGAGGCGGCGCAGGCGCTCATCGCCTCGTCCAGCTCCTTTTTGAGCGGATTGTCGCTTTCGAGCACGCTCACCCAGCCGGGCAGCGTGAAGCGCAGCTCGCGGATGGGGAACTCATATGCGATCATCGAAAGTATGTTCTTGATGTCGTCCTCGTCGATGTCGATGCAGGAGAGCGCGACGACGGGCACGCCGTATTCGTCCTCCATATCGCGGGCCAGCTCGAGCGTGCCGGCGTCTTTGGGGTGGGCCGAGTTCAGGACGATGACAAACGGCTTGTTCAGCTCCTTCAGCTCGCCGACGACGCGCTTTTCCGCACCGATGTAGCTTTCGCGCGGGATTTCGCCGATGCTGCCGTCGGTCGTGACGCAGAGGGCGATGGTCGAATGGTCGGTGATGACCTTGCGGGTCCCCATCTCGGCCGCCTGCTCGAAGGGCAGCGGGTTGTCGGACCAGGGCGTCATCACCATCCGCGGCTCTCCGTTCTCAATGTGGCCGATGGCGCCGTCCACGATGTAGCCGACGCAGTCGATCATCTTCATGCGGAAGGAGGTGTTCTCGTCGATTTCGACGTTGGCAGCTTCCTCGGGAACGAACTTCGGCTCGGTGGTCATCACCGTGCGGCCGGACGCCGACTGCGGCATCTCGTCCTTGGCGCGCTCACGGCTGTACTCGCTCTCGATGGACGGCAGAAACATGTTCTGGATAAAGCGCTTGATGAGTGTGGATTTTCCCGTGCGGACCGGACCGACGACACCGATGTAGATGTCCCCGCCCGTTCTGGTGGCGATGTCCCTGTATATGGCTAAATCGGTCAATGCAATGATCCTCCTCGTCGTTTTTTATTACACTCTATTCGCCCCTGCCGCATATTATGACGGGGCGCAAAATATTTATTTATCGGTTGACAAAACGGAATATCCGTGCTATTATGTATATTGAAATATTTTGGCGCTTTTCGTCAAAAAGGAGCTATCGATCCATGAAAACATTCAAGCGCATCGGCGTGCTGACCTCCGGCGGGGACGCGCCCGGCATGAACGCCGCCGTCCGTGCCGTCACCCGACTGGCCATCGCCAAGGGCGTGGAGGTTATGGGCATCTACAACGGCTATCAGGGCCTTATCGACGGCGAAATCAAGCCGCTGCACGCGCGCGACGTTTCTTATATCATCAACCGCGGCGGCACGATGCTGTACACCGCTCGCAGCGCGGAGTTCCGCACGGCGGAGGGCGTGGCCAAGGCGGCGGACGTCTGCCGTCAGAACGGCATCGACGGCATTGTCGCCATCGGCGGCGACGGCACCTTCCGCGGCGCGGTCGACCTGACCGACGCGGGCATCCCCTGCATCGGCATCCCGGGCACGATCGACAACGACATCGCCTCCACCGATATGACCATCGGCTTCGACACGGCGATGAACACGGTCGTCGAGCTTGTCGACAAGCTGCGCGACACGGGCGAAAGCCACGCGCGCTGCAACGTCGTGGAGGTTATGGGCCGCGAGGCGGGCGACATTGCGCTGAACACCTCCATCGCCGTCGGCGCGGTGACGGCGGTCATCAAGGAAATCCCAACCGATTTTGAATATTTGTTCCACAAAATGGCTGAAGCGCGCCAGAACGGCAAGCGCAACTTCATCATCATCACCTGCGAGGGGATGGGTCCGGGGTACAGCGAGCAGCTCTGCAAGACGATCGAAGAGAAAACGGGGATTGAAACGCGGCTGGCGCGGCTGGCGCATGTGCAGCGCGGCGGCTCTCCCACCCTGCGCGACCGCGTGCTGGCGACCCAGATGGGCTGCGCGGCGGTCGAGTCGCTCGTCGCCGGACAGATGAAGCGGGTCGTCTGTCTGCGGGACAACAGCATCATCACGATGGACATCCACGAGGCGCTGCTGCTGGACAAAATGATGAAAAACACCCTCACGCCAGAGGAGCGCGAGCAGATTGCGCCGAACGCGTTGTTCGATATGACGACGCGCATCGCCGAGATGCAGGCTTACAAGCAGTACCTCAATTACATAATCGACCATATGGCGCTGTAAACGAAAAAATGCGGGAACGGCCGGACGGGAACCGGGCGTTCCCTATGGGCGAAGACGCAAGGCGAGGCACAGCCGGGCGGGGGACGGAGCAGAGCGGCCGCTCTGCTCCGTCCCCCGCCCGGCGTTTTTTGTCCGAGCGCGCCGGCAAGGCTGTCCGCTGCGGCGGCGACTTTACGCATCGGGGATACAGTCCGTCAGCGGCAGAACCGAAGCCGCTGCATCCGCTGCCGCCGGACGGCCGACCCGACGCACAGCGTCGCAGACGGCAAATACGGCGGAAAAGCGTCGGGCTGAGAAACGAAAGAAAGAGCGAAAGCACAGAGGGCTTTCGCTCTTTTTCATTCCATACGCACGAAACCGTTTTCGTTTTATATGCATGATTCCATACGCATTAAATGTAATATCGCGGCACGCGGTTTTTGACCGAGCAGAGCAGCTCATAGTGAATGGTGCCGAGCACGTCGGCCATCGCCTCCGCCGGGTTGTCGGGGCCGAACACGACGACGTCGTCGCCCGGCGCGCAGGGGATGCCGGTCACATCCGCGACGCAGAGGTCCATACAGATTTTGCCGATCAGCGGCGCAGGGCGGCCGTTGATGCGCACGCTCCAGCGGCCGGAAAGCGCGCGGGGCAGGCCGTCGGCGTAGCCGATGGAAATCACCGCCGTGTCCAGCGGCCGGTCGGCGGTGTAGCTGCGCCCGTAGCTGACGGTATCGCCCGGGCGGATGCGGGAGACGAAGGCTACGCGGCTGTGCAGCGACATCGCGGGACGCAGGCCGGCGTCGCGGCTCTCGGGCGACGGGTCGCAGCCGTAAAGCGCGATGCCCGCGCGGACCATATCCAGATGCATTTCGGGAAAATTGAGGATTCCGGCGCTGTTGCAGCAATGCCGCAGGCCGCAGTCGACGCCGCGGCGCTCCAGCTCGGCCAGCAGCGCGGAAAAGACGGCGAACTGCCGCCGTGTGAAATCCGACCGCGGCGCGTCCGACTCGGCGAAATGGGTGAAGATGCCCTCGACCTTCAGCCCCGGCAGCGCGGCGATACGCGCGACGTCCTCCGCCGTGCGCGCGACGTCCTCGGGCGTATGGCAGTAAAGACCGAGGCGCGACATGCCGGTATCGATCTTGATATGCACGCGGACAGGCCCGCAATCGGCAAGCTGCGACGCGTATGCAAGGGACGAGACCGTCTGCACCACGTCGTATTCGGCAATGGCGGGGTACAGCTCCTGCGGGGTGATCCCGAGCACGAGCAGCTCGCCCCGTATGCCGCTGCGGCGAAGCAGCGCCGCCTCCTCCATACAGGCGACGGCAAAATGCGTCGCGCCCGCGTCCGAAAGGCGGCGGCAGACCTCGACGGCGCCGTGCCCGTAGGCGTCGGCCTTCACGACGGCCATCACGATCCGTTTTTCCCCCGCCTTGCGGCAGAGCAGGCGGTAATTGTGTTCTATGTTCGCCAGACTGATACGCGCTTCAGCCCTGTTTTCACTCAAGTGACCACGTCCTTTATTTCGGTGATAAGATACTCGGTTTTTCTTGCGTCCTTCATATAGGTAATGTTTTCGATGCGGTCGGCGCTCTCGTTATAATACAGCATCACGACGCATCCGTCAATAGCCAAACTGTAAACAGATACGCCGTCGGCGCTTTCGGTGCGGACCGCGTCGGCGACAAAGCGGCCGCGGATCAGTTCCACCGCCTCGTACAGCCCCTCCGGGACGCGCAGCGCGATTTCCGCCACCTCGGTCTGGATGCCGCCGTAGACGGCGGTCGCCGCTTCCCCGTCGCGCTTTTCCAGCGACAGTCCCTTGAGCGCGTCGGGACTCTGGAAGGTGTACAGGCAGGCGCCGTCGGTCAAGCAGATTTCAAAATCCAGCTCGGCGGTCTGCGCGTCGATGCGGAACGCGCCGTCAAAATGGGAGACGATTTTTTCCTTCGCGTCGTCGGACGCACAGCCGGACGCGGCGAGCAGCAGGAGTACGCAAAGCGTTGCAAGCAGCCGTTTGATAAGCCATCCACTCTTTCGATATGAAGCTAAGAGACGTCAGCCCAACAGCCTGCCGATCTCCTCCGGAAGCTGGGAGGGCAGTGCACCATGTGCGCCGAAGCGCGCGGCGAGCCGTTCACCCGCGCGGCCATGCAGGAAAGCGCCGACGGTCAGCGCGTCGAACAGGTCGTAGCCCTGCGCGGCGAGCGCACCGACAACGCCGGCCAGCACGTCGCCGCTGCCGCCCTTGGCCAGCGCCGAGCAGCCCGAAACGGTGATGCGCACGCGCCCGTCCGGCGCGGCGATGACCGTGCGGCTGCCCTTCAGCAGCAGAAAGCAGCCGTGTTCGGCGGCAAACGCGCGCGCGGTACGCACGCGGTTGCGGTTGATTTCCTCCACGCCGCAGCCGGTCAGGCGCGAAAGCTCCATCGGGTGCGGCGTGAGCGCGGCGGGGGCCTGCATCTCTTTCAGCACATCTATATGCGAGGCGAGAAAATTTATGCCGTCGGCGTCAATGACGGTAGGCACGTCCGCCCCGCGAAGCAGCGCCCCGAGCGACGCGTCGAACCCGCGGCCGAGCCCGCAGCCGACCAGCAGCGCGGTTTTGGACGTCTGCGCGGCCGCCTCCGCTCCGCCGGAAAGGAACACCGGCTCGCTGAGACGGTTTTTAAGTACGCCGAGCGCGGCGGCGTCCGAGGCGAGCTTGACCAGCCCGACGCCGGCGTGCAGGGCGCCGGTCGCGCAGAGATAGGCCGCGCCGGGCATGTCCGCGCTGCCTGCAAGGATGGCGAGCGTGCCGAAGGTACCCTTATGGCTGTTCTCCTCGCGGTCGCGGATCATTCCGTCTACGGAACGGATCAGGCGCACCGGCGATTCCTCGGGCACGCCGGCGGAGGCGGGGATGCCGATGTCCTCGACGAACACCTGCCCGCAGTGCGAAAGCGCGGAATACGACGCGGTGGCGGGCTTTTCGGCGGTAAAGGTACAGGTCGCGTCGGCGGTGACGCAGTCGTCGCAGTAATCGCCGTCCGCCTCGGTGCCGCTGGGAAGGTCGATGGCGAGTACGAACGCGCGGGAGGCGTTGATGCGGCGGGTCAGCGCCGCGTCGTGCGGAGAAAGGCTGCCGCGGAAGGAGAAGCCGTACATCGCGTCCACAATCAGCGTGGCGCTGTCGAGCGCGGATTCGTCCACACGGGGCGAACCACAGCGGGAAGCGTAATAGATGCAGTCGCGGCTCTTCGGCTTGGCGCTTTCGAGCACGGCGACCGGAACGCCCGAATCCTCCATCAGAATCGCGAGCGCATAGCCGTCGCCGCCGTTGTTGCCGCCGCCGCAGACGACGACCGGCGCCGCGAGATCGACGCCGAGCGTCTGAATCCGCCGGTAGACGGCGGCTGCGGCGTTGCGCATCAGCGTGAGCGAGGGGATGCCGCCGTCGATGGCGCGCCGGTCGAGCGCGCTGATTTCCTCCTTGGACAGAACAAGCTCGCGATCCTTCATTTTTCTTCAACATCCTTTCCGCGGTTGTCAGACTCTATTTTAGCACAACCGACGTCTAATTGCAACAGTTGCCCGCGATATCGTCCATAATGCTGCACATCGACAGGTCCGTGGCGGGGAACACGCCGTCGGACACGAGCGGCACGAGATATGTATAGAGGTAGCCGCTGGTGAACGCGCCGTAGATGTCGCCGTCCTGTATCGTAAAATTGCGCAGCGTCAGGCCGCGCGGCACGACCAGTCCCGCGCCGCAGCCGTCGGACGAATGGACGATATACGACTGTCCGTCGCGGACGATGTGGGTCAGGCTCTCGTCGCCGGAGCGGATGTAATGCCGCGTCGCCACGCCGGGGCGCGGGCGGACGACGGTGCAGAGCGGCGACCCGTCGCGCGTATAGGCGACGACGCGGTCCTCAAACGTGGCGTAAAGGCGGCCGTCGTACATCGTCACGTCGTACAGCGGACCCTCGCAGGCGAGGCTGCCGAGCGAGGCGGTGCCGATCTCGGCAAAAAAGCAGTTGAGGTAAAACACGCGGTTGCCGCAGGTGTCGCAGCGGGCGACGAAGCCGTTGGAGACCGGGTCGTACCGCAGAAGCGAATAGCAGCGCAGGCTGTTGACCGATTCGATGCAGGTGCCGCAGGTGTCAAACAGGAAAATGCGCGTGTGCAGCCCGTCAACCGCGGCGATTTCCTCCCCGAAGAAGGTGGCCGAGCGGACGGCCGTCCGGCTCGGGAGGGTCAGGCATATATTCATAGCCGATAACCATCCTTTCTGTATGTAGTATATTTTATGCGCGAACGGCGCCGGATGTCACGCATTCGGTTGACAAACCGTACAATTTCCGATATAATGACAGACAGAAAAGGATTATAACCGCCGCAAAGGCGGAGAAACGGGGACAGGATATATGTACAAAAATCTCAAGGAAAACTACCCGCTTTATGAGGTGCGAACGACCGAGTCCTTCCGCGCGCTGCTCGACGAGGGCGCAGAGCTGTTCGGCGACAAGGCGGCCTTCCGCTTCAAGGTCAAGGGCGGCGAGATCAAATCGGTCAGCTACCGCGAGTTCCGCGACGAGGTCGACGCGTTCGGCACCGGCCTCTACGAGCTGGGGCTGGGAAAAGCGCACATCGCCGTCATCGGCGAGAACTGCTACGGCTGGGCGCGCGCCTACTTCACCGTGCTGGCGACGGAGGGCGTCGTCATTCCGATCGACAAGGACCTTTCCGACGAGGAGACGCAGTACATTCTCGATTTCTCCGACGCGGAGGCCGTCATCTGCACCAAAAATTCAGAATCCAAGCTCGACCGGCTGCTGCCGTCGCTGCCGAAGCTGAAAACGGTCATCTGTCTCGGCACGCCGGCGGAGGGGGAAGGCCGGTACGCGGCCGACGCGCTGGCCGAAAAGGGCCGCGAGCTGCTCGCGGGCGGCGACAAGCGGTTCACCGAAGCGCCCATCGACAATTATGTCCTCAAGGAGCTGCTGTTCACCTCCGGCACGACGGGCAAAAGCAAGGGCGTGATGCTGTCGGCGGACACGCTGCTGTTCAACATTATGCAGTCGCAAAAGCTGATGAAAATCACCGACGTCTGCCTTTCGGTGCTGCCCTATCACCATTCCTACGAATCGACCTGCGGGCTGCTGACGATGTTCCATCACGGGATGACGATCTGCATCAACGAGAGCCTGCGCAGCGTTCTGCCCAACTTCAAGGTCTACAAGCCGACCGAGGTGCAGCTCGTGCCGCTGTTTGTGGAAAAGATTTACCGCGGCATCTGGGACAAGGCGGAGGAGACGGGCAAGGCCGGCATGCTGCGCAAGCTGATCAAGGTATCCAACGCGATGCTCAAGGTGGGCATCGATATGCGCAAGAAGCTGTTCAAGTCGGTCACGTCGACGTTCGGCGGCGAGCTGCTGGGCATCATCTGCGGCGGCGCGCCGCTCAAGCCCTTCCTGCCCGACTTTTTCGACAGCATCGGCATCACGCTCATCAACGGCTACGGCATCTCCGAGTGCGGGCCGCTCGTTTCCATCAACCGTCCCTGCTTCCACGACTACGAGTCGGTCGGGCTGCCGCTGCCCGAGACGGAAATCCGCATTGACAACCCCAACGAAAACGGCGAGGGCGAAATCTGCGTGAAGGGCCGCAACGTAATGCTGGGCTACTACAAAAACGAAGCGGCGACGGCGGAGGCCATCACCGACGGCTACTTCCACACCGGCGACATCGGGAAGCTCGGGCACGACGGGTTCCTGTTCATCACCGGACGGATGAAGAACGTCATCATCCTGCAGAACGGCAAGAACGTCTACCCCGAGGAAATCGAGGACAAGCTGAGCGCGATGTGCGAATACATCGGCGAAATCATCATCTTCGCCTCGAAGAAGGACGAAAACGGCGACCAGACCGTGCTCGGCGCGGAAATCTTCCCCGACGCCGAACGCGCGGCCGCCCGCGGCATTTCCGACGTACAGGAAGTCATAAAAAAAGCCATCTCCGATTATAATGAGAAAGAGCCGAGCTACAAGGTGATCAAGAACATCGTGTTCCGCACCGAGGAGTTCGAGAAAACGACTTCCAAGAAGATTAAGAGGAAATACGACTGATGAAACGACTTTTCTGCATCCTGCTCTCTCTCCTGTGCCTGCTGGCCGCCTGCACGACGGGCGGTCCGGCAGAGGATTCCTCCGCCGGCAGCGATTCGCTGCCGGCGGAAACCTCTTCGGCGCCTCCCACGCGCCGCTATGTGGCGCTGGGGGATTCGATTGCGCGCGGCTACGGGCTGGACGACCCGGAAACGCAGGCTTACCCCGCCCTGCTGCGCGACCGGATGCAGTCGTACAGCGAAGTCGAATACGCCAACTACGCCGTCGACGGACAGACCAGCGCCGGGCTGCTCGAGCTGCTCAGCAACGGCGGCGCGCCGATGCTGGACGGCGCCGACGTGGTGACGGTCTGCATCGGCGCGAACAACCTGCTCGGCCCGACCATCGGTCTGCTCTCGGAGCAGCTCGTCGAGCTGGCGCTGGATATGCCGTCGCTGCTGCGCAAGTACTACGAGGCGATCACCAACGGTGACGCGTCAGCGCTGGAGGAGGTCCGCAGCGACCTGAACCGGCTTGTCGGCGCGCTGTCCGCCGCGATGGAGGAGGACGAATTCCAAGCCGAGCTGCAGGCGGGCATACAGGACATGTCCGCCCACCTGCCGCAGATTATCGCCGCCATCCGGCGGCAGGCGCCGGAAGCGGACATCTATGTGACGACGGTTTACAACCCCTACAAAGGCTACAAAATCACGCTGGGCGGCCTTCAGGCCGAGCTGCCGCTGGACGCGGTGGCGGACAACGCGGTGTGCGCGCTCAACGCGGTCATCACCTCGCAGGCCGACGCACTGGGCTACACGGTGGCAGACAGCTACACCGCGTTTGAAAACAGCGGCGCGGATCTGGTCAACGCCGGCGCGAATTTCTCGGTCGACCCGCACCCCAACCGCGCAGGACATGAGCTGCTCGCCGAAACGCATGCGAAAAAAATACGAATGTAAACGAAAAGGCAGGAAACATACATATGAGAAAACGACTACTCGCCCTGTTCTGCTGCGCGGCGCTCGCCGCTCCGCTTCCCGCGGCGGCGGCCGAAACGCCGGTGAATCTGGCGCGCGGCAAGAGCTATACCGTCGAAAAGGGCGTCGACACCTCTCATTCCTATGCGCTGTACGCGGAGGGCGGCGAATCGTTTGACGTCGACGGCGGGCAGTTGACCGACGGCGCGAAGGACGACTATTACAAAGCCTTCCGCGCGCTGTCGCGGACGGTGACGATCGACCTCGGCGCCGTCTGCTCGGTGACAGGCTACGAGACAACCTTCTACTCGACGTCGTCGAGCGGCGTCTATGTCCCCCGCTGCATCTCGATGGCCGTTTCGCAGGACGGCGAGCAGTATATGACGGTTTCGCAGGCCGCGCGGGACTACTCGATCTTCGGCACGCCCAACCGGACAAGCACCCTCGGCGATACGCTGGCCTCTCCGGCGGCGGCGCGCTATGTGCGCATCGAATTCCCCGTCGACGTATTCTGCTACATCAGCGAAATTGAGGTCTACGGATACGAAACCCCGCAGGGAAACGAGCTGCCGTTCCGGGCCGACGAACCGACGGCCTATCCGAACGCCCTGTATGAAAAATACGCCGAAGAAATCGGCGGCGCAGGCGACGTCATCAAAATCTACAACGGCTATTACGCGCCCGACCAAACGTTGGCCGACAACACGGCGGACGAGCTGCTCCCCTACGCCGCGTACCTCGGCGCGGACGGCAGTATACTGGACACGATGTTCGACGCGTTCGCCTTCGTCCCCTGCCATGGCGACTACCCCTCCGGCGGACGGCTGGTCAAAACGAACGGCAAGCCCGGCGCGGTGACTGGCTGCTGTACCTCGAGAACACGTTTGCGGAGGGCATCAACCTCGACGCGCTGGACAAAACCGTCGCGCACGTCAACGAACAGCTCGGGCGGGACACGCCCTGCAAGGTCTTTCTGACCATGCCCTACCCGCTCACGCAGGACAAGCCCTTCGGCGACATCGACGGCGACGGCCGGGAGGAATACACCCGCACAAACGACGAACGGCTGGCGGTTTTAGCGTGGTACGAATCGGAATGCGCCAGACGCTTCGACGAAGCGGGATACGAGAATCTGACGCTCGTCGGCTTTTACTGGTACCGCGAGGAGGTCAACTCCGCCGACAGCGCGGACGAGGACGGCTTCACCCGCCAAGCGACGGCGCTGCTGCACGAAAAAGGACACAAGCTGCTGTTCGACCCCTTCTTCACCTCCGCGGGCTTCGAGCGGTGGAGCGAATTGGGCTTCGACGGCGCCGTGATGCAGCCGAACCTGGTCTTCAACGACTACTTCGAGACGGAGATGCTGGAGGAATTCACCGAAATCATCCGCAAATACGGTCTCGGCGTGGAGATCGAAACGGCCGAGCCGGGCAGCTTCCGCAGCGCCGCCACGCGGGACAGGAGCGCGCTGCTTTACGAGCAATACCTGTATTACGGCTGGAAATACGGCTATATGGACACGCTGCACACCTTCTATCAGGGCGCGGGTCCGGGCAGCCTGTACGATTTCTGCCATTCCAACGACGCGTATATGCGTTCGCTCTATGACAAAACCTATCGCTTCATCAAGGGCACCTACGAGATGCCCGCGCCGTCACTCTCGGTAGAAAGCACGCTGTCCGTCGAAGCCGGCAGCAAGCGCGTGCGCCTGCCGGTGTCGCTGAGCTGCGGCTGTCTGTTCTCCGAGCTGTCGATTTCGGTCGAAGGCGGCGAGGGCGTGCTCGTCTTTTCGCCCGACGGGAGCGGCCTGCTCTACACGCCGCCGCGGGACTTCACGGGCGAGGACGTGTTCACCGTGACGGTGTCGGACAAATTTTCGTCCTCCGCGCCGGTCGAGCTGCGCATCCGCGTGGGCGAAGCGGAGAGCAGCGCCGACTCGCCCACCGAAAGCACGGCTCCGACGCAAAACGGCGGCGGCAGCGCCGCCCTCATCGTCGGTATAACCGCAGCCGTCGCCGCCGCAGCGGCCGGAATCGCCTGCTTCTTCGTGCGGAAAAAGAGAAAAGGCGCAAAATAGCTTTTTCCGCCGCCCCGCCGCCCCGCATTCCGGCGCCGAAACGCCTCCGATGTCGCAAGGAAAAACGGCAGACAACAAGCTCGGACTGCGAATCGAAGCCGAGGCGGAGACAATCAAAACCGACGCAGACGCAGCCGGCAAGGATGCGGAGCGCCGCCGGCGTTTGCCGGCGGCGCTCCGCTGGGCATCCCCTTCCCGCTTCGAAACATGCCGCCGTCAGATGAGCCGCGCCGCCTGCCGCCTGCCTCCTGCCGCCCGAGCGGCGCAAACGCGTTCCCGCTCGCGTCAAGTTTTCCGTCCGGCAGTACAGAATAAACCGCGGGAATGACAAACGACCGTCACACAAGAAACCGCCCCGTGCAAATGGCACGGGGCGGTTTGCTGCGTATTCTTACTGCGTATCGTTTTCGTCGAATCGGTCACCGCACTCGGGGCAGAACTTCGGCGGGTTGGATTTATCCTCCGGCTCCCAGCCGCATTTGTCGCACCTATACACCTTCGCGTCCGCGGGCTTCTTCGCGCCGCATTCGGGACAGAACTTGCCCTTGTTGAACGCACCGCACGCGCAGCGCCAGCCGAACGGATCCTCGGGGCGCTTCTCGCCGCATTCGGCGCAGAACTTGCCCGCCGACTGCGCGCCGCACTTGGGGCAAACCCAGCCGTCCGCCGGCTGCGCCTTGGCCTGCTGTTGCTGCGCGCCCATACGGAACAGATCCTGCGCGTTCATCCCGCCGGCCTGCTGCGCCATGCCAAGGCCCATAAAGCCCATCATAGCGCCGTTCTCGTTGCTCGCGGCGCCCTTGAGCGCCTCCGCCTGCGCGCCGACGAGCGTCGCCGCCGCCATCGACGGGTCGCGCATGACCGCGCTGCGCTGCAAATCCTTGATCATCTGCTCGTCCTCGGGCGAGGCCGCGACCGAGTTGACGCCGAAGGAGGCAACGGCAATGCCGCGCTTTTCGCTCCACTGTTCGCTGAGAACCTCGTTGAGCGCCTGCGCGATTTCCATCGTATGCCCGGGCAGCGCGCTGTAACGGACGCCCTGCGCGGAAATCCGCGCGAACGCGGGCTGCAAGGCGGTCATCAGCTCGGCCTTGAGCTGCCCGTCCAGCCGGTCGCGGGTATAGTCCGCCGTGATGTTGCCGCACACGTTGGTATAGAACAGCATCGGATCGGTGATCCTGTACGAATATTCGCCATGGCAGCGGATGCCGATGTCGATATCCAGCCCGATATTGCGGTCAACCACGCGGAAGGGGACCGGGTTGGCCGTGCCGTATTTGTTCCCCAGAATCTCCTTGGTGTTGAAGTAGTAAACGCGCTGGTCCTTGCCGGTGTCCCCGCCGAAAGTGATGCGCTTGCCGATGGTCTTGAAGGTGTTGAGCAGCCCCTTGCCCAGCCCGCCGTAGAAAATGCTCGGCTCGGTCGAGGTGTCGTAAATGAACTCGCCCGCCTCCGCGCACAGTTCGACCACCTTGCCCTGATCGACGACGATCATACACTGCCCTTCGTTGACCGCAATCACCGAGCCGTTGGTCAGAATGTTGTCCTCTCCCTTGGTGTTGGAGCTGCGCTTGTCGCTGGTGCGCTTCTTCCCCTTGGCCGCCAGCACGTTTTCCGGCAGGGAATCACAGTATACATATTCGCGCCACTGGTCCGCCAGCGTTCCGCCAAGCGCGCCGACGGCGGCTTTGATAAGTCCCATTTCTCCGTTTTCCTCCTTAACGATCTTCTCGGCGCCGTTTGTACGCGCCTACCTTGGTATCGCAATCTTATTATACTATACTCTCTCTGCGGATATGTTAATGAAGTTTGAACATTGGAAAGGAATCAAAATGAAAAAAAGCAAAAACCCGCTTGACAAATCGGCGGGCGGATGCTATAATAGCAAATGTACGAAATCTGGGTGTGGCGCAGTTTGGTAGCGCGCTACCTTGGGGTGGTAGAGGCCGCAGGTTCAAGTCCTGTCACTCAGACCAAAAGAATATTAAAAGAAGTCGATTCCTGCAAAGCGATCGACTTCTTTTACGCTATATGGTAAAATGCAGGTGAGATTATTTATATTGGGCGGGCAGGGGGAAAGCAAAACTGTGGAAATAAGAAGAATTGATCATACAAATATAACGGCTGCAGTAAAATTGGTTACAGATGTTTTTATGAAATTTGAAGCGCCCGATTATTCCAAAGAGGGTATAAAATCTTTTTTTGATACCGCAATTAACAATCAGGATTTTATGAACAATCTCACTATTTACGGCGCATACATAAAGGATTTACTTGTTGGAGTGATTGCCACCAGAAATGAAGGTAACCATATAGCGCTGTTTTTTGTTGATGGTGCATACCACAGGCAAGGAATTGGTCGTAAATTGTTTGAAGTGGTTCTGGAAAATTCCACCTCTAATAAATTGACGGTAAATGCATCACCTTATGCCAAAGATGTTTATCACCGCTTAGGATTTGAAGCTGCCGATGCAGAACAAACTATTACAGGTATTCGATTTATTCCCATGATATACACAAAATGAGCAGCATCTTTGATTTGAAAAGGTTTATAACGAATTTAAGTTAGGACACTCGATTTTTCTTTTTCCATAAATCGTTCCGAAAGTTGATTGGCTTTATATTGATTTTGCGGCATACATATGAAAATCGGCGGTGCGAAAATGAATGTGATATGGTCAAAATACGTGCAAGGAATAAAAAGCCTTTATTATAGTCGCAAATTGCGTTTTGACGACATTTTTTCAGCCCAATACAAAAGGTTCTTTCATTTAGATGAAAGCAAACCGCTAAAGATTCTTGAAATTGGATGCGGTCCCGGTGCATTGGCAAGCGCTCTCCGCCGTTGGTATCCCAATGCCCAAATTATGGCGATAGACCGAGATACCGAGTTTATCAGGTTTGCAAGAGAACACGAAGCGGGTGTTTCTTTTTCAGAAGGAGATGCGACCGCGCTTCCCTTTAACGATAACACGTTTGATGTTACAATTTCTAATACAGTAAGCGAACATATTGATCCTTCAAAATTCTATGGAGAGCAATATAGGGTTCTAAGACCCAATGGGACCTGCTTTGTTTTATCATCAAGAAAAGGCATAAATATCGCCCCCGATTGTTTTGTTTACGATGAATTTGAGAAAAGCTTTTGGGAAAAGGTAAACAAATACGATACGTCTATGCAACAATATTCCGTGTGCCAATATCCCATGAGTGAAGCGCAATTGCCTTTAGCTATGCAGCAATACGGCTTTCAATCTGTATCCACAGGATATGCAGCGATTGATCTTACACCCGATGATCCCAAATTTTCTTCTGAAATGGCTCATAATATGATCAACGCCATGCGTTACATTGCCATTGAATCACTTGAACGCCTCTTAAATACAATGCCGGAACAAATTTCTGTTTATGAAATCGATAAAATGAAAGAAATGACGAACCAAAAATTTGATTCAAGAATTCAAGACTATGATTTGGGAAGAAAGCATTGGGAAACAAATTTGTCTATTATTATGTTGATTCGAGGAACAAAACCGTAAAATCTGTTAGAAACACACACCACATCGTATGCGATTCGGCAGGATTTTTTCTTACTTTGTACGGACTTGTTCACTTCTTTTTGTGAAATAGGAGAAAATGCTCTCTTTTTTGGTATGCTTCTAATAGAAAGGAGCGACTGCTGTGGATTGGATATAAAGCAAGCTGCGCGGCTTGCTTTTTGTTCACCCAGCTTTGCGGCTGCGGCCAAGCGGCATTTTTTACCCGCTGACAAAAGGTACAGTTGGCGCTTTACGCGAACAATATTTCTCTTTTTGAAGAAGGCATGAAGGAGGACGCTATGGAAACGTATCAGCACACAGTGGCTTTGTTCAAGGAATACAAGGCAGAAAACGATAAGCGGAAAATCGTGGAGCTGCTTGAATCCTTTCTCCGCGAATGCCCCGACGCGGACGATATGCAGATTTGCTGGGCCTTCTGGAATCTGTCGGACAATTATGCTATGCTTAGGGACGCTTCGGAGGAATACAGAAACCACAAATTGTTCGAGAAAAAGCTGATGCACATGGACGAAAAGTACCTGCATTGGATCGTCTCGGACGGCACCCAAAAATTGACCCTGCTCACCGGCGGTTATGAAGCGTACTGGAACGCATTGTATCGGTACGCCTGCGAAAAGGCCCCGAAGCGAGAGGACAACGCCGTCATTCGATTTGAGTCTCACAGGGCGAACGTCGCCTTTCCGTCGGTCGTCGATTATTCTTTCGATGCAGAGCACGCCCGTTTTGCGCTTGAAAATCTGGCGAATAGCTGCTCGGAGCTTCAGCATACGTCGGGCGCCCTTTATTATCAGTTGACTTACTACACAATGGCGATGGGATTCAACACGCTGATGAAAGAGGACAACAAGCCGCTTATAGAGGAATCCTACGCGGCTTTCACGGAAATCCTTCCCTTTCTGCATACGGAAAAGCAAACATATGCGGACGGGGAAGAACGCCTTCTGGGCACTTACGATCAGCTAAACGCACCGCGCGCAAAGTACAATCAGGCGTTTTGCGGGATTCACAATTATATCATCCAGTTGGTGAACGCCGGCGCGTATCAATTGGCGCTGCAATGCAATGCGCTTGCCGAACCCGTTTGTCTGGAATACGGAAGCCATTATAAGCGGAAGCTGCAAACGGCCAGAGAAGGCGTCCTTGAACACTGAACGCAATCCAAAAGCGGCGCGCCCTGCCGTTGTGTTCGCTCTCTCGGCCGCTCGCAGCAAAACGCGTCGATGTGTATAGAACAGTAAAGGCGGCCTACGGCCGCCTT
>ERZ824488.2388-NODE-2388-length-16916-cov-6.269201_pt1 | contig 16916 bp, 13 predicted proteins | sample MGYA00519936_ERZ824488 | MGnify/ENA primary metagenome ERZ824488 (study PRJEB31778, sample SAMEA3449153) | human gut metagenome | biome: human gut; feature: human-associated habitat; material: faeces | place: United Kingdom | collected 2010/2012 ... | reverse complement strand
TATACGAATGTGAAAAACGGCTCTGCGGCGGCGGCAGCGGCGCTGTTCTTCACCGGCCGCCCCCGGTCCGAGGGGTACACCGTCACCACCCAGCGGGACGACGCCGGTCCCCAGGAGCCGCAGTCCGGCCCCCTGAACATCAACACGGCCACCGCCGCCCAGTTGGAAACATTGGACGGCATCGGCCAGGTGCTGGCTCAGCGCATCGTGGACTACCGCAATGCCAACGGCCCCTTTGCCTCCGTAGACGGACTCCTGGAGGTCAAGGGCCTGGGACCCGGCATATTGGAAGCCATCCGCCCCCAGATCACCGCAGAGGAGGAACCATGAAAATTTTAGTAGTAGACGACGAGCAGCTGCTGGTCAAGGGCATCAAGTTCAACCTGGAAAACGAGGGCTATCAGGTGCTCACCGCCTATGACGGGGCCGCAGCCGTGGAGCTGGCCCGGCGGGAGAGCCTGGACCTGATCATCCTGGATCTGATGATGCCCCAGCTGTCCGGCAGCGAGGCCTGCATGAAGATCCGGGAGTTTTCCGACGTGCCCATCATCATGCTGACCGCCCGCAGCGAGGACGCCGACAAGATCATCGGCCTTGAGTCCGGCGCGGACGACTATATCACAAAGCCGTTCAACCCGATCGAAGTCATGGCGCGCGTCAAATCGCAGCTGCGGCGCTATATGAGCCTTGGCGGCGGCTCGGTCAAGCCGTCGGTGCTCACGGTCGGCGGCATTGAACTAGACGACAACGCCAAAATCGTGACGGTGGACGGCGATCCGGTAGGCTTAACGCCGACCGAATACGACATATTAAAGCTGTTTATGGAAAACACCGACACCGTTTTTTCGCCGAAGGATATCTACCGTCGGGTGTGGAACGATTCGCCGGTCGGCGCAGAGGGAACGGTGGCCGTACATATCCGCCATCTGCGTGAAAAGCTGGAAATTGACCCGGCGAACCCCCGCTATCTGAAGGTAGTCTGGGGCAAAGGCTATAAGCTGGAGGAAATGAAAAAATGAAAAAGCTTACGCATAGCGCGGCGGCACGCGCCGTCGCCTTTATCCTGTGTCTGCTCTGCGGCCTTACGGCGCTGCTCTGCGCCGCGGGGTATTATATGACCCACATCGACCGCGACCGCACGCTGCCTGAGCCGGACAGCGTGTCGGTGTATCAGAACGGCATCCGCGTTCTGCTCAACAACGCGCTGCAGGAGGAACGGGATACCGGCGAATACCCCGCTCTTCCCTCCGGCTACTCCTATGTAGCAACGGATACGTCCACCGGCAAGGTGCTGTACGACGGCAGAACGAAAAACGCCGTGCCCCTTGGCATTTCGGCCGGTTATTTCAGCGAAGGCGTCGGGATCGACGTGCAGGCGTATCTCGAGCCGAAGCAGACGCCCGGCGAGGAGCTGACGCTGCTCCGCACCTCCGTCGGCACGCTGCTGCGCTATCAGAATGCCTATCTCCCCGTGGGCATCATCACGGCGGTGCTGTGCATCGCGCTCCTCGTCTTTCTCATGGCGTCCATGGGCAAAACGCCGGACGGCGTGAAGCTGCGCGGTATCCACCGCGTGCCGCTCGATCTCTTTCTCGCCGCGGCGCTGGCGGCGGTGGCCGTCCCGGCAAACTTCTATTTCGACTTGTCGGGAATTAACCTGCTCTATAACCCGCTCTGGGTATGGATGATGCCGGTTACGCTCATGGCGCTCTGGATCGGCTTTGTCGCGCTGCTCACCTTCTGCACGCTTGCCGCCCGTTTCCGCGCCGGGAAGTGGTGGAAAAACAGCATCATTTATATCGTCTGCCGCTTTGTATACCGCGCCGTGCGCGGCTTTGTCCGCGCGCTGCCCATCGCGTGGAAGGGGATCCTTGTGTACGCGGTCGTGGTGCTTGTCAATTTCTTCGGCATGCTCCTTATATGGCTTTCGGGCAGCTTCTTCCAGCTTCTCGTGCTCGTTGCGCTCGACATCGCGGGACTGTATTTCGTCATCCGTATCATGCGTCAGCTCAAGGCGCTGCAAACGGCGGCGCAAAAGCTCGCCGCGGGCGATCTCACCTACACGGTGGACACGGAGAAAATGTACCCGGTGCTCAAAGAGCACGGCGACAATCTCAACGCCGTGAGCGTCGGCATGAGCCGCGCTGTGAACGAGCGCATGAAGTCCGAGCGGTTTAAAACCGAGCTCATCACCAACGTCAGCCACGATCTCAAAACGCCGCTCACGAGCATTGTGAGCTATGTCGACCTTCTCAAAAAAGAACCGATCGAAAGCGAACAGGCGCAGGAATACATCGAGGTTTTAGACCGCCAGAGCCAGAAGCTCAAAAAGCTCACGACCGATCTCGTGGACGCGAGCAAGGCGAGCAGCGGCGCGCTGCCGGTGAATCTCGAAAAGATCGATCTCGGCGAGCTGCTGCGCCAGAGCGCCGGGGAGTATACCGAAAAATTCGCCGCGGCAAATATCACGCCGGTGCTGAATGTGCCGGAGGCGGAAACGTATGTCACGGCGGACGGGCGGCTTTTATGGCGCGTGCTGGATAATCTGCTGGGCAACGCGGTAAAATACGCGCAGAGCGGCACGCGGCTCTATCTGGAGCTGACGCCGGGCGAGACGGAAACGGTGCTCACGCTCAAAAATATCTCCCGCGAGCCGCTGAACATCCCGGCGGAGGAACTGATGGAACGCTTTGTCCGCGGCGACGGCTCGCGCCACACAGACGGCAGCGGACTGGGACTTTCCATTGCCAATTCTCTCATGGAGCTCATGGGCGGAAAGCTCACGCTGACGCTTGACGGCGATCTTTTCAAAGCCGCTCTTGTGTTTCCGCAGAAAACCGTATAATATTTTTGCCGGACGGGGAACCAAACGACCCCGTCCGGCGTCTATATTTTCGAACACCCAAAGGTGCGAGGAAAGGAAAGAGCTTATGAAGATGAAACGATTTGCCGCGGCGCTTCTGGCGCTTATTCTGTGCGCGGCGTTTATGACGGCCTGCTCGCCGAAGCCGGAGCAGCCCGCCGCAACATCCGGCAATGCGTCGTCCGGCAGCGCAGCCGCCGAACCCGCCGCAACGGCGGAGCCGACGAGCGCTCCGACGAGCGTGCCGCCGGAAACCACCGCGATGCCCGAGAAAACCGACACGTCTGTCACGGTGACGCCGGAGAAGAACGGCCTTTACGACGCGCTGTGCGACCTTTTCAACAACTATCATGAAGGCACCGCCGGCTGCTCGCTCACGGGAGCGCGCATTGCTGCCACGATCATGGACTTCTCGCTCACGAACGGCATGGACGCCGTGCGCAGCGGCGCAGCCGCCTTTGATCTCGGCGAGGAGACGGAGTTCGGCGAAAAGCTTACCGATAAGCTCACTGCGATGTATGAGACCGCCATGGGCCTTTACGGCGAGAGCGGGAAAAACCTCTTGACTGACGGCGGCTATACGCCGACCAATTACCCGTACAGCGCCAAAGATGTGCGCGAGGCCTATACCGCGATCTTCGCCGAGCGCGGCTATGAAATCCCCGCCGTGGTGCGCATCTACCGCAGCGACGCGAACGCCGAGCACTTCCTTGCCTTCGGCACCGCGCTCGACGGCACGGAGATCACCGCCGAAACGCTCAACGGCGCGATGGACGGCCTTATCTTTGAAAACGGCGCGGCGTTCAACACCGTTACCGCAGACAAGGACGGCCACATCAGAGCCGACCTCAACGACGCTTTCGCCGCGCAGGTGCGCTCTCTCGGCACGAGCGGGGAGTACTTCCTCGTCGGCGGCATCGTCAACACGCTGCTCGACGCCTTTGACGGCACGGACGTCACGCTCACCGTGAACGGTGCGCCGCTCGAGAGCGGACACAATATTTACGACTACGCGCTCACGCGTTATGAGGAGTAACTATAACTGTATGAGCATGAAAAAGAAAGGCCTGTCCCTGCTGCTCTGCGCGGCGCTTTCCCTTTCGCTCGCGGCGTGCAGCACAAAGCCGGTAACTCCGGCACAGCCTACGGCGGAACCCACGGCGATCCCCGTGACCGCCGCGCCGGAGACTACCGCCGCGCCCACGGAGGCGCCGGCGGCCGAAAACCGCAATGTGCCGGTGATTTCCGTCCGGTGCGAGAACGAGGATTTTTATACCGCGGACAATGCGGCGCTTCTTCTCGTCTATGCCTGCGCCGAGCCGAGCGTTTCCATGAACGGAAACGACGCGGCCGCTGCCGCGATCAACGAAGCGCTGCATAAGCAGTATACGGATTTTGCCGTCGGTGTCGAATCGGGCAGCGAATACAGCATTTCCGGCAAGGAAAATTATCTGGCCGCGGCAAAGGAAGAACTCGCCCGGCAGACGGAAAACGGCGATGCCTCGGGCTTTTCTTCCTACAGCCTTATGCGCCAGATGAACGTCCGCTATAATGCCCGGTATCTGCTGAGCATCACCTACGACGATACGTCGTATCTCGGCGGCGCGCACGGCTACACCGGCCGCTGCGGTCACACCTTCGATATCCGCACCGGCCGGGAGCTGACGCTCGCGGATCTCACGGACAACTACGACGCTTTCCTCTCCGCCGCCGTCGATCAGCTCAAGGATATCATCAGCTACGGCGCGGAATACGCCGCCTACGGTCTGAACGAGGGCTACGAGGATCAGCTTGCCGGTCTCTTCCGCGACGGCAACTGGTACTTTAACGACGAGGGCCTTGTCCTTATGGCAAACCCCTATGAGCTCGCGGGCTATGCCGCGGGGCTCATCGAGTTCACGCTGCCGTACGCCTGGCTCGCCTATCAGATCAAGGCGGATTATCTCCCTGCCGAGAGCGAGGCGGACGGTACGCTCACCGGCGAGCTGAGCGAGAGCGCCGACGCCGCCGGGAACGCAACGTATGTCTGCGACACCGGTACGGGCGGCCTGGGCGCGTGCGTCACGTTCACCGCCTCCGGCACGGTCGAGGACGTTGAACTCAACGCCGTGACGTATCTGGAATACTCCAACACCTACCGCACGGACGGCACGCTCTGGTACGCCGGGTGTCTCGCCGACGGCGAGAGCGTCTGCGTGCAGACATGGATCCCCGACGTGATGCCGAATCTCGCCATCTCCTGGCGCGACGCCGATGGCGAGCATGTAAAGTATATCTCCCAGAGCGGGATGGACGGCTCTCTCATCCTCATGGACGGAGAGCAGTATGCCGAGCGTCCGCTGAACATCTCCGGCAAAAGTGTGTATCACTATGACATTAACGGCGACTATGCCGCCGAGGAGATCACCGTGACGGCGAAGGATGCCGGCGGCATCAACGAGTACACGATCGCCGTGAACGGCACGGTGCTCGACCGCACCAATATGCCCGTGGGCGACCGGTACGACCTCTGGATCTGCGATCTGGACGGCGACGGCATTTGCGAGCTTCTGTTTGCCGCCGACCCCGGCAGCGACGATTACCGCACCTGCGGCTGGCACGGCGACACGCTCGAGCCCATCCAATTTACCGGCGACGCGCGCTACGGCGCGGACCCGAACGGCATTACCGGCAGTCTCGACGGGCGCGTCGTGTTCAGCGGCGGCATCCCGATGCTCGAGGCGTGGTACTATCAGCTCGGCACCTACTGCGCGGTCATCGGTATGAACGGAACGTCCGACGGCGTCGTAACGCTCGATCCCTCTTTTAAATGGAACTACTGCGGCAGCTGCTACTATCTGACCGTGGCGAAGATCCTGCCGGTGTATCTCGATGAGGGCGGCACCGCCGTGCTGACGCCGGGCGAAAAGCTCCTGCTTACCGGCACGGACGGACAGAACACCTTCTTCCGCACCGATGACGGCCGCACCGGATCGATCCGGCCGGAATACGATGGGGAAGGCGGCTGGACCATCAACGGCGAGAGCGAAGAGAATTTCTTTGAGATGCTTCCCTATGTCGGCTGACGCCTTCAAACGAACCCCGGCTGTCAGACAAAATGACCGGAACACAGAAAAGAACCTGTGTTCCGGCCTTTTTTATAAAAACCGGTTGCAGAGCCGGGGAAAAACGGTTATAATGCAGCGCAGGGCCTTGGAATCGTTTCCACGGCACTATTCCATCACCGAAAGGACAGAGAACCATGATTTATTCTCCGCAGGATCTTCTGGGCACCACGGAATCTCTGCTGAAATATGACGAGGACGAGCGCCTGAGCGAGGCCTCGCCCCAGCACCTCCACAACGCTCTCGGGCGGGCGGTAATGATCGCGGTGGGGGACAACTGGGCCAAATCCCGCGCCCGCCGCGCCGGAAAGCGTAAGGCGTATTATCTCTCCGCCGAGTATCTTGTCGGGCGGCTCGTATACAATAACCTTTTCAATCTCGGCATTCTCGACGAAATGCGCCGGGTGTTTGCCGAGCGCGGCATCGATCTCGCCTGTCTTGAGGAGATCGAGGACGCGGCTCTCGGCAACGGCGGTCTGGGCCGTCTTGCCGCGTGCTATATGGACAGCGCCGCCACCTGCGGCGTGCCGCTGAGCGGCTACGGCCTGCGCTACCGCTTCGGTCTTTTCAAGCAGAGCTTTGAAAACGGCGCGCAGAAGGAATCCGCCGACGACTGGGAAAAGCACGGCGATCCCTGGAGCTTCCGCCGCGAGAAGCACACCGTCCGCGTCCGCTTCGCCGACCAGACGGTGCTCGCCGTGCCGTACGATACGCCGGTCATCGGCTATCATACCGACAACGTCGCAACGCTCCGTCTCTGGCAGTGCGAGGCCGAGCAGGAGCTCGACTTTGACGCGTTCAACTCGCAGGATTACGAGCGCGCGCTCACGGAGAAAAACCGCGCCGAGGACATCACCCGCGTCCTCTACCCGAACGACAGCACCGTCGAGGGCAAGCGTCTGCGCATCAAGCAGCAGTACTTCCTCTCGAGCGCGTCGCTGCAGGACATCCTGCGCACCTACAAATCCTCCGGCAACGGCGATCTTCAGCGCCTCGGCGAGTTCATCGCCGTGCAGCTCAACGATACCCATCCCGCCATGTCCATCCCCGAGCTCATCCGTCTGCTCATGGCCGAGGGCATCGACTTTGACCGCGCCTTTGCTATCACCCGCAGCGTTTTCTCCTACACGAACCACACCGTCATGGGCGAAGCGCTCGAGCGCTGGGATATGGATCTTCTGCGCAGTGTTGTGCCGGAGATCTGCGACATTCTCCTGAAGATCGAAGAGCGCCTGCAGCAGGAGTTCCCCGGCGCGAATCTCCACGTCGTCTGCGATAATCAGGCGCGCATGGCCGATCTTTCGGTGTATATGTCCCGCAAGGTGAACGGCGTTGCGGAGATCCACAGCCAGATCCTCCGGGACGATCTCTTCCGCGCGTGGAACGAGAAATACCCCGGCCGCATCGTGAACGTTACGAACGGCATCACACCGCGCCGCTGGCTCGGTCTCTGCAACCCGGAGCTCACCGAGCTCATCCGCGCCGAGATCGGCGAGGGCTTCCTGCGTGATCTTGACCGCATCGGCTATCTGCGCGAGCACGTGAGCGATGAGCTCGCCATGCTCTTCAACGCCGTCAAGCTGCAGAAGAAGAGCCAGCTCGCCGCGCACATCCGCGCCGCGGAGGGCGTGGACATTCCCGAGGAGTTCGTGTTCGACGTGCAGGTCAAGCGCGCGCACGAATATAAGCGCCAGCTGATGAACGCTCTCTGCCTTGCCGACTTCTATTTTGAGATCAAAAACGGCGGTCTCGCCGATATGCCGCCCACGGCGTTCATTTTCGGCGCGAAGGCCGCGCCCGGCTACCGCCGCGCGAAGGCCGTCATCCGCTATATCAACCGTCTTGCCGAGCTTGTGAACAACGACCCCGACGTGAACGGAAAAATGCGCATCGTGTTCGTGCAGAACTACAACTGCTCCTACGCCGAAAAGATCATCCCCGCGGCGGACATCTCCGAGCAGATCTCCCCGGCAGGCACGGAGGCCTCCGGCACGGGCAACATGAAGCTCATGCTCAACGGCGCTGTGACGCTCGGCACGATGGACGGCGCGAACGTCGAGATCGTCCGGCAGGCCGGGCTGGAGAACAACTACATCTTCGGCGGCACCGTCGAGGAGAACAACGCCGTGCGCGATACCTACGACCCCGAGGCGCTCTACGATTCCGACGAGCGCATCCGCCGCGCGATGGATACGCTTGTGGACGGCACCGTGCCGACCGACGACGATCAGAAGGAGCTTTTCGACGCCATACTCAAGGGCGCGAGCTGGCACCGTCCGGACAACTATTTCGTTTTGCGCGATTTTGAAAGCTACCGTGAAGCCCGCCTTCACGCGCTCACGGATTGGAAGGATCGCGTATCCTTCGGCAAAAAGTGCCTTTACAACATCGCCGCGGCGGGCATGTTCTCGTCCGACCGCGCGATCCGCCAGTACGCGGAAACCATCTGGGAGCTGCACTGAACCGGCATACAAGATCAAAAATGTCCTCTGCGCAAATTGGTGCGCAGAGGACATTTTCATTTTCATATGCTCGTTTGACCGGTCATTCCGTTTCGTCCGGCAGAAAGGGGGCGAACGGCTTTTGCATGAGCCAGAGATCGGTGTAGCACGTCACGGCCGAGAGCAGCACGAGCCAAAGAACGCTCACGCCGTAAAACGCCGCCGGGGATACGGCAAAGAGGATCACCGGCAGCAGATGGATCACCGCCATGAGAAGCGTCCGCGGCAGATACCCGACGCCGAGAAGCACCGCGTTTTTTATCGTGTTCCAGAGCGTATTTTCAAAGGTCGCCGTGAGCGGGAACGCCCAGATGAACACCATCAGCCACAGCGCAAAGCAGACGCCCGGCAGCACGAGCCAGAACAGCTGCTCCGGGAAGAGCGCGCGGAGAATGTATACGTCCGCGCCGAGGAGCGCGAGCGCCGCAAGCAGAATGAGCCAGAGCAGCGTGGATTTTTTGAAATTATCGCGGAACGCGCGGAAAAACGCCGCGCTGTTCCAATGCCCCGATTCGCGGATCATGTTCCGCACCGCCGTGCAGAGCGCCGCGGTCGAAGCGCCGAGCGTGAAAACCGGCAGCGAGCACACAACCCACAGAATGTTCAGCCACGCGAGCTCCGCCGCCTGCGTGAGAAAGCGCAGGATGGGGGAATCCGGATCAAAGAGTTTTTTCATATTGCCACCTCCGGGAGAATAAGCCTATTATACAGGAACAAATGACCGCATGACAAGACCAACCGCACAAAAAGTTGATGAGGTTTTTGTGTAAATGACATAAAGTTAAGCGTTTTCGCCGAAACGCACTTGCAATATTTCTACAAAGAGGATAGAATACAGACAAGCTTGGTTGGAATCGTTTCCAATTCAGAGCTTTACTTACGGAAACCCATTAAAAATTAGGAGGAAACAAACAATGAAGAAGCTTCTCGCTGTTCTTCTGGCTCTGGTCATGGTTCTGAGCCTCGTCGCCTGCGGCGCTGCCCCGGCGGAGACCCCGAACACCCCGGCTGAGCCCGAAACCCCCGCGACGGAAGAGCCCGCCGCGGAACCCGAAACCCCGGCCGCGACCGGCAGCGTGTACTACCTCAACTTCAAGCCCGAGTCTGACGCGGCCTGGCAGGAGATTGCCAAGACCTACACCGAGCAGACCGGCGTTCCCGTGAAGGTCGTCACCGCCGCTTCCGGCCAGTACGACACCACCCTGACCGCCGAACTCGACAAGGACGCCGCCCCCACCATGTTCCAGGTCGGCAACCTCGGCGCTGTCAACAGCTACGGCGAGTTCTGCTACAATCTCGAAGGCACCGACGTGTACAACGAGATGACCACCACCGACTTCAACCTGAAGAACGAAGCCGGCGAGACCGTTTCCATCGGCTACTGCTACGAAGCCTTCGGCATCATCGTGAACAAGGCCCTGCTCGAGAAGGCCGGCCACTCCGTCGATGAGATCACCAACTTCGAGTCCCTGAAGGCTGTTGCGGACGACATCCACGCCCGCGCCGACGAGCTCGGCTTCGACGCTTTCACGTCCGCCGGTCTCGACGGTTCCTCCTCCTGGCGTTTCTCCGGCCACCTGGCCAACATGCCTCTGTACTACGAGTTCCGCGATGACGGCGTGACGGAGCAGCCCGCCACCATCAAGGGCACCTACCTCGAGAACTACAAGAACATCTGGGATCTGTACATCACCGATACCGCGACCACCGGCGCTGCCCTCCTGTCCGCCACCGGCGATCAGGCCGAGGCTGAATTCGGCGAAGGCAAGGCTGCGTTCTATCAGAACGGCACTTGGGAGTACAGCAACCTGACTTCTGCCGACAAGTTCGGCATGAACCCGGACGACCTCACCATGATCCCCATCTACTGCGGTGTGGAAGGCGAGGAGAAGGCTGGTCTCTGCTGCGGCACCGAGAACTGCTGGGCGATCAACAAGAACGCCTCTCCGGAAGACATCCAGGCCACTCTGGACTTCATGTACTGGGTCGTCACCTCTGAGGAAGGCACCACCATGCTGGCCGAGCAGTTCGGCCCCTGCCCGTTCAAGAACGCCAAGACCCCGGAGAACGTGTTCTTCGCGGCTGCCAACGAGTACGTTGCCAACGGCAACTACACCGTGACCTGGGCGTTCAACTGGACTCCTGCCGTTGACGATTGGCGCGGTGCCGTCGTTGATGCTCTGAGCCAGTACACCACCGGCACCGGCGACTGGTCCACCGTTGAGACCGCGTTCGTCCAGGGCTGGGCTACCCAGTACGCCAACGAGCACTAAGTCCTCTGCGGATATCCGCTGAGATAAATTGACACACAATACAGGCGGGGCGGGCGATCACGTCCGCTCCGCCTGTAGATATATCCGCCGGCATGATAGCATATAGACTGTGACGGCGTGAGCTGCTGCCCGAGGCGTTCGGGCAGGAGCTGTCGCCATGACAATTTCGGCAGAACAGGAGTGAAAGAATGAAGCGTATAAACATACCGCGGGATTCAGCCGCACACAACAGCCGACTGATCCGCCGCCCCATTCAGCGAATGGTGTGGCTGTTTCTGTTGCCCACCTTTGCCGCCTTCTGCATCGGGTTCCTTTACCCGTTCTTTAAGGGCGCGTTTTTGTCCTTCTGCAAGTTTAAGCTGACGAGCCAGTGGACGTGGGTCGGATTCAGCAACTACATCAAAGCGCTCTCGGACAGCAGCTTCCTCCATGCCTTCTGGTATACGGCGCTGTTCGCCTTCGTGTCGGTAGTGTTCATCAACGTTCTGGCCTTCACGGTCGCCTACTTCCTCACGAAGGGCATCCGCGGCTCGAACCTTTTCCGCACCGTGTTCTTCATGCCGAACCTCATCGGCGGCATCGTGCTCGGCTACATCTGGTCGATGATCTTTGACGGCTTCCTCGTGAAGTACAACACCTCCGTCGTGCTCAACTCGACCTTCGGCTTCTGGGGCCTCATTATCCTTATATGCTGGCAGCAGGTCGGCTATATGATGATCATTTACATAGCCGGACTCCAGTCCATCCCGGAGGACATGCTCGAGGCGGCCCGCATCGACGGCGCCAACAACTGGCAGACACTCTGGAAGATCACCATTCCGAACATGATGAGCTCCTTTACGATCTGCATCTTCCTCACGCTCACGAACGGCTTCAAGCTCTTCGACCAGAACCTCGCGCTGACGGCGGGGCGGCCGTTCCTGCAGCAGCCGGACGGCAGCGTTATAAAGACGACGGAAATGCTCGCTCTGAACATTTACAGCGCCTTCTACTCCGGCGGCGGCAACAACCGCGGCGTCGGCCAGGCAAAGGCCGTGGTGTTCTTCATCCTTGTGGCCGCGATCGGCCTTCTGCAGCTCCAGGCCACCCGTAAAAAGGAGGTACAGCAGTAATGGCAAAGAGAGAAGAACGCGGCAAAATGGTGCTGACGATCATCTTCACGGTGATCTGCATCGCTTACATCATGCCGATCCTCATCGTTTTGATGAACTCCTTCAAGAGCAACGCCGCCGTCAACACGCAGACGTTTGCCTTCCCGGACGCGAACAGCTTTGTCGGCTTCCAGAACTATATCAAGGGCATGACCTTCGGCAACTACCCGTTTCTGAAGGCCGTGGGCTACAGCCTTTTCATCACGCTCGCCTCCACGGCGCTCATTCTCGTGTGCACGTCCATGGCCGCGTGGTATGTCTCCCGCGTCGGAAGTTTCTTCAGCAAGATCGTATATTATCTCTGCGTGTTCTCCATGGTCGTCCCGTTCCAGATGGTCATGTTCACGCTCTCCCGCACGGCGAACCAGCTCAGTCTCGATACCCCGTGGACGATCCCGGTCATTTATCTCGGCTTCGGCGCGGGTCTCGCGGTGTTCATGTTCTGCGGCTTTGTAAAGTCCATTCCTCTGGAAATTGAGGAAGCCGCTGCCATCGACGGCTGCGGCCCGGTGCGCACGTTCTTCCAGGTGGTCCTCCCCATGATGAAGCCGACGATGATCTCCGTCGGCGTGCTGGAGATCATGTGGGTGTGGAACGACTTCCTTCTGCCGTATCTCGTGCTCGACCGCACGAAGTATATGACCATCCCCATCGTCATACAGCATCTCAAGGGAAGCTACGGACAGGTGGACATGGGCGCGACGATGGCGCTGATCCTTCTGAGCATCCTGCCGGTCATCATCTTCTATCTCTGCTGTCAGAAACACATTATTAAGGGTGTTGCGGCCGGCGCGGTGAAGGGCTGATGACGATCAAGGACCTGGCGGCTCTCTCCGGGTATTCGCTCGGCACGGTCTCGCGCGTGCTCAACAATCAGCCGCACGTCAGCGAAAAGGCAAGAGAGCAGATCATGGCGATCGTGAAGGAACAGGGCTTTGAGCTGAATACGAACGCCCGCAATCTCAAGCAGACCCACAGCAACAACATCCTCGTCATCGTCCGCGGCACGCACAACGAGCTGTTCGCCGCGCTGGTCGAACGGCTGCAGACCGTGGCAACGGGCGGGGAGTACCAGCTTGTGGTGGACTATATCGGCGAGCTCGACAACGAGGTGCGCCGCGCCATGAAGCGCGTGCGCGAGGTAAAGCCGCAGGGCATCCTCTTCCTCGGCGGCAGCAGCGAGGATTTCATCGAATCCTTTGCCGAAATCTACATTCCCGCGGTTCTTGTTACAAACTCCGCCGCGGAATTCCAATTCAAGAATCTTTCGAGCGTCACGACCGACGATACCGCCGCTGCCGCGGCGGCCGTCGGGTATCTGGCGGACATGGGCCATAAAAAGATCGCCGTCATCGGCGGCGAGCGTGAATACTCCGATACGGGCCGTCTGCGCTATGCGGGCGTGCTGCGCGCGCTCACGGAGCGCGGCACGACATTCGACGCGGACCGGTATTATAAGACCGCGCACTACAGCTTCGACGAGGGCTATACGGCCATGGCGGAGCTCCTGCGCGAAACATCGGAGATCACGGCGGTGTTCGCCATGGCGGACGTCATGGCCATCGGCGCGGCCCGCGCCGTCCGCGATGCCGGAAAGCGCATCCCGGAGGACATTTCCCTCATCGGCTTTGACGGCCTGCCCATCTGCCGGTACTACGAGCCGAGGCTCTCCACCGTTACGCAGCAGATCGCGTTCATGGCGGAAAAGAGCTACGCCGTGCTGCTCGACATGATCGAAAACGGCTCGGGCGCGCAGCATGTCCTCGCGCCGTACACGCTCGAAAAGACGGACAGCATCCGTAAAAATTAACAGCATCCGCAAATTCTAACAGACGAAAGAGGCGTTTGCCATGCGAGCAAGCGGAATTATTCTGCATGTCACATCGCTCCCGTCGCCGCACGGCGTCGGAACGCTGGGCAGAGAGGCGAGAGAGTTTGCCGATTTCCTCCGGAAAGCCGGACAGAAATACTGGCAGATCCTGCCGCTCGGCCCGACCGGCTACGGCGACTCACCGTACCAGACCGACTCGGCCTTTGCCGGGAACCCGTATCTCATCGACCTTGAGCAGCTTATTACCGACGGGCTCCTCACGTGCGAGGAAGTCGATGCCGTTTCCTTCGGCAGCGACCCGGCGCAGACGGATTACGGCGCGCTCTACGCCGGACGGTTCGATCTTCTCCGCCGCGCCTGTGAGCGCGGCTGGGACAAAGAGCGTGAGAACGTAGACGCTTTCTATCGCGAAAACGAGAGTTGGCTGCGCAGCTATGCGCTCTATACCGCGGCAAAGCGTCATTTCGGCATGCGCCCCTGGATCGAATGGGAGGACGAGGATCTCCGTCTTCGCCGCAGCGAGGAAGTGCTGCGCCGGTATGAGGAGCTTCTCGCGGAGGATATCCGCTTCTGCATTTTCACGCAGTATCTGTTCTTCCGCCAGTGGAACGCGCTGCGCGCGTATATCCGCGAGCAGGGCATCCGGATCATCGGCGACGTGCCGATCTATGTCCCGCTCGACAGCGCCGACGTGTGGGCGGAGGGCGAGTACTTCCAGCTCGACGATCAGTGCCGCCCGACGGAGGTCGCTGGCGTCCCGCCCGATTACTTCACCGCCGACGGTCAGCTCTGGGGCAACCCGCTCTATGACTGGGACCGTATGCGAGACGACGGCTACCGCTGGTGGATCCGGCGTCTCGGCGCCGCGGGCAAGCTCTACGATACCGTCCGTATCGACCATTTCCGCGGTCTGGAGAGCTATTGGGCCGTGCCCTACGGCGAGACGACCGCGCGCAGCGGCCATTGGCGCAAGGGCCCCGGCGAGAGCTTTATCGATGCGATCAAGACGGCGCTCCCCGGTCTCGACATCATCGCCGAGGATCTCGGCTTTATGACGCCGGAGGTCATCGCCCTGCGCGAGTATTCGGGCTTCCCCGGCATGAAGGTGCTGCAGTTCGCCTTTGATTCCCGCGAGCCGAGCGACTATCTGCCGCACCGCTACCCAACAAATTGCATCTGCTACACCGGCACGCACGACAACGCCACGCTCGCCCAGTGGCTGGGCGACGCGAAGGGCGACGATGTGGCTTACGCCAAGCAGTATCTCGGCTTGAACGATGAGGAAGGGTACGTAAACGGCATCATCCGCGGCGGCATGAGCTCGGTGGCTGATCTCTTCGTTGCGCAGATGCAGGACTGGCTCGCCCTCGGCGGCGAGTCGCGCATGAACGTCCCCGGCGTCCTCGGCCACGGCAACTGGTGCTGGCGCATGCTGCCCGGCGCGCTCACCGACGAACTCGCCGACCACATCGCCGCCATGACGGCCATGTACAGCCGGTAATATAGAACAAATGCCGCTCTCCGGCCTCATTCGGAGAGCGGTTTTTCATTTTTTCCCATATTCTTTGTAAGCATTTAGGCCCGAATTGCGTCTATAAGGGTGAGTACTCAAGGGGCAGCCCCGTAAGAAAGAGGAAAGATCATGGAGGACAGCTTCATCGTAGACCTGTACTGGCGGCGCGACGAGCAGGCGATCGCCGAAACGGAGCGGAAATACGGCGGCGCATGCGAAGGCATCGCGCGCCAGTTTCTCCCCGCGGCGGAGGACGCCGAGGAGATCGTGCAGGACGCTTATCTCTCACTCTGGAACACCATCCCGCCGCAGCGCCCGGAGCACCTCGGCGCGTATCTGTTCCGCACCGTACGGAACGCCGCCTTTTCCCGCTTTCGCGCCGACAGCGCGCAGAAACGCGGCGGAGGTGAGGCAGCCGCCGCGCTCGACGAGCTCGCCGAGTGTGTCGCGGGGCGGGACAATGTGGAGCAGATCATTGAGGCACGGGAGCTTTCTCATGCGGTGAACGCCTTTCTCCATACGCTTTCCCGAAACGACCGGATCATTTTCACCGCCCGCTACTATCTCGCTCTTCCCGCTCCGACGATCGCCGAAAGGCTCGGCTGCCGGGAGGGAAGGGTACATACCTCGCTTTGCCGCAGCCGGAAAAAGCTGCGCGACTATCTCATCAAGGAGGAATTGCTGTGAAAGCGCTGGATATTATGGAAGCGGCCGGCGGGATCGACGACGAAATCATCAAGGAGGTCACATCGGCTATGCAGGAAAAGAATACAGGAAAACCCCTTCGCGCGAAACGGATGCTTCGCACCGTGCTGATCGCGGCGGCGCTCGTGCTCGTGCTCGCCGGGAGCGCCCTTGCCGCCGGGCGGCTTATCAACAGTCCCGCGCAGGCGGTCAAGGTCGCGCGGCAGGAAATTGCGAAAATGCAGGATATGGGTATTCTCTCTTCGGAATTCCGCTTTTTTGACGGCGAACCGGACTATCTCGGCGAAGCGCCGAACATGGGCGTGAGCGACTACTGGTTCGGACGCATTTTCCCCCACAGCTACATTGTCCGCGGCGGGACCGACGACGGGAAGTATTACATGAATATTTTCGTCGATACGATGAGCGGAAAGATCGTGCAGCTCACTACGGAGGCCAAGGCGGACGAGACGGACACGCCCATCCCCGGCGGCGATGTAACGGTGGAAACGGGCAACGGAAAGGAGACGTTCCACACCTACAACAACTATGACGACATCCTGCCGGACGGCATGACCGTCGATAAATTCTGCACGCTGCTCGCAAAATACTGGGGCTTTTCCGGCTACCGCCTTGCACAGACGGACGACGCCATGTTCCACTATGCCCAGCTCAATCCGGGCGGCGGCGAGCGGCTGACGGACTTTGCCGGCGCGAACAGCTACCTGACCGTATATTTCGACGGCGACCAGAGCGGCACGCCGATGTACATCAGCCTTGACCGGTTCCCCGGACGGGTGAGTGTGCTCTTCGGCATGCTCCATCAGGTCGGCTGATGCGGTGATCGTTCCGCTGTTCTGCCTGCTCCTTTCGCTGTTTTTCATCTCGATAGAGCTATAAAAATACCCCCGCTCTTCGGATCGTTCCGAAAAGCGGGGGTCGAGCTTGTCAAAAAAGTATTTTTGACAAGCTCTCAAACGAGACCCACTTCGTTGG
>ERZ824488.2387-NODE-2387-length-16917-cov-5.596371_pt1 | contig 16917 bp, 15 predicted proteins | sample MGYA00519936_ERZ824488 | MGnify/ENA primary metagenome ERZ824488 (study PRJEB31778, sample SAMEA3449153) | human gut metagenome | biome: human gut; feature: human-associated habitat; material: faeces | place: United Kingdom | collected 2010/2012 ... | reverse complement strand
TGAGATTGACATGATCTACGGGGGCACGCTTCTGACCTATGAGGAATACGACCAGGCTCTTGCTATGGATGGTATCGATGGGCAGATGGCCGAAAAAGATACCCGTGTGCAAGTAATCACGACCAATGCCACCAGCCCCTATTTGTCTGATATTCGTGTGCGGCAGGCCATAGCCTATGCCATTGATAAAGAGGAAATGTCCGTAGCTATTTCTAACGGTTATGAACCTCCGGCAGACATCCCGGCCACCCGCGATACTCCCTATGCGGATGTGAAGTTGGAAACAACTTATGACTATGACCCGGATATGGCAAATCAGCTTCTGGATGAGGCTGGATGGTTGATGAATGAAAGCACCGGTATCCGTGAAAAAGACGGAGAACCGTTGAGTCTCTTGCTCACACTGGAGACTGGCAGCACATCCGTTAGTATGCCTACTGCCGAAGTCATCAAGAGCCAGCTTGCAGAAGTGGGAATTGATATTACGATTTACGGGACTGAGCAGATGCAGTGGTATGCTGATTATCTGGAAGGAAAGTTCGATCTGACCTTGTGGCATTGCCAGTACGCCTTTGCATCTCCCCATTGCTGGTTTACCCCTATGGACAGCATGGTGCCGCAGACGCCCTCGCTGCCTGGTATTGAAGGTTCTGACGAGTTCCTTGCTACCATCAAAGAATTGACCAATATGTCCGATGACCAAGAAGTTCGGGATACTTATACCTATCTGTTTAATTACGACGTAGGTAATGTGCTTGATATTCCGCTTACATACCAAAAGGATATGCTGGTTTACAATACGGATAAGATTGCAGGCTATACCTTCACAGGTACACCTTGCTTCTTCGATATTCTGTCTCTGGAACCTGCGGAATAAGGGAGGCAATATAATGAAACTCCATGCGTCGGGAGAAGATTACCTGGAGGCTATCCTTGTTCTCCAAAAGAAAATGGGCATGGTACGCTCCGTGGATGTTGCCCGGCACATGGAGGTCACGAAGCCCAGCGTGTGCCATGCGGTGGCGACCTTGAAGGAGGGCGGTTTCCTCACAATGGATGAGGACTTCTTTCTTCATCTGACTGACTTAGGGCGAGAAATTGCCGAGCGGACCTATGAGAAACACCGCTTTTTCACGGATCTGCTCACCGAGGCCGGCGTTGATCCGGCATCGGCGGAGCGGGACGCCTGCCGGATGGAGCATGTCATCAGCCAGGAGTCCTTCGAGCATCTGAAAAATGCTTACAAAACAAAAGAAGAATAAACTGCCCGCATAGCAAACGGGTGAAACAGTAACGCGGCCGGGCACATCGAACCCGACCGCGTTACTCGTCTTTCTGGAAGGCTTCCGCCTGTTTGCAGAGCGCGATAAATTTTTCGATCTCTGCTTCGCTTTTCCCGGCAAAGAAGTCCACGACTGTTTTCGAGACTGTCTGATTTACCATTTCCGGGAAGATAGCGGCGTCCACGCTGATATTCAGTTCTTTGGCGACAAGGACCACCGTTTCAAATTTCGGATTACTCTGGCAGGTCTCCAAATCTATGATCGTGCGGGGGTTCATACCGAGGCGTTCAGATAACTGCTTCTGCGTCAGATGCTGGCGCTTCCGTTCTGACCGCACCTTCCATGCAAATAGATCCAGCGGATTGTTCACTACACATCACCTCTACATCATTGTAGGGTGTGCTTCCACTCATATAAATAACCATACAGCTCATGCAAAATGAGTTATAACTCATATTTCAGAGTAAAGGGGGATATGGATGAGAGCGCCAACACAAAGGAGGTCAAAATAAGGCGGGGTTTACCGTTTGTACGGCGGACGCCCATGCCACTACGAAAAATATTCCAATAACGCAGCAGCGAGCCATGCTCATGAAAGTGAGTTGTGGCTCGCTTTTTATATACTGTGGCTCATATCTCACAAAACCCGTTTCTTTGAGCGCCTGGGCGTGGGCTGCCGCTCCCCGCCCCGTTTCGTTCCGGCCTGTCAACCCGAACGAAACGAAAGGAGCCAATTATGAGCGGCAAAAAATTTTTTCAGATAGATCCCGAAAACCAGCCAAACCAGACCACTCGTGAACGAGTAGTGAGCGAAAGGGGAAGAAAAGAACTGCCTCCCGGCACGAAGGGAGGTGAGAACTTGAAACCTGACCGCCACTACGAGCACAAGCAGTACGCCTTTGACAGCTACTGCAAGAAGGTGCTGAAATGCGAGGCGTTGGAGAATTGGATACTCGAATGTGTCGGCATTAGCCAATAAGGAATCCATGTCCTGCAAATCTGTCGGACATGGATTTCTACTTTTTGCAAATCACCCCTTAAGCAACAGGACTGCATTTCATATTTCTTTAGCAAAAGGCTCCACGAGCCATAAGCCCGTAGAGCCATAAAACCGTGAAGCCGTCTAAGTGGTTATCTATCTTGCAGTAGAAACACTACCTGCAAGCCACTCCTGCACCATCTGGGCATTTACTTTCAAGATTTTTGCGATTCTATCTACTGTCAAGCCGTCTTCCGCCATGCTTCTGGCGTTTTCTCTCTTCTCATCCATTCTTGCTTCATCGCAAAGCTGTTCCATCTCCTTGCACATATGTTCCACTCCTTTCTCGGTCTCTTTCAGTTCGTGCACGCGGTCGGCCAAGGCTCCGGCCTGCATCTCTTTCGCTTCCTTCACACGGAAATCGTGCATCAGTCTTCCAAGCTCGCCGCCATCGTCCTTGCTCGAATCCACGTAGATGAAGTGTTCCTCGTCCCCGAACTCCTTGCCGTTCTCGCGGATTATCCGGTCGATATGGGCTATCGGAAGTCCGCATCCAAGCGCGTCCTTTAAGGTGACAAATATCACGTAGGTCTCCGGTAGCCTGTCGAAGTTCTTTCCCGTATCCAGCACATTCGAGTCCATCATCCCAAGATGGTATCTGGCACGTTTCGGGTGCGCCCCCTCATCGTCTTGCTGTATCTCGACGTTTATGACGCGTCCGCTTCTATCCTTTGCCACACAGTCCAGCACGACACCTCTGCCGTGCATGTTTCTGAAATCCATCTGCGTCTCATTGTCGATGACGGTCAGTTCTTTGTCTTCCAGAATAATTCTAAGGACATACTCGCAGGCATTCTTATCTTTGAATACGTTCCGCGCGAGAATATCGCTCATCACGGTCAGGTTCTTAATCGTTTCCTTGTATCTCTCCTTATGCAAAAGCATCGTTTCTTCCTGATTCATCGGTGCTAACCACCTCCTGTTCGACTCACAAGAAGGTATCAACCATCTTGCTATATATATATTTTACAAGAAAGCCGGTAAACATTCAAGACTTGTATTTTCCCCGCCGAAAGGACAAAATCCTGCGGCTTGCGCGGAGTGGTCGGGGTTTGGGGCAGCGCCCCATTTCAGCAATCTCCGTGCATATAATGAGCGGTCGCGGTGCCCGGCGGGAAAGCCCCTCGCTTTTCCTGCGTCCGGCGCATCGCGGCAGCGAAGGCGAATGCACGGGGGAGGGAGCCGGTCAACTTTTCCGTTCCAAATGTTTCCGTCAATCCGCCTGCGGATTTATGAAAGATTTGTGGGCGGAATGGTTGAGGGGCGAATCCCTCTACCCAGATGAGAAAAGGGTCAACGTTCGCAAATAGGCGCAAATGGGTTCATTTGATGCTAAATGGTGTCTTTTTCTATCATCGGCATCCGTGCATTTGGCAGTTTCTACCTGCATGTTCGTGTATAGGGCAGAGGGATAGAAAAATAGCCTGCGTTATAATCTGTCCCCAAGGAGACGGCATTCTTGCCGCTTCAAAAAGCAGGAAATCGGAAAAGAAAGGATGATGCCACATGGCTCAGGATTTCGGCGATGACATGGGAAACGCCCTCCTAAACTTCGTCACAAGGCAGACGGAGAACTACTTGCGGTTCGGACGTGGCAGGGAACGTGCTTTTGACTGGTGGCAGCGCCATTATAAGAAGGAGGGGAACACTCCTGAAGCCGCAAAAGCAATGGCTGAGAAGCAATCCTCTCGTGAGCAGGTGGTCGTGCCCTTTGGTACTTCCGAGGAAGCCGCCTACTATGCGCAGGTATGCCGCGAGAATGGTACCTATGCCGCCGCCTACACGGACAAACAGGGAAATGGGTTCCTTGCCTTTGCCAAGGAGGATGCTAAGACCGTCGCAGGGTATGCCCCGCAATTTAAGGACGTGATGGCGCGTCTCGATGAGCAGCGTATCACCGACGCACTGAATCACGCGGAACCCGTGGATAAGAAGACTATGGATTCCCTCACGGAGCTGACAAGCTATCCCGACCTTCCAGCAGAGGACGTAACGGTCATTCCGGTCACCATCCGTTACAAGGATGCACCAGAAGAAACTTACGATGTGCTCTTTAGCGAGCAGGATACCGAAAACCTCAATATCGACGATTCGATTTGCTTCTCCGGTTACTCCCACAAGGAGCTTACCGAGATGGTTGGTCGTGAAACCCATGAGGATTTCGATGTGATTTCCGTCGGTGACCCCTATAAGGTTCACGCGACGCAGGTGAAAACGGATGCCACGGAAAAGACCTATGACGTGCCGGGAAAGGATGCACCTGCCCGCAGTGATAAGGTCTCTACACTCCGTGCCGAGGACACCGCCATCCATACCCAGAACATCCGAAACGCTGCCCAGAAGGCAAGGGAAGACTGCACGGACTTTTCCGACTTCGAGCGCAAGATGAACGCGCAGGGCTTCGGTGTGACTGAAACCAGCAAGGGTGAGGTCATGGCCTACGAGCCTGCAAGCCTGAATAAAGACGGTTCGGTACCGGCGTATGAGCGCGGTCGTGACTGGCCGGTCTCTGCGGAGACGTTAAAGAACCGGTACGACCTCGATGTGACCCACAACTGGTTCGAGCAGAATACCCCGAAGGACGCTGGCACCCTCCCGGATAAAGACCTTGCCATGCAGAATGCGCGTCTGGCGCAGGAGCAGATGCGTGACGAACAACAGCTGCTTGAGCCGGTTGCATCTGATGGTTCCATGGATAACGACGGGCGCACGCCCGACCCGAACTCCGGTATTGAGAGCCACGATGGCGCAGATACCGATTCCCGCACCGCCGTCATGGATGCAGAGCAGACCGGAAGCGAGATTCGCCCCTCCGATATTCGCGAGGAGCAGCAATATGATTCCGAGTCCTATTCCCTCACGGGGGAAGCACGCGATATGACCGCTGCCAAGAACCAGATGGATACGGAGACGAAGGCGCAGGAAACCACGCGGGAGCATGGTTCGAGCCTGCCCTTTAACGGCGAAGACGTATTGTAAGGAGATAGACCATGACACTCAAAGACAAATTGCCGGACAGGCTGAAATGCTCCCCGCTTCTTACCATGGAATCGGACAGCGATATCGAGACCATCGCGGAATCCATCGTGAGCCTTTCCGATTCAGATGGGGACTTCTTTAAGAAGACGGAAAAACTTCTTCTGATGGCCTGTCTTGGATATTTAAGGGACTGGTGCGAGCCTTCCCAGCGTACCATCGGGAACCTCATCTCCCTTCTTGATGCCGCCCTGCCAAAGGACAACGAAACCCATACCACCCTCGACAACCTTTTCTATGAAATGAAGTCCGGGTGCAAGCGCGTGAAATCGGAAGATGGCATCACGACCCTCTGGGAGCCTTCCGCCCTTTCCCGGTGCGACGGTCTCACTCCGCGCGATTCCAATGGTATTGATGTGTCCGAGGACTTTTCGCTCACCTGCTATGAAGGATTCCGCCACGCGGCCACGCGAGAGACGCGCACGAGTATTGTGACCACGCTCTTGCTTGTGCTGGAAGAAGTGGAAAAGGAGGATGCAGATGGCAAATAGCGCGAACCCGGAAATCAATAAGAAGATTGCCACCTCGGCGCTCGGCACCCTCGTCATCGCCACGGTCTTTTTCTATCTCGGTGACCGCTATGCCGAAACCCTCGTCACCTATCCGGGGCAGATTTTCGACCATTTGAGCGATGCATTCCTTTCCATGTGGCAGACCATAAAGGATGCACCGTTTGCCCTCGATATGACCAGTAACTCCCTGCTGTTTGGCGGGGCTTGCTTTCTCATTATCTGGATGATTTGGCTTCGCTACGTGGCGTTCATCGGAAACTATCGTTCCGGCGAAGAATCCGGTTCCGCCCGCTGGGGCACTGTGAAGGAAGGAAAGAAGTTTAAGGACTTGCAGACTGAAGATAACAATCTTCTCTTCACCAAGAACTTCGGCCTTGCCCTGCACCGTCCCAAGTTCGACCCGGAATATGACCGCAACCTAAACGTCCTCGTGGTCGGCGGCTCTGGTTCCGGTAAGACCTTTAACTACGTGACCCCGAACATCTGCCAGCTCAACACCAGCTACTTCGTCACCGACCCAAAAGGTACCCTTCTTAAGGATGCCGGATACCTGTTCACGGACAACGGCTATAAGCTCAAGAGCTTCAATACCATCAACCTTGATGAGTCCATGCACTACAACCCGTTAAAGTACGTGAAGACGGATACCGATATCCTCTCCTTCGTGAACTGCTTCATTATGAACACGAACCCCGAGGGGAAATCGAGCGGTGACCCGTTCTGGGAGAACGCGGAGAAGATGCTCTACACGGCGCTCATCGCCTTGTTGCGTGACTGGTTCCCGGCGAAGGACTACAACATGTCCTCGCTTCTCACGCTCCTCTCCCTTGCGGAAGCGCGTGAGAACGATGAGAACTTCAAGTCCGCACTTGACCTGATGTTCCTTCAAATCGAGGAGGGCAAGAAGTACAAGCAGAACGACGGCTCTTCTCCTGACACTGCGGGAAATGCCGGTCTCTCAAGGAGCTTTGGCACCAAGCAGGCAGATAACGGCTGGTCTTGGGTGCCCAGTAAGTTCAAGCGCAACTCCGACGGCGTGAAGCCCGCCGACTGCGGGGGACTTTCCGCCGACGAGGACTTCGCCCTGATGAACTACAAGAACTTCAAGGTGGCCGCAGGCAAGACCTTAAAATCCATCCTCATCTCCTGCAACGTGCGCCTTGCGCCCATCGCGACGGACGGCGTGCGCGAGCTTTTGACCTATGACGAGATGGAGATTGACACCCTTGGTGACCCGGATGCGAAGGTGGCGATTTTCGGCATCCTCTCCGATACCGACAAGACCCTCAGTTTCCTGTTCGCCATCCTCATGTGGCAGACCATCGACCAGCTGTGCCGAAAAGCCCTTTCGGATTATGGCGGGAAACTCCCGACCCCGGTGCATTTCATCTTCGATGAGTTCGCCAACATCGGCACTATCCCGCAGATTGAGGAGACCATCGCGGTCACCCGTTCCCGTAACATCGGCATCACCATCATCCTGCAATCCATGAGCCAGCTGGAAAGCAAATACGATAAGAAGGCGCAGACCATCATCGACTGCTGCGACTCGACGCTCTTCCTCGGTGGCAAGTCCAACTCCACCAACAAGGAGATTGCGGAGATGATTGGCAAGCAGACCATCCATCAGATGACTTACAACGAGTCTACGGGGCAGTCCTCAAGCGCCAGTAAGAACTTGCAGATTCAGGGTCGTGACCTTATCGACGCAGCAGAAATCGGAAAGATGAGCCGCTTAAAGGCAATCCTGCTCATCGCCGGTACCAACCCGCTCATGGATGATAAGTACGACCCCCACGCCCATAAGCGATACCGCTATATCGTGGATAAGCGCAACTGGAAGCGTTTGCATAAGAACTCCTTCGATTTCGAGCGGTATCTGAAAAACGGCTGCGAGCCGTACACCCCCGATGAGGATACGGGTGCGGAGTTCACGGCATGGAAATGGGCGGCATGGAAAAAATCAAGGAAAGGGCTTCTGGGTAAATTGCTGAACCGGTAGTCACTTATAATTAAGAGAAATGCCACGCGAAAAAGGCAGAAAGGGGACGAATGGAGGAAGGAACTTGGAAACACTCGTCAAACTCGCCGCCCCGGCGATAGGAACCGCTGCGGGCGCATTCACCGTCGTGGGAATCATCTATCTTGGGATGACCCTCGCGGGACTTCTTCGCGGCGGGGGCGGGGAGATACGCAAAGCCGTTGCAATCATCGTCGCGGGACTTACCTGTATCGCCTTTGCCCATCTGTACGGTTACTAGAAAACAAGTAAACAAGAAAGGAATCAACCATGCTGGAAAACGTGAAAAACCTTCTCTCTGATGGTGTGACCGCCCTCGGCGGCATCCTCATCGTCTTCGGCCTTGTGAACCTTGGCCTTACCATCAAGGACGGTATGCAGGGCGGCGGCGGTCAGCTCTCCGGTGCCCTCGCCATGATTATCGGCGGTGCCATCGTCGTGGGTGCTGCCGTGTACTTCAAGACCGGTATCAACTGGGGTTCCCTCGCGGGTTAGAAAGGAGCGATATCTAACATGCTCTCTGTAGCAGTACACAAGGATATCGCCGAGTATCAGCCCAAAATCGTAGGCAAGATGACCATGCGCACCCTGGTATCCATCACGGGTGCGCTTTCTGTCTCGGTACTTGCCGGGCTTTACATCTACTTCGTTTTGGGGCTGAACGTCAGCGATTGCACCTATTTTATCTACGCCGTCTCGTTGCCGTTTTGGTGCGTGGGCTTCGTGAAGCCCTGCGGGATGCCCTTCGAGCAGTTTGCGCCGCTTTGGCTTAAGGCAAACTTCACGAACGACCGCATCTTCTACAAGCCGTCCATGCGTCTTGCGGGACTTCTCTCTGAGTCGGAAAACAGCAAGCAGAAAGGAACTATCTATGGAAAACACTACCGAAAGCAGGGAAACCTTCGCGGCATCGAATCCTACTCCCCAAGGGCAGGACGGGTCATCTCTTAACGCCGCATTTGACGTGGACGCGTTCGTCCACGCATCCGGTGACGGGTTCGGGAACACCGCGCCACTGCGCTCCGATACCGGCGCTATCGACATGGATGCCATCTCTCAGGTCGCACACGTCACGCAGGGTGCCGGAAAGCTGACCCGAAAGGAGAAGAAGCGCGCCAAGCGCGAGATGAAGCGCAGGAAAAAGGAAGCCAAGAAGGCCGAGAAGGAAGCGAAAAAGACCTACAGCTCCATCAAGTCCCAGTTAAAGGACAGGGACAAGGAGCTGTCCGATAAGATGGCCGATGCCAGAAAGAAGCGCGACTCCGCGAAAGACGTGGTGAACTACATCGGCTACAACAAGATGTATCAGGACGGCATCTGTGAGGTGGAGGAGGGAATGTTTTCCTCTTCCATCGCCTTCGATGACACCAGTTACCACTCGGTGCGCGATGAGCAGCAGAAAGCCATGTTCTCCGCCATCACCCGCCTTTACGACCAGTTCGGTGCGGATACGCTCGTGCAGATGAGCGTCATCAACACGCCGCTCCTCAAGGAAGAGGTCGGTCACCGCAAGTTCTTCGACCCGGAGCGTCAGGCAAACGATGCTGCAAGGAACGACGCGCAGGTATTCAACAACATCCTGAACGATAAGGTGAAGGAGGGGGTCAGCAACATCCGCAGGAACCGCTACCTCACCTATTCCGTGACGGCAGACACCGCAGAAGATGCAGCGCGTCAGCTCTCCCGTATCGAGGTCGAGTCCTCCCGCATCCTAAACTCCATCGGCAGCAAGGCACACCTTATGAACGGCACCCAGCGCCTTTCTGTCATCCATTCACTCCTGAACCCCTATAAGCCGTTCCTGTTCGATTACCAGCGCGATATTTCCGCCAAGCGCTTACAGACTACCAAGGACTGCATCGCACCGACGCAGATTGATTTCCGCCCGGACGGCCACTATAACGACTGCGTAAAACTCGATAACGGGGTCTACGCACAGGTACTCGTGATGAAGAAGTTCGGCTCGGAACTTTCCGACCGCGCACTTGCCGACATGGCAGACCTTCCTATCCCCATGGCTATCACGTGGTACGTGCAGCCCATGGATAAATCCAAGGCTATCAATTACGTGCGCACCCGTTCCGCATGGATTGACAAGGAAATCATCGAGGAACAGCGCTCGGCAGTGAACAAAGGCTATGACTTCTCCATCCTCCCGCAGGAGCTGAAATACTCCAAGGAGGAGACGGAGGACGTGCTCGACCACTTGCAGAACAAGAACCAGCGTCTCTACGTCTTCACGGGGCTTGTCTACACCTACGCGGAGAGCAAGGAAGCGCTGGATACGCAGGTACTTCGCATCATCTCCACGGCACGTCAGAACTCCATCGAGCTTGACACCTATGACTATCGCCAGCGTCAGGGACTTAATTCCATCCTCCCGCTCGGCCATAACCACGTGGAAATCTCCCGCATGTTCACCACGGCGCAGATTTCCATCCTCGTGCCGTTTGCCACGCAGGAGCTTGACGATGCAGGCGGCAACTTCTACGGCCAGAACAAGCACAGCCGCAACCTCGTGGTCTGCAACCGCAAGAAGCTCACCTCGCCGATGGGCTTCGTCTGCGGCAAGACCGGCTCCGGTAAGGGTATGTTCACCAAGACCGAGATGACGGGCACCATCTTCTCCAATCCGACGGACGAGATTTACGTCATCGACCGCGCAGGCGAGTACACCGCTATCGCCGAACGCTACGGCGGTAGCACCTACCACTTCGGCGTGGGTACCGGAACCCATCTGAACCCCTTCGATACGGTATCCGTGGAACACATGACGAGAAACGAGCAGATTGCGTTCAAGGTGGACGCGATGTTAGCTCAGGCGGGCGCTTCCGCTGCCGAAGCCGGGTCGAACTTCTCTGAGGTTGACCAGTCACTCGTACAGCGCTGCACCGAGCTTGCCTTCCAGAAGGCCGCAGAGCGCGGAGACAATCTTCCGCCGACCTTACAGGACTTCTACGATGCCGCGAACGAGCAGCCGGAGGAGCAGGCACAGGTCATCGCACTCCGTTACGAGCGCTTCGTGAAGGGTTCCATGAACTTCTTCAACCATCAGAGCAACGTCGATTTCAACACCCGCATCGTGGACTTCAACCTGAAAGACCTGCCGGATTCCATGCTGGTCTTCGCCCTCATCAATGTCTGCGAAGCCGTCCGCAACCGCATGTACTTCAATGCAAAGCGAAACGTCCGCACATGGCTCTACGTCGAGGAGATGCAGAGAATGTTAGCGTACCCGACAGTACTTAACTACTTCTCCCGCTTCTCGAATGAGGGTCGAAAATTCGGACTTTTGCTGACAGGTATCAGTCAGAACGCCACGGCGATGCTCGCCAACGAAGCGGCGCGAAATATCGTCCTCAATGCGGACTTCCTCATGCTTCTCAAGCAGTCCCCGCTCGACCGTATGAAGTGGGCGGAGCTTCTGAACCTGTCCGAGCAGGAGGAGGAATGCATCGACGAGTCCGCAGAGCCGGGTGACGGCCTGCTCATCGCAGGTAACGCCCGCGTGCCGATTCGCGGCAAGTTCCCGTCCGGCAACGTTCTCTATGACCTGTTCTCCACGAACCCCAATGAGACGAAGAAGACGGGGCTTGGGGACAAGAAAGATGCAAAACCCGTTATCTAGCAACCCAGTAAGAAGACCCCGGAAAGGACGGTGAACGTCAGATGAAGGCTTCGGATTTCACGACCGGCGGAAACGACCGTGAGAAAGCCATGAGTAATCTCCTCAAGACCGAAAAGACGGATGCCGTCAATACCGGTCTGGTGGAAAAGGCAGATAAGAGCGCCAAAGCCTTAAAGGGTGACCTCTATTCCGTCGGCAAGAAGGGCACGCACGGCGCGGGAAGTACCGCCCTCGATGCCATCGCAAGGAAACGTAAGAAGACTTCCGCCGCCGATGCCCTTGACGGAAAATCCCGTAGCCAGATAACCGGAAAAAATGCCCTCACGAAAAAGGTGCAGTCTCGCCACAATCTGAATAAGAGCCTGAAACATGGTGCAAAGGGTGTAGCCGCAAAAGCTACCCACAACGCTCTCAAAGACTCCGAGCTGGAAGGCACGGACGATTTGGTCGCAACCACGCACACCGGCGCGAAACTTGCCGGAAAGGCGAGAAAGCACCTTCGTTCCGGTAAGGATGCACTTGAAAAGAAAGATTCTCTCGGTGCCCTCTCGGAAAAGAAATACCGCACCGAGAAACTGGATAAAAAAGCTGCCCAGAAGCGGATGCAGTTCTCCAAGTATTTCCATAGGAACGTCTACGAGAATGCTGCGGCGCAAGCTGGAAAGAAAAAGGCGCTCACGATTCTTTCCAGTGGCATCAAGGGAATGCTTTCATCACTTGCCGGTGCCGTCTCCCAATTCTTTCCACTCATCATTGCCTTCATCTTGGCCTTCGGCCTGATTTCCGTTGTCGGTGGAGGTGCCGCCGATGAGGAGCAAAAGAGCGCATCGCTTGACGGTATGCCCGCATGGGTCACCTACGACCTCGTGCTCGCGTGCCTGAACGCCCACGAGCAGTACGGATATCCCGCTTCGGCACTCCTCGGCCAGATGATGATTGAGAACGGCACCTCGGACTCCGGTTCCGACCTCGGGCGGCTGTACCACAACTACGGCGGCGTGAAATATGCCGGTTATGACTACGGCGGACTCATCACGGGTTCCGTTAAAATGCTCACCACCGAATACAGTGCTTCCGGCTCTGTCTACAAGACCTACGCGGATTTCGCCGTCTTCAAAGACGATGATTCGTACATGAAATACCGGTGTGAGCATCTTTACAAGCAGTCCAACTACACCCGCGTTGCCAATTACCAGAAGGCCATCGACACCAACAACTCCGAACTCTTCCTGCGTGCCCTCGGCGAAGGCGGGTACTACACCGCGTCGCAGGACAGCTATATCGCCCAGTACCGTTCCATCTGCCAAGCCTATCCGCTCGTTGCGCAGCTCGATTCCATGACCGCAGAGGAGTTCAAGAATCGGTACTCCGGCACCACCCTCATTCCCGGTGGCGGGCAGGACTACCAGAGCGCCGACCAGTGGCAGAAGGATATCGTGAATGCCTGCTCGCAGACTCCGTGGCCGGGAGCCAACCTTTGCGCCACATGGACAACAAGGGTCTATGCAAGAGCCGGTCATCCCGTCGGCGGCAACGGCAATACGCAGCTCGGCAATCAGGGATACGGTGCCAATTACAGCCAGAAACGCGCCACCACCGACCTCTCCCAGATAAAGGTAGGAATGCTCGTCTCCGCCCAATACGGCTCCAACACCGCCGCCGGTAACGCTTACGGGCACGTCGGCATCTATATCGGTGACGGCAAGGTCATGGATAGCATTTACTCCGGTCTGCGCACCATCTCCCTGTCCGATTGGGTTTCCCAAAACGGAAGAGGATGGGTTGTCTGCGGCTATCCATGGGACTGGCGCTAGGAAACCAGAAAGGATACCTGCTATGAAGAAACTGAAAGCATGGATGGCGGAACACAAGAAGTTTTCCGTCATCGCCCTGTGCCTGCTCCTGATGTTCACCTGCGGCTCTGCCATGAGCGCCATCAACGTGTCGCATCACCGCGCGGAAACCGCAAAGGAGCAGAACGCAGGAAATAACACGGACACTACCACAGCCGCTGAGAAGAAGACGAAGGAGGAAACCGGGAAAGTGGAGCTTACCGATGCCCAGAAGGAAATCATCAAGGGATACGATACCGATACCAAGGAACTCATCGACACCCTCTCCTCTTCCGTCTGGTCGGTAAGCGAGGGGCGCTACACCCTCAAGTTTGCCGATGACTCCTACGTGGAAACGGTGAACGGAACCCCGACCGTCCATAGTTACGCCATCTCCCGCGTGGAAAAGACCTCCGATGGGTACGGCGGCTATCTCTATACCATCGTCTTCGAGACCGATACCGGCACCCATATCGTGACCTACACGGACGGCAGTGGCGCTGCGGTGAACTCCGATTCTAAGACCCCCGGTGAGAACACCATCTCCACCCTTACAAGCTCTACGATGTTCGCTCAGAAAAACACCGCATACGAGCGTGCCGAAGCGGTGGCAAACATTACCGTGAAGGGCATGAACAGCGAGGTCACGAAACTCTTCGGCGGGGATGAGAAGGCCGTCATCACCGCCCTCTCCAAGTGGTGCGCCGTCCATTACCCTTCTGTCACCGAAGCTACATGGCAGAAAGTCGTGAACCTCGACTATGAGAACGGGGTCATCACCACGGACTTCAAGCTCAACGACACAAACTCTGTTTCCATCACCTGCGTTTACGAGCAGTCCACGGGCGAGTTCTCCTTCGAGGGCTAGGGCAGCATCGCCATGCAGGCAGAAAGGAATCTCTATGAATGAACAACTGACTTTACAATCCACACAGCATGAGGAGACGAAGGCGGTTCCCCTGCGCAGGAGAAAGGCTTGTCTCGCGGGCACATTCGCGCTCTTTGCCGCCTGCGCACTCGTGCTCCTCATTCCCCATCCGGCCTATGCGGGTATCATCGGGGACTTCCTTGATATCCCCAACATGATTAAAACGTGGCTTCTGCAAATCGCTGCCACGCTCTTCAATACCTATTTCGGTGTCATCAACCAGACGCTTGATGCGAAGTTCATTTCCGGGCCGTTCAACGAGCTTTTCGGAACAACCGAGCCGTATGGCGTGGTAAAAGACTTCTATCAGGCCGGGGTCATCCCCGTTGCCCATGCCATCCTAGGTCTCTTCATGCTGATGCAACTCATCAAGATTAGCCAGCGCATCGACGCGACGAGCACCCTTCCCGCCGTGAAGGATATCGTATTCCTCGTGGTGACCTACTGCATCCTCAGCTACTTCATCGACAACGCCCTCGACCTCGTTTCCGCCATCTACAGCATCTTCAACGACCTCGTTGGTAACGTGTCGGACAAGCTGCAATCGAAAAACTGGTATGAACCCGGAATCAAGATGACCAAGGACGATGCGGTCGATGCCACGTTCGGCGGATGCTTCCTCCTTTTGATTTTCGGACTCATTTCATGGGCGGTCGGACTCGTTTTTTATGCGGTCTCAATGGTCGTTGCCCTCGGCCGTTCCGTTCAGCTCTATGTCTATGCCGCCTTCTCTCCGATTCCCATTTCCCTTCTCGGCTTCGAGGAGACGAAGCAAATCGGAATCGGTTACCTCAAGAACTTTGCGGCAGCAGCCCTCGCAGGCGTGGTCATGGTTCTTATCCTCTACCTCTACCCGCATCTTGTGACCGCCCTCGCGGTTTCCGGCGGATTGGGAAAGGCTGAGATGCTTGGTCTCGCACAGGGCGTAGAAACATTCGACTCGTTCGGTGTCATCATCAAGACTATCGCCGTTCTCATCACGACCATGATGGGGCTTGTAAAGTCCGGCTCTTGGGCGAAGGAAATCCTCGGCGCGTAGACGCTTACCGAAAACCTGCTACCGCTCACCGAAGGGACGTGCCGAAACCGGTGCGCCCCTTCCCCTTAATAAGTTATTATTGGGAGCCGAGCATCGGCTTCCGATGGAAAGGAACGCGCTATGGCATACGACACTACGGAAGCAGTGGCTAAGTTTCTGTCCGGCTTCCAGATGAAGATTACGAACCGGGAAAGGGACACCGTTGCCCCAGACTACTACGTGAAATACTCGCTCACCCTCTCCAAAGGCGGAAAGGACTTCTCCACCACCTTCGTATCTGATGGGGAACCGACTGTCACGCAGGTCTTCTCCGCCCTCGCAGACGATGCCCTCACCTTGCGAAAATACTCCGCTGACGAGTTTGTGGACAAGCTCTACGCACAGGGGGTAAAGCCATCTGCCGCCCTCCGTGCTTACGACTCCTGCAAGGAGACGAATTTGTGGATGCAGGACGAGCTGTACCTCTCCGGCTGGGAAATCGAAGAGATATCGAAAACCCTGACAAAGTATGAGGACGAGGTAAACACTCTGGTCGAGAAGGCCGCATCCGAGCGTGCCGCGCGGTACGCCTATGACCATCCGAAGCTGCCGAAGGGTTTCGTTACTATCGAGCAGCTGCAAGGAGACCTTGACCTCGGGGACTTGCGCGACGAGGTGGAGGATTTTGATTTCGACGGTGACATCACCGAAGCGTTCGGCGAAACTGCCGACTATAAGGTCGATGACAACCATCATACAGGACAACGATGATATCGCGGGTCGCGCAAACCCTTATGTCCTGAGTGTGGATACGGTACGCGCCGTGAACGAAAAGGGATACGACGCGGTGTTCGCCGAGCAGTGGAAGGCCGAGCTTTCTGAGTGCGATATCGACCCGGAAGCGGTTTCCGTTGACAGCGAAGCGCACGATATGGAAAACGGCAGGGATGGGCTTGATGGTAACGCCCCGGAAAAGGATGCCCCGGAAAAGGACGATAGAGATGCGCAGCCGCCTGTAGACACCGACAACCGTTAGAAATGTGCATGGAAACGGGTGAGGGCAAGGCTCCACCCGTTTTCTGCTGAAAGGAGACTCTATGGAACCGAAACCGAAAGAGCGTATCGTCTTCGACGAAGACCTCTACTACGGAGACGAAGGCGAAGAGATGGCGATAAACGACCTCATGGAACGTGACGGTCTGACCGAGGATGAGGTGCGCGAGGACTTCACCGACGATGAGATTTTCAATCATCAAATGGAGATGAAGGATTTCGATTACGAGGAGGAGATGCGGGCACTTGCCGCCTTCTTTAACGGGGAGAAGTCCGACATGTCGGATTTCGTCAACCCTTACGGCGGCAACCACATCCTCGTGTCGGGAAGTGTTGGGCGCTGGAACGGCACGTCCACCGGCATCGCCGTCTACAAGGACTTCGATGCCGCCACCGATTGCTCTCCATCCCGTTTCGGTCAGGGCAACGTTTTCGCCGACTGCGAGATTCAGAAGGTCTGGGACGAGAACGGCACGCTTTACCTTGCTGGTGCCCACCATGACGGGCGCGTATCCGTCGAGATGCGTCAGCTCACCGATGAGGGCGAGCGCCTTTGGGGACAGCTCGA
>ERZ824488.2386-NODE-2386-length-16927-cov-5.930417_pt1 | contig 16927 bp, 12 predicted proteins | sample MGYA00519936_ERZ824488 | MGnify/ENA primary metagenome ERZ824488 (study PRJEB31778, sample SAMEA3449153) | human gut metagenome | biome: human gut; feature: human-associated habitat; material: faeces | place: United Kingdom | collected 2010/2012 ... | reverse complement strand
ATCCGATTGCACAGTTGAAAAAGCCTCAGCGTAGCCCGCTACGCCTGCGTTTTTTTAACAGCACACTCGAATCTGCATCCTGCGTGAAAGGTGCAGTTATTTTCGAGACGTTATAATGCAGAACCTGGAACATTCTGAAAGTTAAATGGCTGTTCCTTTGCTGCTTTCCCGGAAGACTGCCTCTCTCCGCTCCATATGTTTCCGGAACACCAGCAAAAAGACGATGGTGGAAACGGTGGAGGCAGTGAGATCCGCGATGGGCTGGGCATAGAAGACTGTCGTGGCTTCCTTTCGGATCAGGGGCAGGATAAAGACCAGCACTACATAGAAGCTTTTCCGGAAAAGGGAGAGCGAGAGGGCTGTCTTGGTCCGCTCCATGGCGGTGAGGCCGTCCACCAGCACATACTGAAGGCTTAACGGGATGATGGCGAAAGTGAAAACGCCGATGGCCCAGACAGAGAGCCGGGAGATCTCCGCGTTGGAAGTAAAAAGACGGATAAAATGCACCGGCAGAAAGCGGGTCACGATAAACATAACGGTAGTAAAGGCAAAACAGAGGAGCAGGCTGTATTTCTCCGCATCCCGGACCCGCTTCGTGTTGGCTGCTCCGTAGTTGAAGCTGATGAGGGCCTGAGTGCCGCCGCTGATTCCCAGCATCGGTGAGGTAATGAGGAGCATATAGCTCTGAACGATTGTGGCGGTGGTGATGAGGAAATCTCCCTGGCTGCCGCCGTATTTCTGGAGCACCGTGTTGGTGGCGATGAGAAGCACGTTATCGGAGGCCAGAATCAGGAACGGGGAAAAACCGATAGCAAGGATTTTTCCCATGACCTTTCCACTGTACTGGCCGAAACAGATGCCGATGGGAACCTTTTTGGAAAAAGCCAGAAAGGCCAGGGCAAAGCTGCAGGAAAGAAACTGGGAGATGACCGTGGCCACGGCGGCTCCGGCGATTCCCATATTCAGGCCGAAGATGAACACCGGATCCAGGATAATGTTGCAGACCGTTCCGATGAGCACCGTGGTCATACCGATGACCGGGAAGCCCTGACAGTTGATGAAGTAGTTGAGCCCGACGGCCATAAGGGCAAAAAAGGTGCCAATGGTATAGATCGTAAGGTAGGTATTCGCGTAGGCGAAGGTCTGGTCACTGGCGCCGAACCAGCGGAGCAGCTGTCCTTTTATCATAAGAAACAGCACCGTGAGGACTGCGGAAAAAAGCGTCAGTAGAAGAAGCGAGTTGGAAAGGATCTGCCGGGCTTTTTTCATATTTCTCTCTCCCATGCGGATGGACATCTGGATGGAACCTCCCAGCCCCACCAGGGTACCGAAGGAGGAAAGGAGGGTGACGATGGGACCGCAGATGCCGGCTCCCGCCAGGGCCAGATCTCCGTATTCCGGAATGTGCCCGATGTACATGCGGTCGATGATGCTGTAAAGTACGTTTACAAACTGGGCTACCATCGTGGGAATGGCCAGTTTCAGAACCAGAGAAGGAACGCTGTCCCGTCCCAGGTCGTTTCCTGTTTTCATGTTGTGCCTGTCCTTCTTTCTCTTAATGTAAAAATGCCGGCTGATTATGCAAAGGTGATACCATGCAGATACAATATGCGCTTTGTACGGCATCACCACTATATCAGAAAAAGAAGAGAAATTCAATGGTTATCCCCTTGACATTTTTCCTTTCAGATGGTAAAGTAGTTTCAAGTTGATAGACGAAAATGCGATGAAGAGGAATAGTACGTTCCCACTGGATCACAGAGAGTTGCCGGCTGGTGGAAGGCAGCGGAAGGGAAGAGCGGAACTCGCCTCAGAGCGGCTGCCCCAAATTTTCCAATGAAAAAAGTAGACGCAGACGGATTCCCGGCCGTTATACGGGCAGGATATAAAGACAGCGCTTGTTGTCTCGTATCTGATGAGTGCATGGAGTTCCTCCATGAAAAAGAGTGGTACCGCGTAAGGCAGATGATAGGTCTTTCGTCTCTGAGTAGAGATGGAAGGCTTTTTTGTTTTGTCAACAAACTATAAGAGAAATTCAGTAAGGAGAATGAAAAAATGGGAATGAAAAATGTTGAAAAGTACACCCGCCAGTATTTTATGCCCCCGGTAGACTGCATGGACTGGGCAAAAAAAGATCACATTGAGAAAGCGCCGATCTGGTGCAGCGTGGACCTGCGCGACGGAAACCAGGCCCTCATCGTGCCGATGTCTCTGGAACAGAAGCTGGAATTTTTCAAACTCTTGGTTCGTATCGGTTTCAAAGAGATCGAGGTTGGTTTTCCGGCAGCTTCCGAGACAGAGTACCTGTTCTTAAGAACCCTGATTGAGAAAAATATGATCCCCGACGATGTGACCATCCAGGTACTGACCCAGGCCAGAGAGCACATCATCCGGAAAACCTTTGAGGCTCTTCAGGGCGTGAAGAAAGCCGTTGTTCATGTATACAATTCCACTTCCGTGGCTCAGCGTGAGCAGGTATTCAAAAAATCTAAAGAAGAGATCCTGAAAATCGCTGTGGACGGCGCAGAGCTTCTGAAAAAACTGACCGAGGAGTCCGGCGGAAACTATTCCTTCGAGTACAGCCCGGAGAGCTTCACCGGTACAGAGATGGAGTACGCTCTGGAGGTCTGCAATGCCGTTCTGGACGTATGGCAGCCAACCCCGGATCATAAAGTCATCATCAACCTGCCCAGCACCGTGGAGCACTCCATGCCTCACGTTTATGCCAGCCAGGTAGAGTATATGAGCAAAAACCTGAAATACAGAGACAACGTTATCGTTTCCCTGCATCCCCACAACGACCGCGGCTGCGGCATCAGTGATGCCGAGATGGGAATTCTTGCAGGCGCTGATCGTATCGAGGGAACCCTCTTTGGAAACGGCGAGCGTACTGGTAACGTGGATATCGTGACATTGGCCATGAATATGTATTCCCAGGGCGTTGATCCGGAGCTTGATTTCTCCGATATGCCGAAGATTTCTGCAGAGTACGAGGAGTACACCGGCATGCACATCGATATGAGAAGCCCCTACAGCGGAGCTCTTGTATTTGCAGCCTTCTCCGGTTCCCATCAGGATGCCATTGCCAAGGGCATGAAGATCTGGGACGAGCATCAGCACACCGGAAAATGGACTGTTCCCTATCTTCCGCTGGATCCAAAGGATATCGGAAGAGAGTACGAGGCAGACGTTATCCGTATCAACAGTCAGTCCGGAAAGGGCGGCATCGGCTATATTCTGGAGCAGAATTTCGGCCTGAATCTGCCGGCCAAGATGCGCGAGGCTATGGGCTACGCCACCAAGGACGTTTCCGACCATATGCACAAAGAGCTCAAACCTTCCGAGATCTTCGAGATCTTCAAGAAGAAATTCGAGGGTGTTACCACTCCGTTCCAGGTGACAGAGGCACACTTCAAACAGCATAACGGCATCATCGCCGAGGTAACGGTCCTTCAGAACGGCGTGGAGAAGAAAGCCATCGCTTCCGGAAACGGTCGTCTGGATGCAGTCAGCAACGCATTGAAAAAGCAGTTCCGTCTGGACTATACCCTGCAGACCTACCAGGAGCACGCCCTTGAGAAGAGCTCCAGCTCCAAAGCCATCGCCTATGTCGGCATCAACGACAAGGACGGCAAAGATTTCTGGGGCGCAGGTGTAAATCAGGATATCATCGTGGCTTCCATTGATGCTCTGGTGACTGCGATCAACAATATGCTGAATGAAGAAGCAGCAGAGTAAACTCACCTATTATATATAGAAGAAACACCTTCAACCGCCGGTTTTTGCCGGCGGTTTCTCTGTCTTTGGATTGCAAAAACGAACAGAATAGGGTAAAATGGGCGGGTGTAAACGGACTAGGATTAAGTACAGCGAAAGGAATGACAGAATTTTGGATGTAATCAAAAAGTATGGTGACTTTATCAAAAATACGACCCCGGAGCGCCCGGAGAGGGCGCGGAAACTGATTCGCCTGGGGCTGAAGGAGGAGGTGCTCCGCCATGGGCTTCTGCCGGATAAGGGGATGCCGAAGGCCTACACGAGGTTGAATCAGCTGGCCTTAAAGAGCGTGCTTTCTGCCCTGGAGCATCCGGAAAAGACCGTGTGGACCAATATTTTCGCTCCGGTGGAGCTTCTTCAGTGCTTTGGCTTGAGTTCTATTTCCATGGAGTGCCTCTCCTCGTTTTTCTCCGGTTTCACGGTGGAGGATTACTTTATCGACCAGGCTGAGAGCGTGGGAATCGCCGCTACGCTCTGCTCTTATCATAAAAATTTCATCGGCGGCGTGGATGCGGGGGTGGTGCCGAAGGCCCTGCTTTCCGTGACCACCTCCATGATCTGCGACGGAAACGTCAATACCTTCCGTTATCTGGAGGAAAAGCATCAGGTTCCCTCTTTCGTGCTGGATATTCCAGACGAGTATTCCGAGGACGCGGAGAACTATGTGGTGGAGCAGTTGAAGGAGCTCATCGGGGTGCTGGAGGAGCGCACCGGCAGAAAACTGGATCCGGAGGAGCTGAAACGAACTCTGGAGCGGGAAAATGAGTCTAAGCGGCTTTATCGCTCCTTCCTGAAAAAGCAGAGCCGGAAATACTATCCCAACACGATGACCCTTCATTTATATATGCTCTTTGCCACCCATCTGAACATCGGTTCAGAAGAGTGTCTGGAATTTTTCCAGAAGTTGGAGAAGGACATCGACAGTTATCCGGATTTCCGCGGAAAAGGCGTCCTCTGGGTGCATCTGATGCCCTATTACCAGGAGACCCTCAAGGGCTATTTCAATTATCAGGAGAAGTATTATCTCAAAGCCTGCGAGATGAACCTCGATTATATGGAGGATCTGGACACGGCGCATCCTCTGAATGCTCTGGCGAGAAAAATGCTGAATAACCTGTACAACGGCCCGTATGAGCGGAAAATCAAGAGAGTTGCTGAACTGGTGGAGGAACTTCATGCCGATGCGGTCATTCATTTCTGTCACTGGGGCTGCAAGCAGTCTGCGGGAGGTGTTATGCTCCTGAAAGAAGAGATGCGAAAACGGGGCGTTCCCATGCTGATCCTGGACGGAGACGCCATGGACCGCCGGAACAGCCATGACGGCCAGATCAAGACCCGGCTGGAAGCTTTTCTGGAATTACTGGATCAGGAGGAGGAAAAAGAATGATCGGATATGTCTGTAAATATGCCCCTCTGGAAATTTTCGAGGCTATGGGAACGGAGACCGGCAGAATCCAGCCCCAGGTGACAAATTTTAACCAGGCGGATACCCTGATGCATCCCAACGTCTGCTCCTTTGCAAAGGCCGTGCTGGAGGAGGTCATGGGAAATGACGTCTACGAAGGCCTGGTGCTCACCACCTGCTGCGACAGCATGCGGCGGCTCTATGACAATCTGAAGGAACAGTTTCCGAACAAATTTATCTATATCTGCGATGTGCCCCGGAAGGTCACGGGTCTTTCCGTGAAGGTCTATGAGAAATCTCTTCGCCGGATGATTGCGGCCTACGAGGAGTTCAGCGGCAAAACCTTTCAGGAGGATGCGCTTTTCAACCTGCTGGAGCGGAAAAAAGAGGCGGAGAAACTGAAAAAAACGCCGGAAAAGAAAAAGAAGAAAATCGGCCTGATGGGAGCCAGAGCCAGCGCGGGAGTCATCAACCTGCTGGAAAATCATGAGGCGGAGGTGCTTTTTGACCTCACCTGCACCGGCATCCAGCGGAAATTGGGAGCAAAAAAGGAGCAGGTTCTTTTCTCCTATGCGGAGTCTCTTTTGAATCAGATTCCCTGCATGCGGATGCAAAAAGCTGTGAACCGGGAAAATTATCTGGAAGGTTTCAAAGACGAGCTGGATGGAATTATCTACCATACGGTAAAATTCTGCGATAATTTCGGATATGAGTATGCCTGGTTAAAAGAGCGGATTGGCGTGCCTCTGCTTCTGGTGGAGACCGACGCCACCAAGCAGTGCGAGGGTCAGATCCGGACCCGGGTGGAGGCTTTTCTGGAGTCTCTGGATACGGAGGGTAAAAAAGTGACAGGACGGAAAAAGAGTATGGAGGACGGACATATGTATGTACTTGGTATTGACAGCGGTTCCACATCGACCAACGCGGTGATCATCAATGAGAAGGAGGAAATTCTGGCCTCCCATGTGATCCGCACAGGGGCAAAGAGCGGGGAGAGCGCGGAGCGGATTTTTCGGGAAGTTCTTGAAAAAGCTGGACTTGCGAAGGAAAATCTGGATCTTGTGGTCTCCACGGGGTACGGCCGCGTCAGCATTGATTTTGCGGATGAAAATATCACAGAGATCACCTGCCATGGCCGGGGAGCCCATTATTTTAATCCCTCGGTTCACACGATCCTGGATATTGGCGGCCAGGACAGCAAAGCCATCCATTTGAGCGACAGCGGGGAGGTGACGGACTTTGTCATGAACGACAAATGCGCCGCCGGCACCGGTCGTTTCCTGGAGATGATGGCCCGGACCCTGGAGATCGGCATCGACGAGCTGGGGCCCATTTCTCTCCAGTGGAAAGAAGATATCACGATCAGCAGCATGTGCTCTGTCTTTGCGGAATCGGAGGTCATCTCCCTGATTGCCAGAAACAAAGAGAAGCCGGATATCGCCCACGGCATCCACAAGGCCATCGCCAACAAGGCTGTTTCCCTCATGAAACGCGTGGGTCTGGAGGAAGGGTATATGATGACCGGAGGCGTGGCAAAAAATCCGGGCGTGGTCAAGGCGGTGGAAGAAAAACTGGGCGCTTCCCTCTATATCTGTGAGGAGCCGGAGATCGTAGGAGCCCTCGGAGCCGCTCTCTTAGGCCTGGAAGATCTTCAGAAAAAAGACTGAATCTGTCTTTGTGAGACGCACAGAAACACTGCTTACGGGAGCAAAAATCCGCTCGAAAATCGAAAATTTGACATAATATTTCAAAAATGTTACAACATATATTTCTTGCGTAACAAATGTCATAAACTGCCAGAAAACGCGGAAATAAAAGAAAAAGTCGATGAAAGTCGAAATTTTTCTTTGGGGAAATTGCTGTTTTTGAAAAATATGAATAGTCAGAACCAATGAAAAAAACGCTGTAAATTCAATAAAAATCATAAAAAGTGCATAAAATAAGGCAAAGGCTTAAAAATGCCTCTGAAATATGTTACAAAAATGTGAAATACCGCTTGACACGCACAGTTTTTTTCTCTATAATCTGGAATATCAAAAAAAGGAGTCCCGTACGGAACCCCTTATATTGAAAAAAATATGGAGGAAGAGGCTATGATGAGTTGGATTTGTGCGCTGCTTCAGGAATTGGCTTGCTTGTTTACGCGCACACTCGTCCGCGCTGTCAGGATGACGAAACGCCGCTACCGGGAATGTGCGGTGATCGTTTCTTTCGGCGTGGTGCTGGCCGTGATGGTATTTTGTGCCGGCAATTTCTCCGGGGGAGGTAAGAACAGGGTTTATGCAGTACAGAGTTCGGTTCAGGAAGAGGAAGCGGGAGCGGATTCTTCTGAGGAAGTGAAGGCCGGACTCATGGGGATCGTTGACAGTGTGGGCTGTATGGAGACATACGCCCGGGAAATTTCCTCTGTCAGCGTCCAGAACGGTTATGAGAACACGCTTGTAGGCACGTCGCGCGTGGAAAAAGGCGCGCTGAACCGCCAGAAGATGGCCGAGGAGCTGAAGAAGGTCAGCGGAGTTGGCTATTACGGACTCATGGAGATCCGGAACAACCAGATGCCAAAGCAGGACTATGACGCCCTCCTTCGGATTGTGGAAGCGGAAGCCACAGGCGGCGATTTAAAGAGCAAGGTTCTCATTGCCAATGTCGTTCTGAACCGGGTAAACGATGAACGTTTCCCGGACAGTATCTATGATGTGGTGTTCCAGTACGCTGGCGGATCGGCACAGTTTTCCCCTGTGGAGGACGGGCGGATCTACAGCGTGGAGATCACGGAAGATACGATTCAGGCCGTGGACCAGGCCCTGGAAGGGGAGGATTATTCCCAGGGCGCCCTCTTTTTCATGGCCCGCCAGAGTTCAGACAGCAGCAGCGTCGAATGGTTCGACAGCGAGCTGAAACCTCTGTTTTCTTACGGCGGTCATGAGTATTTTACATTTTAAGATAAGGGAATGACGTACCGAGAGACCGGGCAGGAGAAAATCCTGTCCGGTTTTTCTGTGGCGTACAAAAATACGTCCGGGAAAGATTTTTGGTTGTACAACCGGAGAAAGTGTGCTATAGTAAGTTCCAGCGATAAAGTAACGCGCAAAAAAGTGCGATCAGGAAGAGGAGAGAATGAGATGGAGCTTTTCTACAGCAGTACAAGAGACAAGGCAGAGAAAGTGACGGCGTCCCAGGCAATCTTACAGGGTCTGGCACAGGATGGAGGTTTATATGTTCCTTCTTATATCCCGGCGCTTTCGGTGGATATGGATGTTTTAAAGGATATGAGCTATCAGGAGACCGCTTATGAAGTCATGAGTCGTTTCCTGACAGATTTTTCGGAAAAGGAACTGAAGGATTGTATCGCGGCGGCCTACGATGAGAAATTCGATACGAAGGCCATCGCTCCTCTGAAAAAAGCCGGGGAGGCCTATTACCTGGAGCTGTTCCATGGAGCGACCATCGCCTTTAAGGATATGGCTCTTTCCATTCTTCCCCACCTGATGACCACGGCGGCGAAGAAAAATCAGGCCAAAGGCGAGATCGTAATCCTCACGGCCACCTCCGGAGACACCGGAAAAGCAGCTCTTGCAGGCTTTGCGGATGTGCCAGGAACCCGGATCATTGTTTTCTATCCGAAGAACGGCGTGAGTCCCGTACAGGAAAAACAGATGGTAACGCAGAAGGGAGCCAACACCTATGTGGTGGGTATTCACGGAAACTTCGACGATGCCCAGACCGGCGTGAAGAAACTTTTTGGTGATAAAGCTCTCAATGAGGAACTGAAGGAAGCGGGCTTCCGTTTCTCCTCCGCGAACTCCATCAACATCGGTCGGCTGGTGCCCCAGATCGTCTATTATGTTTACGCCTACGCAAAGCTCTACGGAGCCGGAACCCTGAAAAAGGGCGAGGCCATGAACGTGGTGGTTCCCACAGGAAACTTTGGAAATATCTTGGCTGCCTATTATGCGAAAGAGATGGGCGTGCCCATCGGAAAGCTCATCTGTGCTTCCAATGAGAACAAGGTGCTCTACGACTTCTTCCGTACAGGCTCCTATGACCGGAACCGGGAGTTTGTTCTCACCACCTCTCCTTCCATGGATATCCTGATTTCCAGCAATCTGGAGCGGCTGATTTACAAGATCGCCGGAGCGGATGATGCGAAGGATGCCGCTTTTATGAAGGAGCTCTCAGAGAAGGGCGTCTATACGATCTCCCCGGAGATGAAGGAAAAGCTTACTGATTTCTATGGCAATTATGCTTCTGAGGAGGAGACGGCCGCTGAGATCGCCCGGCTTTATAAAGAGGCGGATTACGTCATTGATACCCATACGGCAGTGGCTTCCGCCGTTTACCGGAAATACCGGCAGGAGACCGGGGATGAGGCTGTGACTGTCATCGCTTCTACGGCGAGCCCCTACAAATTTGCCAGAAGCGTCATGGACGCCATCGATAAGAAATATGATGTTCTGGATGATTTCGGTCTTGTGGACGAACTCTCCAGAATTTCCGGAACTGCCGTTCCGAAAGCGGTGGAGGAACTTCGTACCGCACCGGTTCTTCATGACACCGTTGTGGAAAAAGACGAGATGAAGTCCATCGTGAAAAAGATTTTGAATGTAAAATAAGTTTCATCACAAAAAGAAACAGCATTCCTTACGCTTTTGTAACTGCGGAGAGAATGCTGTTTCTTTTTGCTTTTTTACCGGTCCGTCAGAGGAACATAGGGCTGCCGTTTGGCAACGCTTTTGTAAGCGGGACGGATGATCTTACCGTTGTTGGCCAGCTCTTCGATGCGGTGTGCGCTCCAGCCGGCCACGCGGGCCACGGCGAACATGGGAGTGAAAAGCTCGGGCGGCAGATCCAGCATGCTGTAGACGAAGCCGCTGTAGAAATCCACGTTGGCGCTGACGCCTTTGTAGATTTTCCGCTCCTCGCCGATGATGACAGGAGCCAGGCGCTCCACGTTGGAGTAGAGACCAAATTCTTCCTCGCGGCCTTTTTCGGAAGCCAGGCTGTGGACGAAGGATTTGAGAATATTGGCACGGGGGTCGGAGATGGAGTAGACGGCGTGACCCATTCCGTAGATCAGACCTTGATGATCGAAAGCTTCCCGGTTTAAGAGAGCCCTTAAGTAGACGGAAATCTCCTCCTCGTCGGTCCAGTCCTTCACGACTTTTTTCATATCCTCAAACATGCGGACAACTTTGATGTTGGCGCCGCCGTGTTTGGGGCCTTTTAAGGAGCCGAGGGAGGCGGCCATGGAAGAGTAGGTGTCCGTTCCGGAGGAAGTGACCACATGGGTGGTGAAGGTGGAGTTATTTCCGCCGCCGTGCTCCATGTGAAGGATCAGCACAAGATCCAGAATCCGGGCTTCCAGCTCCGTATATTTGCTGTCGGGCCGGAGAATGTGAAGGATATTCTCCGCCGTGGAAAGGCCGGGCACCGGGGGATGGATGAAAAGGCTGTTTCCGTCATGGTAATGGCTGTAGGCCTGATAGCCGTAGACGCTCAAGACCGGGAAAAGAGCGATGAGCTGGATGCACTGGCGCAGCACGTTGGGAAGGGAGGTATCGTCCGCCCGGTTGTCGTAGGCATAAAGAGTGAGGACGCTTCTGGCCAGTGTATTCATCATATCCTGGCTGGGGGCTTTTAAGATAATGTCCCGTACGAAACTTGTCGGGAGGGTCCGGTACTCTCCAATGAGGCGGGAAAAATCGGCCAGCTCTTTTTCATCGGGAAGGGAGCCGGAGAGCAGAAGATAGGCGATCTCCTCATAGCCGAACCGCTTGTCCCGGATCAGGCCGCCAACCAGATCCTGAATGTTGTAGCCGCGGTAGAAAAGACGGCCCTCGCAGGGGATCATGTCGTTATCCTCGATGGTGTAGGAGATGATTTCGGAAATATCCGTCAATCCGGCGAGAACGCCTTTTCCGCTGATATCGCGTAGCCCTCGCTTGACTTCATACTTTCGGTAAAGCTCCTCGTCGATGCGGTCAATGCTGGCGCATCTCTTTGCGAGGTTTAAAATTTCGGGGGTGATTTCTGAGTAAGTGTTCTGTTCGTTCATACTGTGTACCTCCTTACATTTTGGAGCTGCTTTGCAGCGGAGCAATTCGTAGACATCATTTTGGAGATATCATACCATAAAAAGTTCTTTTTGTGTGAAATTTTTACCAATTTGAATTTCTAGTTGCATTTAAACCAAGTCTGGAGTATACTAAGTGCATATCCTGAGATGTGCGACAATCCCTTTATTTTGAACCTACATTTTTTTGTCATGGGATTCCTATATCGGTACCTTTGATGTCATGCCGTCATTATGGAATGGAAGACAGAGATTCTACCTGCGGTTGCCCACCTAGCTCTGCTAGGACTCAAAATACGGGAAACGGCATTTTGGGATATTTTAAAGAAAAGTTACCGCATGAGGCATAAAAGCCTTGTGCGGTTTTTTATATTCTGATGTACATAAGCTGGAAAATATGCTAGAATGTAACTATTCAAAGCCAAGCAGATTTTTAGATAAAAGTGTGAGTCATGCTTGCATGAACGAACACTTTTGGCTGGAAATCTATTTGGCGAGCAGCCACATCGAGATGAAGCGAAGCGGAATCGAGATGGGGGCTGAATAGTTACTTCATGAGAAAGGGGATTTTTCAGTTATGGGAATGACAAAAAGCGTATTTGGAAAAACTTCTAATGGGGAAGTGGTGCATCTGGTCACAGTCTCCAATCAGAAAGGCATGTCTATTGAGGTTCTGGACTACGGCGCTACGCTGGTGAGCGTCAATGTGCCGGATAAGGACGGACACACGGAGGACGTGGCTCTGGGCTATGACGATGTGCTGGATTATGAAAAAGGAGACGCGTATCTCGGAGCTACCGTCGGAAGATGCGGAAACCGTGTGGATCATGCAGAATTTTCCATCAATGGAAAAGAATACTTCATGGAAAAAAATGAAGGCGAGAACGTCTGCCACAGCGGTCCCAGATGCTACAGCCGCCGGATGTGGGATATGGAGCTTCTGGAGGAGGAGAACAGCGTGCGTTTCCATCTCGTGAGCCCGAATATGGACCAGGGCTTTCCAGGAACCTTTGAGGTGACTGTCACCTACACTCTCACAGAAGAAAATGAGCTGAAAATTCATTACAATGGTACCTGTGACCAGGATTCCCTGATCAATATGACGAACCACAGCTATTTCAATCTGCATGGTCAGGACAGCGGAAAAACCGTGGAGGATCATCTCGTATGGATCGACGCGGACAGCTTCACTCCGGTGCGCGAGGATCTGATCCCCACCGGCGAGATCCGTTCCGTGGAGGGAACTCCGCTGGATTTCCGTACGGCAAAAGAGCTGGGTAAGGATATCGCCGATCCCTACGAGCAGATGAAGATCGGTTCCGGCTATGACCACAACTTCGTGCTGAACCATTACGACGGAAAACTTCGCAGGGTGGCAGAGGTTAAGGAACCGGAGAGCGGCCGAGTTATGGAGGTCTTCACGGATCTTCCGGCGATGCAGGTTTATTCCGGAAACTTCCTGGCAGGAGGTCCTGCAGGAAAGAACGGCGCCGTCTATGTAAAGAGAAGCGGTCTTGCCATGGAGACCCAGTACTGCCCGGATGCGATCCATCATGAGAATTTCGTAAGCCCCATCCTGAAGGCAGGAGAGGTCTACGATACCGTGACCATTTATAAATTCCACGCAGAATAATCAGGAGCATGTTTTCACCAAAACCGGATATACATGTAAGAGACAGGGCGGATCAACTGCTTTGACTGGAAAGGAGTACCGGTTTTGGGGAGACAGGCATGGAAAAAAGGTGCATTTCTGACAGTTTCACTTTTAAGTGCCGCTTTTTTCGGAAGGCTGGAGCGGATCTCACGGACCGTCTATCTGGGGGAAACCGAAGAGCAGGAGCTTGTCCGGAAAACGGAGACAGAAAAAGAGCCGCCGGAAACGGCTGTTGAGACGATCATTGAGACAGAAACCGAGGAAACAGAAAAGCAGACAGAAGTGAAAAAAGAGACCGGCCGGATCCGCGTACTGATCCGGTCGGATGATTTTGCAGAGCTTTCTCATGAGGAGCTCCGGATCCTTTGCAAGGAGAAAGGGCTGCTTTTGGAAAAAGGGGAAGAAAAGCCGCTGGAAAAAGAGGAGGAACTTTTCTTTTCGGCAGAAGCTTCCCTGAAAACGGGAGAGAGCGTGATACTCACCGGAAAAGACGGGGAGGGCTGTTTTTCTGTTTTGGGACTCAAACGGGGATACGAAGATCCTGTTTTTGATGGGAGTCTTACGATTCTTCGGAGAAAAGAAGGTTTCCTTCTCATCAATGAACTGCCGCTGGAGAGCTATATCCGGAAGGTGATTCCCAGCGAAATGCCTTCCTCTTATCCTCTGGAGGCACTGAAGGCCCAGGCGGTCTGTGCCCGTACCTATGCGGTGAAGCAGATGGAAAATCCCCGGATGGAGGAGGATATCCCTGCGGACGTGGATGACAGCGTCTCCTATCAGGTCTATAACAGCCAGCCTGAAAACGACAGATCCCGGCAGGCGGCCGAAGAGACCAAAGGCCTGGTGATGGCGAAAGATGGAGAACTGGTGGATGCCCTCTATTATTCGACCTCCTGCGGCCTGCGGCTCGATCAGGATCTTTCCCTGGAACCGGTTTTTGCCGCCTTTCTTTCTGTAAAGCATGAGGGAGACTATGAAAAAGACGAGCCCTGGTACCGCTGGAATGTCTATTTTCCTGTGGAACGGCTGGCGGAGCTGGCAGCGGAAAACGGATACGGGGAGATCGGGACCGTGACGGAACTGATTCCGGAGAAGCGGGAGAGTTCTGGCTGTCTTTCTGCCTTGACAATCCGGGGCAGTGCGGGAAATGCAGAAGTGGACGGCGAGTATGCCATCCGGAAATTTTTAAACCCGTCAGGACTTCAGGTGAATTTGAAAAACGGGAAAGCAGCTCCGGAACTCGGGATGCTTCCGAGCGCCTTTTTCTATCTGGTGCCCTCCTATGAGGAGGAAAAACTTCTGGGTTACGAGCTCATCGGCGGCGGTTACGGCCATGGCCGGGGCTTAAGTCAGAACGGAGCCAGGGGAATGGCAGAGAAAGGAAAGACCTTTTTAGAGATTTTAAAATATTACTATGGGGAGATCGAACTTCATGATGCGTTGGATACAGGAGATCAGAGCTTTATCAAAAAGGATCAGTAAAGCCCGGGTGGATGCCTATGCCGCTCAGTCGGCATTTTATCTTATCATGGGTTTTATTCCCTTTATCATGCTCCTTCTGACCCTGCTCCAGTATACGACGGTGACAAAAACTGATGCCATGGAGCTTCTGATGCAGATTTTTCCGGTTTCGTTCCAGGGATTTCTGGAAGATATTGTTTCAGAGATTTATGTGAAATCGACGACCGTAATGTCGATCAGTGTGATCGCGGCGGTCTGGGCCTGCGGCAGAGGGGTTCTGGCCATCACGAACGGACTCAACTCCGTCAACGGGCTGAAAGAAACAAGAAATTACCTTTTCCGCCGGATCCGTTCCGGATTTTATGTGGTGATTCTTGTTCTCTCGATTGTGCTGGCGCTGGTTCTTTTTGTCTTCGGAAATGCAGTTCATGATGTGCTGATTGACCGACTGACTTTCCTGCGAAAGATTTCGGGGATGCTGATCTGGCTCCGTACGGCGGGCACGGTCATCGCCTTAAGCCTTCTCATGGCAGCCATGTATACGTTTCTGCCCAACCAGCGGAGAAAATTCCGAAGCCAGCTTCCGGGGGCAGCGGTGACAGCCTTGAGCTGGTCCCTTTTTTCCTATGCGTTTTCCATTTATCTGGAGCTTCGTTCCGATGCTGTGAGTATTTACGGAAGCCTGACCACCGTGGTCATGCTGATGCTGTGGCTCTATTTCTGCATGTGGCTGATCTTTTTCGGAGCTATGCTCAATGTGGTCATCGAAGAAAAAACTGGGAAGAGGTCTTGACAAAACCAATCCGGCGAGATAGAATGTTTGCAGTGTTACAGGCTATGATGGTGACAAGTAGGAGATTCATTTCCAGCAGAGAGGAAGAGTCAGCGGCTGAAAGCTTTTCCAGGTTCTTTGAACGATCCGAATTTCACACCGGAGCTTTTCTCCTGAAGCGACAGTAGGGAGAGACGTTTCATGCGCGTTAAGCATTTCAAGCGCCTGCCTATTTGGCGGGAAATCGGGTGGTACCGCGGAACTTTTATGGCTTCGTCCCTTTTACAGGGATGGAGCCTTTTTATTATGCCAGGGCAGAAAGTTCAAAAAATCGTTCGTGCCTGCACGATAAGACTTTTGACTTTGGATCCCGCTTGTGGTAAACCCCAGAAAAAATAAAGGAGAGATTCATCATGATGAGAGAACAGTTGAAGGCCATCAGAGAAGAGGCAATCAAGCAGATTCAGGATTCCGGCAATCTGGACAAGCTCAACGATGTCCGGGTGGCATTTCTTGGAAAAAAGGGACAGCTGACTGCTGTTTTGAAAGGTATGAAGGATGTGGCACAGGAGGAGCGCCCGGTTGTAGGCCAGCTGGTAAACGATACCCGTGCTTCCATTGAGAAAGCTCTGGAGGAGACCAAAAAGAAACTCGAGGAAAAAGCCAGGGAAGAGCAGATGAAGAGAGAGGTCATCGACGTAACTCTCCCGGCCAAGAAGATCAATATGGGTCATCGTCATCCCAACAATGTCGCGCTCGAAGAGGTTGAGCGGATTTTCGTCGGCATGGGCTATGAGATTATGGACGGCCCCGAGGTGGAGTACGACCTTTACAACTTCGAGAAACTGAACATTCCGGCAAACCATCCGGCAAAGGATGAGCAGGATACCTTCTATATAAATAAGGACATCGTGCTTCGTACCCAGACTTCTCCGGTACAGGCCCGTGTCATGGAGCAGGGCAAGCTTCCGATCCGTATGCTTTCCCCGGGACGTGTTTACCGTTCCGATGAGGTGGACGCTACCCATTCTCCTTCCTTCCATCAGATCGAGGGCCTGGTTGTAGACAAAGGCATCACCTTTGCAGACCTTAAAGGTACTCTGGCAGAGTTCGCGAAAGAGCTTTTCGGACCGGAGACCAAGACGAAATTCCGTCCCCATCACTTCCCCTTCACGGAGCCCAGCGCCGAGATGGATGTGACCTGCTTCAAATGCGGCGGAACCGGCTGCCGTTTCTGCAAGGGCAGCGGCTGGATTGAAATCCTTGGCTGCGGTATGGTACATCCGCACGTACTTGAAATGTGCGGCATTGACCCGAATGAGTACACAGGATTCGCATTCGGCGTTGGTCTGGAGCGTATCGCGCTGCTGAAATATGAGATTGACGATATGAGATTACTGTACGAGAACGATGTTCGTTTCCTGAAACAGTTCTAAGGAGGAGAAGAAAATGAATACAACGTTATCCTGGATTAAAGCATACGTACCGGATCTTGACTGCACGGCTCAGGAATATACGGATGCAATGACACTCTCCGGAACAAAAGTGGAGGGATATGAGGCGGCTGACCGTGATCTGGAAAAGATCGTGATCGGTCAGATTGAAAAAATTGAGCGCCACCCGGACGCAGACAAACTGATTATCTGCCAGGTAAACATCGGAAGCGAGACGATCCAGATCGTGACCGGCGCACCAAATGTTAAAGAGGGCGATAAGATTCCGGTCGTACTGGACGGCGGAAGAGTAGCCGGAAATCATGACGGCAAGATGACCGAGGGCGGCATT
>ERZ824488.2376-NODE-2376-length-16967-cov-25.090054_pt1 | contig 16967 bp, 14 predicted proteins | sample MGYA00519936_ERZ824488 | MGnify/ENA primary metagenome ERZ824488 (study PRJEB31778, sample SAMEA3449153) | human gut metagenome | biome: human gut; feature: human-associated habitat; material: faeces | place: United Kingdom | collected 2010/2012 ... | reverse complement strand
TACTCCTCGGTCGTCTCGACTTCCTCAAAGAAGTCGATGAGTGTTGTTCTGTCCATGCCTACAGTATGCCACTTTTTCCGTGATTTGAAAATTGATTTCCGTGTCCAACTTCCAATTTGTCGTTGACTTCGTTATACTTCATCGTTTCAGAAAAGTATAGCGGCCTATTGTAAAACTTGCTGAACGCGAACAGCTTGTAGCGCAAGGTGTTTCCGGGCGGCAATCCACAAGAAAGAAAAGTTATTTATATGCAATCTTTCAGACAACATACATTATTTGATGGTTTAATTTTGAAGGTTGCCATATAGTTTCCGGTAGTTTCCGGGTGTGATGCCTTCGACCTTTTTAAACAAACGAATAAACGTAGATGCTGACAAGAAGCCGCAGTCCGCGCTTATAGCTTCGACAGACAGGTCGCTTGTTTGCAGCAGTACTTTGGATTCCCGGATTCTGACGGTAGTTATGTATGCAGCGATACTGCAGCCGTGCAGATCGGTAAACAGCCGAGAGAGATAAGGTCCCGATTTATCAAAATAGCTGCCGACGGCACTTGTGCTCAAACTGGCATCGTTGTAATGTTCGTCGATAAAGGCAACAATTTGCTTGCAAAGTTGTTGCCCGGCTGATACTGCTTTCGTATCTGGCGAGATGAACTCATCTCGAATGCATTCAAGAGCATTGACGAAGGTTGATTCAAAAGACGGAAGCGTATCGCATGCCATCAAGGCATCAACAATACCGGATGAAATGGAAAGCTTTTCCGTGGTGCGGCGCAACAAATCGCTTATGTCAAAACGATAGCAACGAAATTCATCTGGCAAGTGGATGTAACCGCATGATTGGTGGATTTTTACGAGGATTTCGCGTGGTGCTGGCTTGCCGCTATTTAAGTAGGAAAGGATGAGTTGTTCTGCGTCCTCACGTGAACATAGAGAATATCGAAATTCCGGGCGGTCGACAGTATTAAACTGAATAAGCTGGTTCGCGCCATAGACGGATCGATAGTCCATTGCACATTTTGCTTCCTCATAGGATTGACGAATCCCCCGGTGATCATCCTGATTTGTTCCGCAAGCGATTGTGACAGAAAAGCAAATGCTTCTGTTGAAAAAATTACAAATACGGTCTAACAGAAACAATACGGATTCGTTATTGGGATCCGATATGTTGATGAGACCGGCATACAGTCGTTCAGATTCTTGAGCTATGTAAACAGGCATATTATTGGAAAGCATGTCTGTAAACAGCTTTTGTATTGAGGTATCCGTCAGATCACGCGAGGCATCATCATCAAGATCCTCTTCCAATTGCAACAAAAATACAGTAAAGCGATTGCAGGTCAAAGACATTCCAGCATCGGCAAATTGCTGTGGCAGAGACGCTTGATTATTGCTCTTTGCATGGAGCAATTGACGAACCAATGTCACCGTTTTTATGTCACGGAGACGAAAGTGTTCATCCTGCGTATTGCGGATTACGCCGCGTAGGTATTCGATTTCGTTTGAGGCAACATTGGTAGATTTCTCCGACCCGTTATTGATTTCTGAAAGCAGATTGGAAAGAGGCTTATAATTACGTCTTGAAAGCCCATATGCCAATATGATACTAATGAAAGTAAAGCAGATAAACGCAGACAAGCAGACGTACTGCACGTTTTTTAATTTATAAAAGAATGTGTCGCTCGGTATGGCGGATACATACTGACAGCTCAGATATTTTGAAGAAGACAACTGAACAATATACTCGTGACCATCATCCTTCATGCGCAGGCTTAAGTTTTCTGAATGCGGCGGCAAGCGGTTCAACAGATCGAGTCGGCTTACATCCGTTCCGGCTTTGGCTAGTATATTGAAAGTATTGTCGGCAAGGAGAATAACGCCATCCTCGGGCGCATAAGATTGTAGAAGAGTGCGTAGGCCGCGCGGGCTGATAACAGCACAGGCGACCGCGGAACTGATGGGTGTGTTCATGATTGGCAACGGTTGAAGTATCATGAGACTGCTGCTTTCCTTCAGAGGAACGAGCGTAGCCGTACGAGCGGCGGTTAAGGACTGCAGAAAGAGGGACTCCTTCGGATAGTAACATGCGGCGTACTGTTGAGAAGATAAGCAGCTGCGAGTTCTGGAGATGACCCTGTCTGCTTGTGGAAACCAGATCATCAGCTCCTCCAAATGAGGGTTATAGATGCTTTTCAGAGATTTACGAACTTCAAGAATTTCTGATATTGACAGATCGGCGGATCGCTGATCCTTCAATATAATGGATGAAATTTCCAAGGAGGTTGAAAGCTGAGAAAATTGATGAAACACTTCATCAAGCCAAGAATCAAAGACATTGGAAAGCTGATGCAGCGCAGCCTGATTGCTCACGCTGATCTCTCTTTCCAAAACGCCCGATATATACCGACTGATTCCGAAGCTGAACGAAACGGACAGTGCGACAATCAGCAAGGATGAAAGCAGAAGCCGTACGAAAAAACGAGGCTTGAACGGGTACACCGTATTTTTCAAATGAACTACCTCTCAGACTATACGTATATCATGGCAACATTTTCGCATGGAGGCATGAGTTTGTCAAGTTGAAAACCTAAAAAGTGTAAAATTGACAATAGTCGCGGCTGGCAATCATCAAAAATGTCAATAATGCTGATGCGAATTGTATCGCTTACGCATTTAATTGAATATTGAAAACGCGAATTTGCGCATTGAAATTTCGCCCGTTTCGTGAGATGATATTTCCAGAGGTCGTTGTGACCATCTGAAGAAAGGAGAATTGTCCCATGAAAAAGATCGTGTCCATCTTCCTGTCGTTGATGATCCTAACCTCAGTGCTGATTGCAGCCGGCGCTGAGGGCGCTTATCCAATGGAGGGAGACAAACAGCTGACCGTCTATCTGGTAGGCGGCCTGACCATGCACAGTGACTACGTCTCTGAGGATGAATCCCCCTATCATCGGTACATTGAGGAGTATACGGGTGTCGACGTGGAATGGCAGCGAGCGCCTGCCGGAGCGGATGAAAACATGGCTTACAATATGATGATTGCGAGCGGTAAGTATCCGGATATTGTGTACAACTGGAATCTTCCGACGTACGCTGAGACGGCGATCGCCGACGGCATAATGCAGCCCATCGAAGACTACATGGAATTTGCGCCCGCATTGAGTGCCTACATTGAAAGGCATCCTGAGGTTCGCAAAGCGATTACAACGGATAATGGACACATGTATGCGTTCCCCTTCCTGTATGAAGATCCTCAGTATCTGGGCACGACGCAGGGCGTCAGCGTGAATATGAAGCTGCTGGCTCAGACGGGTCTTGACAAACCCGTTACCATGGCCGACTGGGAAGAAGTGCTGTACGCCTTCAAGGATCTTGAGGAGTGTGATTATCCCTTCTGTGTAAGTGATAATTTTGAGCCTCGCGTCTGGTTTGGAAATGCCTTTGGCTTTAACGGTTATGACAGATACTATGTCAACATGGATGGAGAAGTCGAAACGTGGATGACCCATCCCGGCTACAAGGAGTTCCTTGCAGTAATGAATCGCTGGTATAATGATGGAATTCTGGATCGCGATTTTGCAACCACTGATTTAATGGGGTTGGTCAACAAGATCGTAACGACGAATGTTGGCGCAGTTTACTACGGCCTGAATACACCGGCGCGGTTTTACGATCAGCTGGTAAAGCGAGACGGCGAATTTACATATGAGCCTGCGACTCAGGTCGTAGCCACTGAGGGCGACACGGTTTGCTATGCAATGGGTGCGAACGAATGGCTCGGAGTCGGCGCCTTCATAACCACGGCATGCAGCGACATTCCTACGGCTATGAAATTCCTTGACTGGTTCTATACCGATGAAGGATTTGTAGTTTCCAACTTTGGCAAGGAAGGGGAATCCTACCATATCGGAGATGACGGCAAGCCGCACGTTAATGCCGAGATCCTGAATGCCGCTGAAGGTAGCACTTCCGCCTTGAGCCGTTATACCGCTATGACCGGCGTGGGTATTGGCATCCAGAGCATTGATTGGTTTAATGATAAATCGTTGCCGTTTGTTCCTGGGATGATTGAAGCCTGGATCAAGAATTCGGTCGCCGGCGAACATCATTGGCCGTGCGTCTGTGCGACTGCGGAAGAAGGCGTTGAGCTTGCGAATCTTGAAAACAGCGTTATCACCTATGCGGAAGAAATGTATCTGAACTTTATCATTGGTGCCGAACCGCTGGATAAATTCGATGAATACGTGAAGAACATCAACGAGATGGGGCTTGAGCGTATCATTGAAATCAGGACGCAGGGACTGGAGCGGTATAACAATCGTTAATCCGAAAAAACCGACTTTTGGATGATCGGCTACCTCTCCACGCAAGGACTCTTGCGTGGAGAGGCTTTCAACCGAAGGACGGTCTCGAAACCAGTAAGCGGGAGGATTTTATGGAAAGAAAATCAACATGGCGGCAGGATTTCGCGCGCAATAAGTATAAATATCTGATTTTTCTGCCTGTGACCATGTATCTTCTTCTGTTTTGTTATAAACCCATGTATGGCGCGATTATTGCCTTCCAAAAGTACCGTCCCGCGCTGGGAATTCTCAAAAGTCAGTGGGTCGGGTTTGAAAATTTCGAGAACTTCTTTGGCGATTTTTACTTCGCTCGTACTTTGAGAAATACGCTTCTGCTAAGCTGTTATCAGTTAGCTTGGGGATTTCCGTTACCTATATTGTTTGCGCTTTTGCTGAATGAGTTAAAGAGTCCCCGCTTCAAGTGCTTTGTTCAGACCACGTCTTACCTGCCGCATTTTATATCTCTGGTAGTGGTATGCAGCCTTATTAAGCAGTTTTCCCTGACGAAAGGTCTATTTAATGAGATTATTGCTTTCTTTGGCGGAGAGAGGACACCCCTGCTGCAGTATCCCAATAACTTTCGTACGATTTATGTCGTCAGCGAAGTTTGGCAGCATTTTGGATGGAATTCTATTATCTATCTGGCGGCTTTGACATCGATTGATCCTGCGTTGTATGAAGCAGCGGAAATTGATGGCGCCGGTCGTTTACGCCGCGCACTGCACATCACCATTCCTGGTTTGACATCAACGATTACTATGATGCTGATTCTTAACGTGGGTGGGATTTTGAGCCTTGGCAGTGAAAAGGTGCTTCTCCTGTACAATCAAGCAACATATAAAACGGCAGATATTATATCTACGTATACATATCGAAAAGGGCTCATAGAATCGGATTTCAGTTTTTCAACGGCGGTTGGTTTATTTAATTCCGCTGTAAATGTATGCTTTTTGATAAGCGCGAATCTGCTCAGTAAAAAAGTTACGGATGTTGGCTTATTTTGAGAGGTGTGCTTGAATGAATAAGAATGGTAAAGAAACGCTCTTTGATATATTGAATGTCGTGCTGATGCTGACCGTGGTCTTTTTGACGTTGTATCCCTCCTACTATCTATTATGTGCATCACTGTCAGATACCGATCGTCTACTGGTTCATAACGGTTTGCTGTACATGCCTATGGGAATTACATTAGGCGCATACAAGTTGACCTTTAGCTATCCGTTAGTAGCGTCTGGCTATGCCAATACGCTCCTAATCTTGCTGGGAGCCTTGCCTCTGAATATGGTGCTGACAATATGCTGCGCTTATGTGCTTGCATCGGGGAACATGAAGTTGAGGAGATTCATTGTTCCGTTCGTTATGGCAACAATGTTCTTTAGTGGTGGCTTAATCCCGGATTATCTGAACGTTCAACAGCTTGGTATGTATAATACGCTGTGGGCTGTAATTATTCCCGGAGCGTTAAGTGTCTACAATGCCATAATTGTTAAGACAGCCATAGAAGGTATACCAAACTCGCTTTCAGAATCTGCATATATCGATGGAGCGAATGATGTCTATCTGTTGGTTCGCATTATTGTTCCGCTGATAATACCGACGCTTGCAGTTATTATCCTGTATTATGCTGTTGGACACTGGAACAGCTGGTTCAGTGCGTGCATTTACCTTAGAGATAATGCGAAACTGCCAATTCAAGCTGTTTTGCGAGCGATACTTATAGAGAATCAGGCAATAATGAGTACGAATGACGTTTCCGATGGTGAAATTAATCGTTTCGCGGAAACAATCAAGTATGCATTGATCGTCGTTGGCACTTTGCCGATTCTTGTTTCATACCCATTTTTGCAGAAATACTTTGTTAAAGGCGTTATGATTGGCGCCGTGAAAGGATAAGGAGGTTATAAATGAAAATATTAGTTGCCGGAGACGTTTGCCCAACAGCATCTACTGAAAAATTCCTCGTGAATGGCGACCTTTCTGCTGCTTTTGGCGATGTGCGATCTGTCTCTACCGGCGCAGACGCGTTTCTTATCAATCTTGAGTGCGCATTAACAGCCGCGGAAACAGCCATACGGAAATATGGTCCCAATTTAAAGGCCGCGCCTGAATGCGCACAGGCTCTTCGCGGATTTGGCGTGACTGACGCGGGATTGGCCAACAATCATATATATGATTATGGACGCAAGGGATATTTCGATACGCTTCGCGCACTGGAGGAAGCGGGAATCAGATATACAGGCGTTGGCATGAATGCACAGTGTGCCAGAAAAAAACATACGATCACACTCGATGGCAAAAGCATCTGCTTGATAGCTGTAGGTGATCGCGAATATTCATATGCACTGGCAAATCGGGAGGGAATTCGTGTTTTCGATCCTATTGATACGATAGAAGATGTACGCGACGCGAGAAACGACAGTGATTTCATTATCGTAACCTATCATGGAGGGAGTGAACAGTGCCGATATCCTTCGCCAAGAGTACGCAAATTGTGTCAGGCAATGGTGCGGGCCGGTGCGGATTTAGTGTTGTGTCAACACAGCCACTGTATAGGAGCGATGGAAAAATATGAAGGAAAAATGATTCTCTATGGCCAGGGAAACTTCTATTTTAATCTGGCAGAGGAGGAAGATAACCCACACTGGAAGAATGGATTGCTGCTTGAAATCGACATGGATTCGAATATGACTCCTGCATACCGATTTTATCCCGTAAAAACTACAGATACGGGCATTGCGCTTTGCCACGGAGAGGAAGAAAAAAAGATATTGCAGGAATTGGAAGAGCGTTCTCTCGTTCTGCAGGATGAAGGAGAGTGGATAAAGCGATGGCGCGCCTTCTGTCTGCAGGAAAGCTGGCGATACCATGATGCGATATCTACGGCGTTTGAAAGCTCTCCGTACCAGCCGAGTGAGTGGTTCCGGCATTATTTAGACTGCGAGGCCCATACGGATGTATGGCGCCAGCTATACCCGACATGGAATGCCAATAATACATTAGAGGAGTGTGAATCTGAATGAAGGTACCGGAATGGTGGGTTACAAATTTGAGTGAGATCGATAAACTGGCGCATACGGTTCAGCATGTGAAGGCGTGCGAGCTTACGCGATCCGCAGGAAATCGGCCTATATATTGCTTTACCTATGGTGAAAAACAGGAAATTGTCAGCAAAGCAAACTATAGCTCTGCATGTGGCGGCTGGGATTTGAACGCGTATGCGCCTGTACGCGGGAAAAAGCCGGTAGTGATTTTGCTTGGAGCAATTCACGGCGGCGAAGTAGAAGCCACGGCAGCACTTGTAAATCTGATCCATCTGTTAGAAGACGGCCGTGATCTTCAGGGCAATCCGAATCCTGCGCTTATGGAAGCGGTTCAGGGAATCAGATTGATCATGATACCGGTGTGCAATCCGGATGGACGAGCCCGGTTGCCCTTTGAGTCCGTTCTTGGAATGACCATGGCGGAGCATCGTCATTGGTTCCAGGGCTCATGGAAAGATGGAAGCTTAGTGGGCTGCCCTACCTGTAAGCTGCTTCATCCCATGATTGAGGAAAAGTGTAGCTATATGGGAACTTATTTCAATGACGACGGCATTAACCTTATGCATGACAACTTCTTCCATCCCATGGCAAGAGAGACGCAGGCATTACTGGATCTTGCAGACAACGAGAAAGCGGACTTCATCATGCAGCTTCATGGTGGCAGCACGTGCTATAATGAGATTACTATATCAAGCTACGTTACTATTGAAACCATGATTGCATTACATGATTTGTCCGTACGTTGTGATGAGAAGGCACGTAAGGAAGGACTGCGCTTTCAAATTGTGCCTATTCCCCCGCGCGAAGGTGGCGAAATTCCGCCTTCATTTAACTTGGTAAGCGCTCTCCACCATGTATGCGGAGCGGTCAGCGGTTTATTTGAAAGCAATCAATGTGTTATTGATGAACCCGGAGTTAGGTTGAATCACGAGCAGGTTTATCGTTCGCACATGATACTGTTCGAACAGCTATTCCAAATGGCGCGTGAACGGAAGGCTGAACCCATCAGCTGGAGTACGTTATAAACATATGTGGAGGTGTTAGCTTGAAGCCTATAGAATATGCGCAGGTTGCCTGTGATACACTGATGCGAAAATATGCCGCGCAGGATCTTCCGCCGAAAGGAACATTTCTGTATCACCAGGGAGTGTTCTTGTCAGGCATGTATCAGACGTACCAGCAGTGCGAGAAAGAAGTATATTACAATTATATCAAGGAATGGATCGATTCCGTATTTGATAGAAATGGTCAAATAAAGCAGTGTGAGTATTCTGATTTGGACTATATTCAGCCCGGTGTGCTGCTATTTCCGATCTGGGATCGTACAGGCAATCCATATTACCGAAAGTGTATCGAAGCGGTGTGCGATGAAGTGAAGCACATTCCGCGCAACCTTTGGGGAGGCTGGTGGCACAAAAATCGAATGAAGGATCAGATGTGGCTGGATGGTCTGTATATGGTAGGACCATTCTGCGCAGAGTATGCGGATCGATTTGAAATTCCGGAGCTAAAGGCAGAGATTGTTCGTCAGGCGCTTTTGATGGAAAGAATGACAAAAGATCCCGATACAGGACTGCTTTACCATGCATGGGATGGAGCAAGACAAGAAGATTGGGCTGATCCGGTAACAGGCCAATCGCGTGAGTTCTGGGGGCGCTCGATGGGCTGGGTTCCTGTGGCGTTATTGAATGATCTGGACTTTATTGGGTCAGAGACGCAGGGACATGAGGAGATCATTCGAATGTCGACAGAGCTACTCCGAAATCTGTGTCGCTATCAATCTGAGGACGGACGTTGGTATCAAGTTGTGAACAAGGGCGGCGAACCTGGAAATTGGCTTGAAAACTCATGCTCTTGCTTGTACGTTGCGGGGCTCTGTAAGGCTGTACGCAGAAACTATCTCCCGACATCCTTTATCAAAGCGGCCGTAAAAGGCTATGAAGGCGTTGTTCATGATTTGCAATGGGATGGCGATAACTTGCTTGTTGGCAATGTGTGCATAGGTACAGGCGTTGGAGATTATCAGTTTTACTGCGATAGACCTGTAAACACGAATGATCTGCACGGAGTGGGTGCTTTTCTGTTGATGTGCACGGAAATGCAGTGGTTGCTTGACGCAATGAGTGAATCAAACGCAGGAGGGAAACGAGAGACGCTATGCTTTCATTGGTGAATGTATGCGTAAATTATGGCCGGATCCAAGATGATCTCAGGACATGTCTGATAGACGCGACAAAACCTGTGCGGGTAAGCTGGGGCGCGCAAACTGACCGAAAAAACGCATATCAGTCCGAATGCCGTGTTACCTTACGTGGGAATGGATATTCATGGGACAGTGGATGGGTGTCCAGCCGGAAGCAAAGTTTATGCTGTGAAGGAACAGTGCTTCCGATTGGCGAATTTATTCGCATTTCTCTGTGCATTCGTGATGATGCTGGACAGGAAAGTGATGTGTGGGTTGGGAGAATCATGAATGTCGCCGTGCCATGGATGGCGAAATGGATAGCGGCGTCCCAAGATATAATCGGCCGCACAGTATACTTTCGACGGGAGTTCAACGTGCGTAAGAACATTTCGGCCGCAACTCTGTACGCTTGCGGGCTGGGCTGTCACAGGCTTTCCATCAATGGAGAGTCTGTTGATAGTGCTCGAATGGATCCGGCGCAAACAGATTGGTTCAAAACCTGTCTGTACGCTGTATATCCCGACGTGAAAGGCTTCCTGCGGCCGGGAATAAACTGTATTGGAGCTATCATCGGTAATGGCTGGCGGAGAAATGCCCTGACATCCCGGGAATGTGGTTGCCCGTATGAGAATCGCCGTTTTGCAGGAAGGCCGCAGCTGAGCGCCATGCTTCAGATTCAATATGCAAATGGCGAGGAAACATGGGTCTATACGGATAATTCATGGCAGCAGGGATGGGGCGCGCTGCGGAATAATGATTTGTTTGATGGAGAGGCCTACGACGCGAATCAAACGGTGCATAATTGGGATCGTCCAGGCTGTGATGAATTTACGCCTGCTATAGAAGTGGCATCTCCCAGTGGTGCAATGCGACCTATGTTGCTGGAACCTATTAGAGGACATGGCACATATGAACCTGTATGCAGTTGGGCGTTGGGAGAAAACAGGTGGGTGTTCGATTTTGGGCAGAATATCTCGGGTGTAATTCGCCTCCCGTTGCCGAAGGGGTTACGCCAGGGACAACGTATTCGTATTACACATGCAGAGGAACTCGATGAAGATGGTGCTTTGTATAGAAAACCGCTCCGTTCAGCCCGTGCGGAAGACACTTATATTGCCAGCGGCGATGAACGCGATTTGTTGGTTTGGCAACCGCTGATGACGATGCATGGCTTTCGTTATGCTATGATAGAAGGATTGCATCAATTGCCAAGGCCGGAGGCGGTCGAGTATCATACGAATCTTCAAAGAATTTCTTTTTTTCGATGTGGTGATGCGTTAGTCAACAGAATTCATGAGCTATGCGTGCGAACGGAACAGGCTAACCAGCAGGGAGTACTCATCGATTGTCCTCAGCGAGATGAACGCATGGGTTGGCTGAATGATGGCACGGTTCGCTTCCAGGAGACGCCGTTTAACTTTGATATTGGACGTATGTTTCCAAAGTTACTTCGGGATGTGGCTGATACACAGGAATGCGGTGCAATTAGCGATACAGCCCCTCGAGTTTATGGAAGTGTGGAGGCTGACCCTGTGTGTTCCAGCTTTCTGATCGCAGGCATGGAGGCGTGGATGCATACAGACAATCTTGACGTGCTGCGGGAATACTATGAGAACTTTGCAGCGTGGGAGAATTATCTTTTGCACAGAAGCGAAGATTGGTTGGTGAATTATGGTTGTCATGGGGATTGGGCTGGCCCATCCTACGCATGCCTTACTGAGCAAAATGGAGATCGACGTTTTTCAGCCGTAACTCCGCCTGAGTACATGGCGGCAGGGTATTCTTATTTGAATTGCCGCCTGCTCCAGAAGATGGCAACTGGATTAGAAAAAAACGAGGAAGCGCAGCAGTGGAATGCGAGGGCAATTCATATTTGCCAAGCAATGATTGAAAAATGGTATGATCAAGATACAGCGAGGATTTGTACTGGGTCTCAGGGAGCTCAAGCATTTGCACTGTGGCTGGGAATTATTCCGCGAGCAGACATGTACAGAGCCGCAGAACGCATCCATAACGAGTTGGTTGCTAATAACTATAAAATCACTACAGGTAACCTAACCACTCGCTATATGATGGACGTACTTACCGAGTATGGCTATCTTGAGGATGCATGGACGTTAATTACACGCACAGAATACCCGTCTTTGGGCTATATGATTCAGCATGAAGCAACTACTGTTTGGGAACGCTTTGAGCTGAAAAAGGATCCGGGGATGAACTCTCATAACCATCCGATGTATGGCGCGTTGGATTACTGGCTGTTTACTTACCTGTGCGGCATACGTTTACTATCGCCTGGATATGAGAAAGTTTTAATTAAACCTTATATGCCTGTAAGGCTTCTGAGCGCACAGGCGACGCTTGATACGATTAGGGGGCCGCTTACCGTTCGGTGGATGAAAAAATATGGGCAACGTCATTTGCATGTTGTTGTTCCGTTTGGTACTAAGGCACTTGTAGAATTTGGTGGTCAAGTTCGTGAAGTAGGCAGTGGATGGCACGGCTTCACTATGCCATTGACGGAGAAAGAAAAACTAATGCTGAACATAGAAGCTCGGGGGGAGGACTAATACATATTATTAAATTACCGCATGAATTCAGATAAATTTGCTTACGTGGTAAACAACGGATTATGCAGTCCTTGGTTGATGGGCGATTTTTTTTGCTTTGGGATTCGAAGTATCTCCTCTTGGAAATTGGTGGGTGTAGATGAGGTTACTCCCCCAATGTCAGAAAGATAAGGTAATACTGAACCATCCATCATGAGAGTGAAGTGGTGGATGGTTTGGGGGGATTGTAAAGAAATCAAATAATGCACTTCTTCTACGATGGCGAGACCCATCCCGTAAAGATCGAATTCAATGGTACAATGTATGACTATGTGCATAATATTACCTGATCGCCTGTGGCGGTCACTTCATGATCATCTCTTTGTCAGACGGCAGTGGTTTCAGCGGTGCGGACGACAGCGTCTGATACCAGTATGCGCAGGAAGTATAGTCATCGTATCGCGGCCCGGTCCATCCCAGATTGTCCAGCGTCATGCGGAATCCGGTCTCAAAGTGGATCGGGTCAGCGATATGGAAGCGGTACAGCAGAAATCTCTGCTGACCGTTGTAAAATTCACGGTTATCACCGTAGATGGCGTACATTCCGCTGTAGATGCCGCTGTAAGTCTGATAGGATTTGATCTGAACATCATTTCCAAAGCCGTAGGAGCCACAGAAATAATCCTCTGTGCCTGTATAGTGAATGGAAGGATATTTGTCATCGTCTATGTACATTCTGGCTTCGCCCTCCACCCAACAGGTGTTGTTTCCGTTCATTCCGGTGGCCATGGTTACGCCCACGAACTGGCCTTTTCCCTGAATGCCGTCGATGATGGTGTAGGAACGTCCCTTCTGAACGGGATGCTCCTGACGGTAGGAAGCATGGAAATACCCGATCTCGTCAGGCACCTCACAGTGGCAGCCGGTGATGATATAGTACAGGTTCTGATCCTTTTCACCGCGGTTTTCCATGGTGATCCGGCAGTGCTTTTTGAAAGGCATCTCCCAGTAGCAGTTCAGTCCCCGTCCGGGAGCCACCAGGATCTGCGCGGAATTGAGCACCGCATATTTTCCATCCCTGTCCACAAAATTCTCATCGTATGCGGTTCCGAAAAATGCGGAAATGGGAGCTTCCACGGAAGGGTATTCACAGTTGTCCCAGTACATGCGGATCACGAAGCTGTGTCCAACGTAGCCGGTAAACCAGATGCTCTGGATCATTCCTGGGCCGTCGGTGTCCACCAGCGTCACCGTCTCCCCTGCGCGAATCGTCACGGTGGGACTGAGCTTGGTGCAGTCCCCTCCTCTGGAACCGCCTGCTCTGGTTCCTGTGGGATTTTCTGCGGAAAAAGCAAAGGTCTTTGCATTGCTGATCATACAATACGGTTTCATAGGTCTTACCTCCCTTGTTTTGACGTATCTGATATCAGTTTATAATACTTTCGGGGGAATGTCAATTACTATTCATTTTATGGCCACGGTCGCATCATCGAATTACGCATTTATTACAAACATTACATTGGCATTACCAAAAGGATTTCAAGGAGGGAATGTAGAATAAAGACAGAGAGGTGAACAGTATGATGAACGAAAGTTTCAACAGCATAAGAGATACAAGACAGCACGCACAGGTGTGGCATGATTTGTATGAAATAATTGCCATGACAATCGCAGCAATGATCGGGAACTGCGACGGGTGGGATGAAATCGAGGATTTCTGCCAAAGCAAAGAGAAATGGCTGCGCGAGCATATGGGCTGGAATTAGCGCACAGAATCCCATCGGAAACAACGTTTTCGCGGGTCTGGGGACAAATGTGCGTTGAGGAAAAGACGAACGAAATTCTGACAGTACCGCTGCTTCTGGAATTGCTGGACATAAGCGGGTGCATCGTTACCGCCGCCGCCATGAGCTGCCAGCGGGAAAATGCAAAGAGGATAATTGCCGGTCAAGGCGACTATGTGCTCAGCCTCAGGGAGAATCAGCCGACGCTCCATGAATACGCGGAAACCTGTTTCAAGGATGCGTTGGAGCATCCGCAGTGATATCCGGAAATGATCACATGCGAAACCGTTGACAAGAGACACGGAAGAATCGAGAAAAGGACGTATTACCATTACCTGTTCTCGGATCTGTCCGGATTGGAGAATGCCGCAAACTGGTCGGGATTGTCGGGCTTTGGCATGGTACGTTCTCAGGTTATCATAAGTGAAGTCGAGTCCTCCGAGATACGCTATGCGATTGCTTCGATGAAAAGCGTGGAGCAATTTGCGCATGCATGGAGAAAGCATTGTGGGGTTGAGAACGGCCTTCATTATTGCTTGGATGTATCCTTCAATGAAGACCCTTCCCGCATCCGAACGGATCATGCGCCCGAAAATCTGGCAGTGGTTCGGCATTTTGTGCTTTCCGCCTTAAAGCAACTCCCCGAACCCAAGAGAGCCTCCATTAAACGCAAACGGAAAATCTGTGCCTATGACCTGGATTTTCTGTCCTCTGCCGTTGATTTAGAGCGTGTTCACACTATTGACAATAAAGAAATATCTGATATAATGGAGCCATGCAGATAACGCAAGAGCAGTACGAAAAGATAGCGAAGTATCTTCCGAGACAGCGCGGAAACGTCAGCATGAGCAATCTTCAACTGATAAATGCGATCCTGTATGTCACGGAAAACGGCTGCAAGTGGAGGGCGCTGCCGGAAACCTATGGAAATTGGCATACGATCTATGTTCGCATGAACAGATGGGGCAAGAACGGAGTGCTCAGCCGAGTGTTTGCCGCGCTTCAAACGGAGGGAATTATCCAGATCAATGTAGAGGTAGTATGCCTTGACAGCACGACTGTCAAGGTTCATCCGGATGGGACCGGAGCTTTAAAAAAAGAGGAAAACAGGCGATCGGAAGATCACGCGGAGGACTCACCACGAAGATTCATATGGTTACCGCATCTGACCGATCGGCTGTCAGCTTTTCGCTCTCCGGAGGAGCAAAACACGACTCGCCGGAAGGAATGAAGCTGCTATTTTTTACCCCAGCCTGCCGTATTGGCCAGTCGCTTCTCATGGATCGCGCGTATGAGGGAGACAAAATGCGCGCTGTAGCCAAGAAGCTGGGTTACAATCCAGTCGTTCCTCCGAAGAAGAATCGCATCGATCCATGGGAGTATGACAGGATACTCTACAAACGCAGAAACGAGGTCGAGCGTTTCTTTCGAAGAATCAAACGCTTTCGGAGGGTCTTTACTCGCTATGACAAACTCGATATTGTTTTTGCTGGTTTTATCCTGTTCGCCATGATTTTTGACTCTTTAGTGTGAACACGCTCTAATAACGAAAAGGCCTGATAGTCTGCTCTTATGCGGGTGATCGGGCCTTATTTTCGTGATGCAATATGCATTTCACAGCATTTCACATTTCACTTCACACTTCACGAAAATGAGAATCCTGTTCTGATTTTCGTAATGATCGAATTGAACCGCTTTGATAGAATACAATTTTATTAACTCAAGATATCTTACTTGAATATTTGCCTCAACATAAATATTTCTACATTAACCGAAACTCTACACATACTTCAGAGTTTGCTCTCATTACTCGTAGCGTCATTATTTTGCTATTCACCATCCCTCTTGGCACACGTGCAATGATTACTACCTGCGTTTTTGTCTTCGGTAGCAGGCTATCCCGCAATTCAATGCCATCACTCGTCTCAAAGAATATTCGCGCGGGAATGGTTATCCCATCCGCATCCAAAGATGCGGAAATATCCATACTAGCAATCAGTTCCGTTGGCATTTTACTCAGCGCCGTGCCGTCGATTACCAGTAATACTTCGTCTGGATGATCGCAATAAAAGCTGCCCAACGCACCAGATGAGCGAGCAGTATGAAACTCTGAAGCATACCAATAGCGACGCAGTTCAAGCTGCATCATGGAAAGTTCCAGTGCCTTTCCTTCGTCACTTCCGGTTAGAACGTGTTTATCTACAGATGATATCCCGTTCAGCGCATCGGCTAACCTCCTGTCGGCAAAGCCAGTACTAGGAAGACCATAATACTTCTGCGCCAGTAGTATCGCTGTTTCGGTTTTTACGCCGAATACTCTATCTGCCGGTCCGATGAAGAATCCAGCTCCATTCAGCATTTCTTGAATTTGTTTTACTGTTTTGCCATTTGCACCAACAGATATTGTGCCCATGCCATATTGAGAGAAAGGCTCTTCTTCAGTTGCCCAATCCAACGACGTCTCGGAAATGTTGGGCTGTACGCCAAAGAGTCCGTCGCATACAGCGCTGTTTAGATCCCATAATTGGTATTTATCCAGCAGGAATTCCCCTTCAACCTGGCGAAGCAGCGATCTGCTCCCATCTATGCAAGCTTTGAACAGGTATTCCTGAGCTGTATCAGCCGCCTTAAAAGGTTCAAAAACCGTGCTCCAAGTCTTTTTCCCATATAGCTGTAATTCGATTCTCTCACTTGCGCAGACGCTTTTCCAAAACTCCACACCCGACGTATCCAATGGAATAGTCATCATTTCTACCTGAGTGTTTCCAATACAGTTTCTTTTGACAGACCAACAAAATCATACCTTATGCCATTCAGCAAAAAAGACGCTGCCTTGGGTTCCAGCTTTGCAGAGCTGTGTTTGATGAAGATGTGAAGTGCCGGTATCATCAAACCTGTTTCGCACGTACCCTGAATGGAAAAGTAAAATCCAGCAAACGCATTCAGTTTCTGTCCTTCGCTTAGATTGCGTCTACACGAGCCAAGTGATATAATGGCACTATCACAGTAAAGAGGGTGTCATCATGGAGAAATCACAGCATCGGCATGATATCAGCGACAAAG
>ERZ824488.2374-NODE-2374-length-16969-cov-3.713728_pt1 | contig 16969 bp, 14 predicted proteins | sample MGYA00519936_ERZ824488 | MGnify/ENA primary metagenome ERZ824488 (study PRJEB31778, sample SAMEA3449153) | human gut metagenome | biome: human gut; feature: human-associated habitat; material: faeces | place: United Kingdom | collected 2010/2012 ... | reverse complement strand
AGTAGCTGAAGACGCCCTCCCGCGCGCTCCAGGGCCTGACCTCGCGGAGCAGCAGCTCTCCGGGGTCGTCGTAGAGGTCGAAGGGGGCTGGGGCGCCCGCAGGGGTCTCGCCGGACGGCTCGGCCCCGGCGTCGGCCCCGTCGCCGTCAAGGCCGAGCCTGACGATGTCCGCGTCCTCCAGGGGCAGCGCGCCGTCGAAGCCGGAAAGCGAGCCCGCGGACTCGGCCGCGACCTCCTTGGGCTTGCCGCGGCCGCCCGAGGTGGAGACCACCACCGTGCGCACGCGCGCCGGGCCGCTCCCGCCGTACTCGACGGAGGTCACGCCCGCCGCCTGGTCGGCCCCGGCGGGAAGCCCCAGGGCGCTGAGGGCCTGGGCCGCGAGCTCCGAGGAGACCCCCTGCTTGCCGGAGGCGGCCGCGACGGAGAGCACGAGCGCCTCGCGGGCGCGCGTCATGGCCACGTAGAGCAGGCGGGCCTTCTCCTCCAGGGCCTCCTGCTCGTCCTTGCGGCGGCAGGCAAGGTAGGCGGCGGCAAGAGGCAGGCTCCGTCCGTCCGCGAGGTCGCAGGCGGCCTCGTCGGCGTCGATGCCGTCCAGCTTGGGGCAGTCTGCCGGGCGCACCACCAGGCCGGAGGTGCCGTCGGCGTGCGGGACCACGCTCACCTGGGACTCCGAGCGCGGGTTGCCCCAGCACTCGGCAACGGCCGTCACGGGAAACTCGAGGCCCTTGGAGGCATGGATGGTCATCACTCGCACGCAGCCGCCGCCCGCAGCGTCGGCCCCGGAGAGCGAGGCCGGGGCGATCTTGCTCGCGGCAAGCCACAGGTCAAACTCCGTGGCCGCACGCGCGGCGCCCAGGCCAAGGGAGTCGGTGAGGTCGCGCACGTAGCGCAAGGCCGCGAGCACGTTGGCGGCGCACGCCAGGCCCTGGGCCCCCTGGTCCTCCAGGCGCTCCAGCCAGCCCGAGGCGCGCACGACGTCCTCGCAGACGTCGGCCACAGGTCGGCTCCGCACGTCCTCCAGCGCGCGCGTCATGACCTCGTGGGCGCGGACCAGGCGCGCCGAGGGGGTGACGCCGCCGTAGAGCTCGAGCGTAGCCAGGCCGCGCTCGATGGGCCGCTTGGTGGGGGCATCCAGCTTGTCCTGGGCGCGGGTGCCCAGGTCGGCGAAGTCGTTTGCGTCCAGGCCGAACATCTCGCTCGCCAGGAGCGGAAAGGTGCCGGACTGGGTGTCCGACGGGTTGGCGAGCGCGTGGAGAAGCGCGCAGGTCACCCTGGCCTCCGTGGAGGAGGTGAAGGTGGAGCCGCCGGTGACCACGCACTCCAGGCCGCGGGCGCGGATGGCGTCGATGTAGGTTCCCGCATGGGTGGTCACGCCCAGGAGGAGTGCCATGTCGCCAGGGCGCTCGCCGTGGGCGGCGTAGGTCGCCAGGGCGTCCGCCACCTGGGCCGCCGCCGTGGCGGACTGCTGGGAGGTGGCGCGACCCGAGGCGCCGTTTCCAGCCGTCACCTCGACGTCGACGCGCGGCAAATCGCGGGCGAGAAGCCCGTCCTTCCTGGAGGGGTTATCGTCGAGGTGCATGAAGCCGCGCATGGTGCCGCGCGTAGGCTCGCCATCGCGGGCGCCGCCGGTGCCCACGCGCTCCACGAAGGCGAGCACGTCGCCGTGGCTGCGGTAGTTGGTGTCAAGCCTGACGCCGTGGGCCTCCCCCACCGCCCTGCCCTGGCGACAAAAGACGCCGACGTCGGCGCCGCGGAAGCGATAGATGGACTGCTGGGCGTCACCGACGGTGCAGAGGTGGCGCGCCCCCTCGCCGGCCAGAAGGCCGATGAGCTCGAGCTGGACCTCGTCGGTGTCCTGGAACTCGTCGACCATCACCAGGCGGAAGCGCCCCTGGAAGGCCGCCGCCACGCCGGGGTTGTCCCTCACGGCGGAAAGGGCCATCCTGACCAGGTCGTCGTTGTCGAGGCAGCGCTCCTGGGCCTTGAGCTCGCCATAGCACGCGTCCACGCGGCGGGCGAGCTCAAGGAGCCGTGGCGTGGCCTCGGCCGCTTCAGAGAAGGCCGCCTCGGCGCGTGCCAGAGCGAGGGCCGCCTTGGCCTCCGCGAGCTTCTCGGCTATGGCCTTGCTCGAGCGGGGCGCCGACACCGCAGCCAGGGCCTCGCGGGCGGCAGCGGCGGTCTTCGCGCCGGCGGCCAGGGAGTCGAAGGCGCGCAGGGCCTCCAGGGAGGGGCCCACCGCGGCAACCGCGGCGGCGCTCAGCTTCTCGGCCCCAAGCTCCTCGAAGCGCATGAGGAGGTCATGCATGAGCTCGGGCAGCCCCACGCGGGAGGCCTCGGGCGCGAGGGACGCAAGGCCGCCGGGAAGGGCACGTGCGGCGTCCAGGATGGCGCGCACCTGCCCCATGGCGCCCGTGTGGCCGCTCTGGGGGCTGTAGGTGCCCAGGTCCTGGCGCTCCCAGACGCAGGAGAAGGCGGGGTCCCGGCGGGCCTCGGACATGACGTCCTCCATGGCCTGGGCCACAAGCGCCTCCTCATCGGAGTTCACCACCACGGAGAAGTCCGGGTCAAGGCCCAGGTCAAGGGCATAGCGGTGCAGGATGCGCGAGCACATGCCGTTGATGGTCATGATCCAGGCGTCGTCCACGGCAAGGGCCGCCTCGGCCATGCCGGCGCGGCGCAGCGTTGACCGCACGCGCTCTCGGATCTCTCGCGCGGCCGCCTCGGTGAAGGTGATGACGAGGACCTGGGAGAGGTCTTTCAGGAAGGGGCGGCCGTCCGCGCCGGAGCCGGGCGAGAGGGCCCAGGCAACGCGCTGGGTGAGCGTGAAGGTCTTGCCCGAGCCGGCGCCCGCCTCCACGAAGAGGGGCTCGTCGAGCGTCCGCGCGATTCTCGCCTGGCGCTCGTTCAGGCCCGAGAGGTCGACGGAAGGGGCGGCAACCGGAGCGGCCGAGGCGGCCTTGACCCCGCTGGGCTGGGACTGGTTAGAAATGGGCTCGCTCACTTGCCGAGCCTCCTCTCGCAGTTGAGAACCGGGCAGAACCTGCAGGACTCGGGGTCCTTGGGGCTGGCCTGCACGTCACCGGCGAGCATGCGCGAGACCTGCTCCGCGATGGCCTCCTCGCAGGCGTCGAGAAGTGCCTCCATGCCGGACCCGTCGGTGCGGCCGAACCCGAAGGCGCGGGGCACGGCCAGGCGGGGCAGGCGCTGCGAGGAGGGCGCGTGGGCGCCAAAGACGTTGTCCAGGGCGTCCTCGCCGACGGCGCCGGCGAGCTCGTGGGCGCCCTTGGTGCAGAGGTAGACGGCGCCCGTGACCTTGAGGTCGGGGAAGGCATGGCGGATGACCTGCCCGTAAATGAGCGACTGCACGCGCCGCGGCATGGCAAAGCCGGCCGTTGCCGTGGCGCCCTCCTTGGTGAAGACGTCGTACTCCGCCGCAAAGCCGCGGTCGGACTTGTGCTTGTAGTCGATGACCACGGCCTGGCCGTGGGCGTCCACGTCCACGCGGTCGACCGTGCCCGTCAGTCGCACGCCCGCGTACTCCACCTCCGCCCCGCCGCGGCCGAAGCTCCACTCAAAGAGCCGCGGCTCGTAGCCGGCCAGAAGGCCCGCCTCGTAGTCCAGCAGGGTTGAGAGGTCCCGTCGCAGGGCCTCCACCTGGCCGCGCTCGGCGGCCGTGTGGGCTACGAGCGCCTGTGGGAGCGGCCGCCTGCCGCGCACGAGCTGGTACTGGTGCGAGAGGTGTGCGTCGAACTCCGCAAGAAGTGCCTGGCGGGCGACCTCGAGGCCCCGCTCGTCGGACAGGCCCACGCGGGAGCCGGCCACGCGGGCCGTGGGGTCGACCCCGGCAAGGGTGGCCAGGCGGTCCACCTCGGCGCACCAGGCCTCGCCATGAGCGCCCTGATCGTCCTCGGTGGCAATGCGCTCCAGCTCGGAGGTGCCGGCCGCCCGCTCCATGGCGTGGGCGAGAAGCTCCTTGTGGGACACCTCGAGCACGCGGTGGGCAAACGTGCCCATCTCCGCCCCGGTGAACCCCGCGTCAGCGTCCCGGAGCCGCAGGCGCCTCAGGCTGAACCACTTGTACGGGCACTCCAGGTATGTCTCGATCTGCGAGGCCGACAGGAGCGGCCGGGAGTCCTCGACGGACACACCCTCGGGGGGCGCCATGACGCCCGCGCGGCGGCTGGGCTCGATGGCGCCCGGCGCGGCGGGCCGCTCGCTCAACTCGGTCGCGGGGCGCTGCCCGGAGGCGGAGAGGTTTGCCCCCACCAGGGTCTCGGAGCGGCCGCGCACGTCCTTCTCGCCGAGCACGCGCGCGAGGTCGGAGGCGCCGGCCGAGGCGTCGAGGCCGTAGCAGGCGAGGCACTCCCCCATCATGACGGAGGGGTAGCACTCCTTGGCGTCCGCCCCGAAGAGGCGGCGGACCAGCGTGAGCCGGGTTCTCGGCACGCGGGCCAGGGCGGCAAAGCCAGCGCGTGCACGGGCCATGGGGTCGGGCGGCTCCTCGATGCCGTAGGCGGCCAGGATGGCCTGGAGCGGCCCGTCTGCGGGCGAGACGGCGGACTCCGTCGAGGTCTGGCCCATGAGGACGAGCGCGTCCGCCGAGCCGGGCGCCAGGTGACAGGCCACGGCGGTCGAGGCCACCAGGACGCGGCAGGACGCGCCTTGCGCCTCGTGTGCCAGGCGCAAGGCAACGGGGGCGTGCCCCAGGACGTTGCAGGCATGCTCCACCAGCACGTCAAGGCCCACGCGAGCGTCGGCCTGGGGGTCGGCGGTGAGGCCGGCCTCCTTGAGGCTCTTTGCGACGGAGAGGACCGCCGTCAGGACGGCGCGGGCCTCGACGGCGGACTGGGGCTCCCCCGCCGCGGCGGCGCCGTCGGCCAGCGCGGCAACGTAGGGCGCCAGCAGCTTGGAGGCCGCCGAGCCGATGCGGCCCCGCAGCAGCTCGCGGGTGGCCTGGGCGCAGGAGGCGCCGACCTCCTTCTCGCTGGAGAGCTGGTCGAGGACGGCCTGGGGCGTGAGCAGGCGGTTGGCGCGCCAGTCGCGGTCGAGCGCGCGGGCGCGGGCGGCCGGCACGTGGGAGACCTCGCTGAGCAGGAAGTCGGAGAGATCGCGCGGCGGCCACCAGGACATGTCGCCCACCGTGACGCGCACGTCCGAGCCTCGCCCGGGCACCGGCTCCGGCGCCGGCCAGCCCTCGGCCAGGACCGCTAGGCGAGAGACGCCGCGCAAGTAGGCCATGACGGCGCGGCCGGCGGGAAGCGACGAGACGGGCACGGAGAGCTGGCAGCGGACGGAGGCGCCACGCGTGGCGAGGCGGCCCGAGAGCGTGCGCCATGCCGCGGCGGCATCAGGCGCGGCCACGACGACGTCGGAGGCGCCGGAGCCGGCGAGGCGGGCGACCTCCCGGCAGACGAGCTCCGGCTCGGCGGCGGGACCGGCTGGGAGCAGCACGCCGAAGGCCCCCGTCGGAGCGACGTGGCGTCCCTGGTCGGGGCAGAAGAGCTGGCCGAGAAGGTCGTTCAGCTCCGGAGATCGGGGCGCGGGCGTGGCGGCGGGGACCTCCCACGTGGCGACGTCCTCCAGGCCGCGCGAGAGCTCGCCTGCGAGGGCGAGGGCCGGGGCTGCGGCCGGACCGGCGTCGGCGGGCAGGACGAGGCAGACCTCGCCGGCGCGCGCGAGCGACCGCACCAGGTCACGCTGGGCGCGCGTCAGCGACGAGAAGCCCACGAGGGCGAGGGGCGCGACGGAGACGCCCGACCTGGCAAAGATGCCGGCGAGCCGTGCGGTGGCATCGCACTCCTCGACCATGCCCAGCTCGGAGAGGCGCTTGACGTAGGGCGCGGCGAGGGCGGCGACGGCGCGCTCGGCGTCGGTCACGCCGTCGCAGGGGGCGCCGGCCGCCTCGGCGAGCCAGGGAGCCCCCTGCCGCACGAGGTCGGCAAGCAGGCGCGCGGTGCCGGGCGTGCTTGCGACCTCGCCGCGGGTGGCGGCCTCCTCGACCACCGTCGCGCACACGACCTGCCTGGTGACGGCGTCGACGAGTCTGCGCCCGTCTCCCCAGACCTCCCAGCGCTCCTGCGCCCAGGCCGAGGGCGTGGTCACGGCGACGCCCATGGCAAGCGAGCCCGTCTCGGCAAGGGAGCGCTGGGCGTCCAGCGCCTCCTGGAACGAGGGGCACAGCAGCACGGCCGAGCCGGCCTTGGCGAGCGCCGGCGCCAGGAAGGACCGCGCCACCGCCTCGAGGCTGGCATCGGATGGGGCGTTGAGGATGTGCAGGGACATCTTGTTCCTTTGGTCGGGGATGGTCACCGCCTCAGGACATGCTACTCCTGCGGGCGGACGTCAACGGCAAGGCCTTCCCGCTCCAGGCGGGCGAGGGCGCGACGATACCCGCCGACGGGACCGTTAAGGCACTTGGAGACGCGGCTCACCGTGGTCGACGAGGCGCCGGTGGCGTGTATCACGTCGGCGTACGAATGCCCCTGGGAGAGCAAGACGGCAACCTCCAGGCGCTGGGAGAGGTCCGAGATCTCCCGCGGGGTGCAAAGGTCGAGGAGGAGCTCGGCCGCCTCGTCGGCGGAGCCCAGCGAGGAGAGGGCGGAGAGCAGGAGCGCTGCGTCTTCGTCCTGTCTGAGCTCGTTCGCGTCCATGCGTCCCCCACGTTCTTCTCGCCGGCTGCCTTGCAATGCCCTCACTTTAGTTCATTAAAGCGCCGCGGGTGGGCGCAGATTGGGTATGCTCAGTGAAAACGAACGGAGGAGGACCTCATGAAGTTCCTGGGAACCTGGCTCGTCGACGCCATTGCCTGCGCCTTTGCCATCTGGATGGTGCCCGGCATCACCGCCATAGGGGGAGACTGGGCCGCCCCCATCTTCTGCGCTCTGGCGCTTTCCTTGCTCAACGCCACCGTGCGGCCGCTGCTGCAGGTGCTCTCCCTCCCCATCACGGTCATCAGCCTGGGCATCTTTCATCTGGTGATCAACGCCGTGGTCCTCGAGATGGCAAGCGCGCTCTCGCGCAACGTCTTCCACGCGGGCATTGCCATCGAGTCCTTTGGCGCCGCCTTCCTGGGCGCCATCGTGATATCCGTGGTCAGCATGCTCGTCGGCGGAATCGTGGGCGCCGACTGACGGCAGCAGAAAGGCCGAGCCAACCCGTAGGGCCCGCCCCACCCCCTCGTACGAAAGCTACGCTCGCAAAGGGCACTCGCAAAGAGCTTTCTTAACGAGGGGGTGGGGCGGGCCCTCTCGGTGTGGGCCGGGCCTTCCGCCGCGAGGGACGCGGGCGATGACCGGCCTTATGCATTAATTGGCTAACCTGCGGGGGATTTCGACGGCTCGGAGGGGACTGGCCTGAAAAAGAGCGCAAAAAGGGGATTGGTGCGAGTATTTTGGCGGAGCCGGTGCAGAAGTGGCGTTGGTGTGAGCCCATTTTTGGAGGGCCAGACCAGGGCCGATTGATTTTATGCAGAGTGCCCATGGCCCAACTGCGGTTTCACACCCAATATATTCATTGATAATTTGATATTGTGGCGAGGCACAAAAAAGCGGCTCGCACGAAGGTCACTTCTGCACGAGCCGCTGGAAATTCCTCACACGAAGGCGACTTCTGCGCAAGGGTGTCCCTTTTACCAGGTAACTAACAGCGTCCCCAGCGTCCGGGTAGGGCTAGAGGGAGCGGAGGGCGTCGACGAGGGCGATCTTGCCCTCGGCCACGTCGGCGGCCTGCTTGATGACGCGGGCGGGAACGCCGGCGACGACGACGCCGGCTGGGACGTCATCCACCACGACGGCACCGGCGGTCACGACGGCGCCCCTGCCCACGCGAACGCCCTCGAGTACCACGGCGTTTGCTCCGATGAGGACGTCGTCCTCGATGACGACGGGCGTGGCGCTTGCGGGCTCCACCACGCCGGCGAGCACGGTGCCGGCACCCACGTGGCAGCGGGCGCCCACGGTGGCGCGGCCGCCCAGGACGGCGCCCATGTCGATCATGGTGTCCTCCCCCACCACGGCGCCGATGTTGATGATGGCGCCCATGGCGTCTGCCTGGGCAAAGTCCGCGTCGGGCGTGTCGTTGCTCGAGAGCATGACGCGCTCGCCGGTCACGCCCGCCGCCTAGGCGAGGGTGAGCTCGGTGGCCGTGGCGCAGTCGCAGCCGCAGCCCTCCTCGGCCAGGATGGAGACGATCCATGGGTTGGGCGTGGCCTTGACGGCAAAGTACTCGCAGAAGCCCGGGTTCCAGGCAAACGCGGCGTTGAGCGCCCGCGCCCGCTGGCGGATCTGGGCCTCGTCGTAGATGTGGAACGGCGTGGGGCGCTCGGCGCAGATGGCCTCGAGCTGCTTCTTGCCAATGAACGGGCGCTTCTCCATGCGCGCGGCTCCTTGCCCTCGACGTGCTGACGTGTGCGCAGGCTCGAAGGCTCACCGGCTGCGGCGGCTCCCTGGCTGGGCGGGCCGCCATGCCCGTAAGACAGCGCTCCTGCGAGGTTGCTCTCGCAGACAGTCCGTGAGGTGTTTCCCCACGGCCCACCGCCGCGCCGCGCCCGGCAACGGAAGTTCGGCGGGCCTCGCCTCCTCCCGGGATCTTTGCCTGCCGGCTCCCCCAGGAGCCATCGTGCCCGCTCCTCTGTCGATGCGCATACCCTAGCACCGCGGCGGTGGGCGCGCCACCCAAAGTCGCGCCGATACACGCACCTGAAACAGTTTGCATATAGACTGCAACCGTAAGGGAAGGCTTTACGCCGTACGGGAGGACACGTGGACGAGAGGATCTGCGAGCTCGCTCGCGCCTATGCGCGAGAGGTCTACGAGGAGGAACTCGAGCTGCTGAGGAGGCTCGCGCGCATTCCTGCGCCCTCCCACCACGAGGAGAGGCGCGCCGCGTTCATCCGGGAGTGGCTCGTCGAGCAGGGCGCCCCCGAGGACTCCGTCCGCATCGACGAGGCCAACAACGTGATCCTCTCGCTGGGCGGCGAGGAGCACGAGGAGTGCGCGGTCTTCTCGGCCCACACCGACGTCGTCTTTTCCGACACCGACGAGCTGCCGCTGCACGAGGACGAGACGCGCCTGTACGCCCCCGGCGTGGGCGACGACACCGCCAACCTGGTGGGGCTTCTCATGGCGGCACGCTTCTTCATCAGGCACAAGCTGCCCCTGGACTGCGACATCCTGGTGGTGGCCAACTCCTGCGAGGAGGGTTTGGGCAACCTCGAGGGCACCCGCGCCCTCTTCCGAGCCCTCGAGCGGCGCGTCCACGAGTTCACGAGCTTCGACCTCTACCTGGGCATGCACGTGACCTCGGCCGTGGGCAGCCACCGCTGGCGCGTGCGCTGCACCACCGAGGGCGGCCACTCGTGGGAGAACTTCGGGCGCGACAACGCCATCGAGGCGCTCTGCTCCTTCATAGAGGACCTCTACGCCATGGAGCTGCCGAAGGAGGCCAAGACCACGGTCAACGTCGGGCGCTTCGTGGGCGGCACTACGGTCAACTCCATCGCCGAGGAGGCTGCGGTGCTCGTGGAGTACCGAAGCGCCTCCGAGGAATGCCTGGAGCAGATGTACGGCAAGTTCGTGGCGCTCGTCGAGGAGCACCTCAGAGAGAACACCCGCATTGACGTGGAGCTCATTGGCAGGCGGCCCGCCTCCGGCACGGCCGTTCCGGCAGGCCAGCAGGCGCTGGTGGAGGCCGCCGACGAGGCCCTGCGCGCCCTTGCCGGCGAGAAGCCCATCCACCAGGAGTCATCCACCGACGCCAACATCCCGCTGTCGCTGGGCATTGCCGCCCACACGGTGGGCGCCGTGGAGGGAGACCTCCTGCACACCCGCGAGGAGTGGGTCGAGAAGGCGAGCCTCAGGCGCGGCCTGGCCGTCATCCTCGCCCTCATGCTGGCCCACGCCAAGGCCCTCCCCCGCACCTGACAGCGGGGACGTTGTTAGTTACCTGGTAAAAGGGACACCCTTACCCCGGTCGCAAATTGGGCGGGCTAGGAGAGCTCGCCGAGAAGGGCCACGGCACGCTCGGCCAGCGGCGAGAGGAGCCTGTCGGCCCGCCACACCACCGCCGGGCGCGAGTCCAGCCCGCGGCAGTCCACGACCTTGATGAACTGGTCGCCGGTGTCCGTCACGCGGATGAGCGAGCGCGGCGCCAGGGCCACGGCCATGCCCTCGCGAGCCCACAGGACGCAGGTCCTGACGTCATCCATGACGCAGGCCACCTGCGGCGAGAGGCCCTTCTCGGCAAAGGCTGAGTTGACCGCGGGCACCTGACGGCGGGCGAGGGCGAGCGGCACCGCCGCGAGGTCCTCGAGGGTGCAGGAGAGGTCCGACCCCACCTCGAGGTCCGTGGGCATGACGGCCACGAGCGGTTCGGCGGCGGCAAAGCGGCAGCGGAGGCCCTCGCTCTTGAAGGGGGTGCGCACCACCCCCACGTCCACGATGCCTCCCTCAAGAAGCTCCAGGACCTCGGAGGTCGAGCCCTCTGAGACCTCGACGGAGACCTCGGGAAAGCGGTCACGCAGCTCGCGCAGGCGCGCGGCTGGCACCAGGCCCGCGCAGTCCGGGCAGACGCCCAGCGAGAGCGCGCCGGTCATGCCGGAGCCCACGCTCTCGACCTCCCTGCGGGCGGCGGCGGTCATGGCAAGGATCTTGGTCGCGCGCTGGTAGAGGAGCCGTCCCGCCTCGGTGAGCCGCGCCTGGCGCGGTCCGCGCACCACCAGCGTGACGCCGAGCTCACTCTCCAGCTGGCGCAGCTCGTAGGAGAGCGGCGGCTGCGAGATGTTGAGGCGGCGGGCGGCGGCGGTGATCTGCCGCTCCTCGGCGATGGCGACAAAGTACTCCAGCTGCTTGAGGTTCATACCGAACGCCCTTCTCCGCATGCTATGCCATACAGGGATTATATGGCCTTTGCGGCCCGGCCGCCCAAAGGCCTGGCGAGAAGGGCTTCCCGGCACAGGGAGCGCCCCCGGACGGGAGGAGGTTGTCCGGGGGCTCAAGGGAGGAAGGAAGCGGTTTTTTTGGCGCGCGGCCCGAGTCGCCAGGCCGCGCGACGGGCGTCGGGCTTAGGCGTCCTCGTCGTCGGGGTCGCCGATGGCGGCCTCGGCGTCGGCCTTGGCTACCTGGGCCTTTGCGAGGGCCTCGTCGCCCTCGCCCATGCCGTCGCGGAAGTTCTTGACGGTCTTGCCCAGCGAGCTTCCCAGCTTGGGAAGGTTCTTGGGGCCAAAGACGACCAAAACGACGACCAGGATGACCGCCAGCTCGGGAACGCCCATGCCAAGGATCATGACGTGCCTCCAAACAATGAGAAGTGCGCGTCGCTTGGGCGGCGCTCGGAACAAGACCCATGTTAGGCGCGCACAACCAATAAGTGAAATACATGTTTATATTGGTTGGCATACAGGCTTTGTATGGCGCAGCCGCCGGCAGCGCAGATTGCCACGTTTTGGGTTCGCGCCCGGCGCCACAGCAGCCAAATGAAAAAAGCGGCCCGTTCACCTGCGCAAACGGCGAGCGGGCCAGCGGCTCTCCTCGAGTATCGAACCCAAAACGCAAGAAGGACCCCCAGAGAGCCCTCGTCTCCTACCGTGCGGCCTCCAGGCGCGCGATTGCCTCACGCACCCAGGCCGTGGCCTTCTCGACGCGGTCCTCAGCGTCCGAGATGTCCTTCTGCACCAGGAGGTCCACCAGGGTGTTGTCCATGGCGATGTCAAAGAAGGCGTTGAGGCCGCCCACCTCGGCGTTGAGCAGGTGAAGGTCTCGCACGTCGGAGATTTCCCTGGTGAAGGCGCGGATCTCCTCGCGGGCGTCGGCAAGCGCATGGTTGGCGTCGCCCAGGCGCGAGTGTTTGATCACGCTTGTGATGAGCCCGCCGCCCAGGATGTCCACGATGCCCCACCGCTTGGCAGAGTCAAGCGAATCGGCGGCCTCGGCCAGCGCGTCCAGCGCCCGATGCCCGGCGGCGATGGCCTCGTCGATCTCAACGGCACGGTCGTACATGGGGCCTCCTTCAGGTCAGGTTGGCCCAATGATACCCAATGCGCGCGGCCCGCGCGCCTACGCCCTGGGCTTCAGGGCGTGGTAGAGCGCCACGGAGGTCACGTAGCCAATGAGGACCAGGTAGACGTAGGTGGCGAGCCATGCGGCAACGAGGCCGGCGCCGCCGGTGTGCACCCAGGCCTCAACAAGGCTGATGATGGTCACGAAAATGAGGTTCTCGATGAAGATCTGCACGTAGACGCGCCAGGACGCCTCGCCCGCCCAGCCGGTCAGCGCACGCGCCCAGGTCCCGGTGGGAAGCAGGAACTGCCCCAGGACGTTGGTCGCCAGTGCCACGCAGGTAAAGGTGTACCAGGTGTGGTCAAACGGGTCTCCGCCCAGAAGCGTCGCGCTCGTGTTAATGACAATGGCAAGGACGATGTCCTGGATGATGATGTTGCGATTCCACTCGCACATGGGCGTGCCCTTCTCGACGTCAGTCTGTATATGCAGAGAAGAGCGTACGCAAGCGCCCGGGCGCCTCCAAGGTGTGCGACCTCAGAAACGCGACGCGCGCCTGGCGCCACTTTTGTGTGGACGCACAGGCGCGCGGGCTTTGGCTCGGCGGGCGCAGGCCCTAGAGCTCGTTGCAGAAGCTCACGAAGTCAAGCAGCTGGATGGCCTCGATGAAGGCCGCCTTGCGGCCCATGTGGTCGAGCGTGACGGTAAGCGTGACGGCGCAGTCGCGACTGCCGGCCGCACCCTTGGTGAGCGTGAAGTCGCTGTACTGGCAGTCCCAGGAGTTGAGCTTCTTGAGCAGCTCCTTGACCGCGCCGTGGCTCTCCAGCTCAATGTAGAGGTCGAAGACGCGCGCGTTGTCGTGCAGCCAGCGGTCCACCATCGAGAGCGCCGAGAACGTCAGCACCACGAAGAACAGGGCGAGAAGCGCCGCCTCCACGTAGCCGATTCCCACGGCCAGGCCAATGCACGCGCAGGCCCAAAGGCCCGCCGCCGTGGTAAGGCCGCGGACCTCGTTTCTTCCGGTCACGATGATGGTGCCCACGCCCAGGAAGCCCACGCCGGAGACCACCTGCGCGCCGATGCGGTTCATGTCGGCCCTGACCTCGGGAAACCTCATGGCCACGTACTCGGAGACCACCATGGTCATGGCCGAGCCCAGACACACCAGGACGTGCGTCTTGATGCCGGCGCCCTTGTTGTGGTACTCGCGGTCCAGGCCGATGACGGCGCCCACGAGGGTTGCCACCAGGAGGCGCAGGAAGATCGCGCGCTCGTCCCAGGCGGCAGCAGCGGCGAGAAACGCGCCGAACCAGTCAGCGAGCACGCTACTCGTCTCCGAAGCTGATGCCCAAGAGCTTGGCCTCGCGGACGAGGTCGCTGTCGGGGTCGACGTACTTGAGCTTGCCGGCCACGTCCTCCAGGGGGACGCGCACCATCTTGCCGGCGCGCTGGGCCACCATGAAGCCGAACTGGCCCTCCAGGCAGGCGCGGGCCGCCTCGACGCCGCACTGGGTGGCGAAGATGCGGTCCTGGGCGTCGGGGGCGCCGCCGCGCTGGGTATGGCCGGGCACCGCCACGCGGACCTCGCGCCCGGTGCGGGCGGCAATCTCCTCGGCGATGTCGTAGGCCACGGACGGCTTCACGCGGGCGGCCACCTTGGCCTTGTAGGCCTTCTTCTTCATGGCCGCCTCCTCGCGCGAGATGGCGCCCTCGGCGACCACCACGATGGCGAAGCGGCCTCCCTTCTCCTCGCGCCTCTCGATGGCGGCCACGACGTTGTCCATGTCGTAGGGGATCTCTGGGATGAGGATGACGTCTGCGCCGCCGGCCACGCCCGCATACAGCGGGATCCAGCCCACCTTGTGGCCCATGATCTCTATGACGAAGACACGGCCGTGGGAGCTGGCCGTGGTGTGGATGTCGTCGATGCAGCGGGTGGCCACGTCGATGGCGGAGGGGAAGCCGAAGGTCATGTCGGTGCCCCAGGTGTCGTTGTCGATGGTCTTGGGCAGGGCGATGACGTTCAGACCCTCCTGGCGCAGGCGGTTGGCCGTCTTGGTGGAGCCGTTGCCGCCCAGCATGAAGAGGCAGTCAAGCTTGATCTTGCGGTAGTTGGCCACCATGGCCGGGACCTTCTCCACGCCGTCGGCCTCGGGGGTGTCGAGCATCTTGAAGGGCGTTCGGGAGGTGCCCAGGATGGTGCCGCCCTTGGTGAGGACGCCAGAGAAGTCGGCCCACTCCATCTTGCGGTAGCGCCCGTAGATGAGGCCCTGGTAGCCATCCTCGAAGCCGTAGATCTCGACCTTCTCCTTGGCGTTGTTGAGCACGGTCTTGACGATGCCGCGCATGGTGGCGTTGAGCGCCTGGCAGTCTCCGCCGCTGGTGAGCAGTCCGATCCTCAGCATGTTGGCCTCCCTGGAATACGCGCAGAGCGCGAAGTGACCCGCCCATTATGGCACGCGCAAATTGGTGACGTGTTCTTTTTTGCGCAAAGTCGGGACAGATTGGTCCCCCGCCGCCGCCAGGCGCCGGACACCGGGGACGTTGATCATTCCCTGGGAAAAGGGACACCCCTGCCGCCGGCCTCGGTGGCCGTGGGCAGGGGTGTCCCATTTACCTGGTAACTAACAACGTCCCCAGTGTCAGGCGCTAGACGCCAAAGCAGGGAAAGCCCTCGAAGACGGGACGGCCGGAGTAGCGGCGGGGCCTCTCGGCGCCGTCGAGGACGCGGCGGGCGCCGGCGGCCATGGCCTCCAGCTCGAACTCGCCCGGATAGGCCGTGACCGGGGCAATCCAGCCGCAGCGCTCGCCGATAGCCGCGACCAGGCCCTTGTTGTGGACCATGCCGCCACCCAAAAGGATGCCGTCCACGCGGCCGCCAAGCGCCGCGGCCATGGCGCCGATCTCCTTGCAGATCTGATAGACCATGCCGTCCCAGGCGCGACGCGCGGCCTCGTCGCCGGCCTCGGCGCGCTGGCTCACCTCGAGGGCGTCGGAGGTGCCCAGGAGGTCCACGAAGCCGCCGGTCTTCATGCAGAGGCGGCGCGTCTCGGCAACGGAGTGGCCCGCCTCCAGGTAGTCCAGGACCTCTGCCACGGGAAGGGCGCCGGCGCGCGTGGGGGCCATCGGGCCCTCGCCGCCCACGATGTCGGCGCCGTCGACCATCTTGCCGTGATCGTGGGCGCTAACGGAGATGCCGCCACCGATGTGGCAGACCACGAAGCGGCAGTCCTCGTAGGCGCGGCCCATCGAGGCCGCGTGGCGGATGGCCGTCTCCTTGAGGTTGAGCGAGTGCAGGTGCACGTGGCGGTAGACGCCGCGCACGCCGGTCATGCGCGCCTCGTCGCACAGCTCGTCGGTGTCGGGCGGGTTCACCACGAAGGCGGGACGTCCGCACCTCTCGGCAAGGGCGTGGGCGATCTGCGGGCCCAGCTGGGCCGGGTGCTGCACGCCGTTGGCACCGCGCGTGGCGTGGTCGAGAAGGACGTCGTCCACCTCGTAGGTGCCTCCCGGAAGCGGCAGCAGGCCGCCGCCGCGCCCGACGAAGGCGTCGACGCTGGCGAGGTCCACGCCGTTCTCCCCGAGTGCGGCCTCGATGAGGCCCAGGCGGTAGGGCAGCTGGTCGGAGACGGCGGCGAACTTGGCCAGCTCGGCAGCCTCGTGCGCGACGTTGACGGTGAAGACGGGCTTCTCGCCGTCAAAGAGGCCGACCTTGGTGGAGGTGGAGCCGGGGTTGACGACAAGGACGCGCCAGGCGCGGGACTCGCTCTTCTGGTCCATGGCTACTCCCCCTCCGCCAGCGCCTGGGCGCGCACGCAGCTCATGACTACGTTGCCCATGATCTCGGAGACCGGGGCGCTGCGGCTGCAGTCGCACACGATCTTCTTGAAGCCCTGGAGCATGGGGCCGTAGGCGTCGGCGCCGGTGAGGTTCTGGATGATCTTCACCCCGATGTTGCCGACGTTGATGTCGGGCCAGATGAGCAGGTTCGCGCGGCCGGCGACCGCCGACTCGCGGCGGACCTTCTTGGCGGCCACGTCCGGGCGGATGGCGGCGTCAAACTGGAACTCGCCGTCGATCTTGAGGTCGGGCCTGCGCTCGTTGGCGATGTCGCGGGCGGCGCGGACCTTGTCGACAAGGGCGTTGTCCATGGAGCCGTCAGTGGAGTGCGAGAGGAGGGCGCAACGCACGTCCCAGCCAGTGAGCGCGGCCACGGTGTCGCAGGAGGCACAGGCGATGGAGGCCAGCTCCTCGGGGGTGGGGTCCACGCAGACGGCGGAGTCGCCAAAGCCGATGAGGCCATTCTCACCGCCGTTCCAACCGGGGACCTGGGCGATGCCGCAGGAGCTGATGGTGTCAACGCCCTCCGCCAGGCCCACGATGGTCTGGCCGGCAAGGATGATGTCGCCGGTGGCGTTGGCGATGCCCGCGAACATCACGTCCACGTCGCCGAGCACCTGCATGATGAGGGCACGCTCCAGGGGGCGGGTCATGCGCTTGGCCGCGCCCTTGGGCTTGTAGCGGCAGTCGGGGTGCGCCAGGTAACGCTCGCAGCAGGCGGCGTTTGCGGCCTCGTCGGTGACGTCCACGACCTCGATGCCGTCAAGGGAGATGCCGCGCTCGCCGGCAAGGCGGGCAAGCTCGCTGGCGTCTCCCACCAGCACGCACTGGGCCAGGCCCTCGTCAGCCAGCTGGCGCACGGCGCGCATCATGGTGTCGTTGTCGCCCTCGGGGAAGGCGACGCGCATGGGGCGCGCGGCCGCACGCTCGCGCAGGGTCTGCATCAGATCCATGCGCTACTCCATCTCTTCCTCGACGCGTGCCACGAGCTCGGCAATGTTCTTCATGACCATGACCTCGCGGACGGGCACCTCGGCATCGAGCTCGTTCTCAATCATGGAGGTGAGGGCGATCATCTTCATGGAGCCCTTGCCCAGCTCGTCGAAGGTGGTCTCGGGCGTGATCTCGCCCTCGTA
>ERZ824488.2363-NODE-2363-length-17039-cov-3.136481_pt1 | contig 17039 bp, 19 predicted proteins | sample MGYA00519936_ERZ824488 | MGnify/ENA primary metagenome ERZ824488 (study PRJEB31778, sample SAMEA3449153) | human gut metagenome | biome: human gut; feature: human-associated habitat; material: faeces | place: United Kingdom | collected 2010/2012 ... | reverse complement strand
TGGTTCAATTAATCTTTTTTTAGTTTCGTTTGCAATATATGGTCTATAAGAATTAGATATTTGGCCAATTTTTTTAATATTCTCTATTTTTAGTAAAACAGCTAAATCTCTTTTTCTTTGTATCCTATATAATTTGCATGTTGTTAAATCCATAAAAAATTACCCCTTTTATAAATAAATCTTTATAATTTACTTATAAAAAGGGAAATTAGTTAGTCTTTTTGGAATCTTTAAATATTTTTACAATAATAGTAATTATATTATTACCAACGATAGCAGTTATCGCTGTTACTATTAATTTAGGATTCCACCTTAAGTAAGTTCCAATTATTGACACTACTAAAAATTCTAAAATTACTGGTATAACTTCAATTATTTTTTCGAACAACTGAATCAAAAGTTCTTGTTTCTGCTTTTTTGGCAATATCATCATTTCATTCACCTCCATCTATAAATTAGAACATTTATAAAATTTGGTATGCACTTTTCAAATTTTATAAAAGCCCTTCGCTTCTAATTTTGGATTGTGAATGGTAATACCATTAGGAACTAACTATTTTCCGTCTCCTTCGCATTATATGCAAAGTATTTCTTACGTATAGCAACTATATTAGCAATATATATATGTGTATATATTTACAGCATTTATATATACAACTACTCATATGCCTACGTATAATGCAAATGTCAAAGACATTTTCGTTATCTTTTGATAACCAAAAGAAGGGTATTCGAACTTCTTTGGAACTTTTAATATTATACAATATTTTTTTCATTTTATCAATTAAATATTTATAATTTATTTTTATATTTGTTTTTATGATATTTTTTCATATTTTTATTATTTTCTTATTTTCTAATTAAATAATGAAATAATATCTAATGTTTCTTTTAATGTTTCTCCATATTCCCATTCATAACTTTCTAGATTTATACCTCTTAATAATTGAATATATATTTCTTCCAAACTTGTCAAAGTTCTCTGATTTTCTAACTCAATATTTTCTTCTGTTATATTTGTAATTCCTCTTTCTTTATCTTTTTCTAATACAATTTTTCTTCCTAGTTTATTATAAAATTTATTATTATTTACAAGTTGACTTATCACATTAAATTCTTCTCCTCTTATAAAATTATAATATCTATTTTTATCTTTTATCCTTAAACTCATAGATACAGGTATTATAATATAATTTGCAAATAATGATAAATATGAATATCCTTCTATAAGATTATTCTTAATGCTTTCCATTGAATTCAAATATCTATTATATTCACGCATAGTCATTTTATTTTCTTTTGCCAATTCCCTACATACTTTAAAATAATAATTAGAATTACTATTCCCATCGTCAATTGCATTAATGTAATCTTGAATATAATTATTAGGCAATTCTAAATTGATGTCAAAAATTCTGTCTAAATATAAGGCTCCATCATATTTTTCACCATATATTTTGCATACTGAACTGGCTAGTGCTTTATTGTTTGTCGTAACTAAAAATATAATTCTATTATCATCGTAAAAGTGTTTAATATTTTCTAATAAGTCTATTGCAAAAGTAGGTTTACATCTATCAATCTCATCAATAATAATTAATAATCTATTTTTATTCTCAATTAATAAATTATCTATTATTTTTTTAAACGTTTCTTTTATTTCTTCAGAAGTTTTTATACAATCTGTTATTTGTTTGTTATTCCATTGTTCTCCAAAAATATCTTCTTTTATATCAATTGCACCATTAGTTACAAACTTAATAACTGTATTTAACAAACGTGGAATAGCTCCTACTTCACTTTCATTTTTTTGTAAGCAACTATCGTTTATTAATTTATATATTAATGATAACATTGCACTTTTAGCATCATCATTTTCCCAAACATTATAATAAAATGTCATATACTTATCTTTTACTTTATTCATAATCTCTTTATCTACAATATTTAATTCATTATTTGATTCACTATTCATCAAATATTCTACTGACTTAACAAACCAAGTTTTTCCTGATCCCCATTCTCCATCTAAAGCAATAATTTTATTTTCTTCAAGTCCATTAATTAATTTTAAAAAACTTGATGTATATCTATTTCTATTAATAAAATTATTTTTTTACACATAATGAATATTTTCTTCATTTAATTTTAAGTCTAAATTTTTCATTTTCATTACCTGCCTTAAATAATATTTAATCATTTATATATATTGATTCTGTGCATTTAAACAAATATCAATTAAATCTTAAATCACATCATTATTTATATCGTTTTCTGCAATCTTTTCTTCATTCTCAACAAAATATTTTACTTTACCAACATAGTTTCCTTTTTCAAATACAGTAGATGCACTATATATAATATTCACAACTTGTCTATACCAATTATTTAAAACATCCTCATAATACACTATTAATTTCATATTAGTTGTACTATCCAATTCTAATGACAAAAAATGATTACTTTCAATTTCTTCTCCTCTTTCCATTGTAATAATATTATTCTTTCCTGATAATCTGTATATTAAATTTGTTACATCAGACTCATAATCAATAATAATATTTTTTACGCTATTTAACCCTATATTTTTAAATGAAAAATTTAATTCAAATGGGTTTCCATCTTTTACTGATGTTATTATTAGTTCAGACAAATCTCCTTCACATTTTCTTTCTGTATCAATACCGTATTTTAATAATGGCATATTTTGAATTCTCAAATTCTCTTTATCTCTTTTTTCATTGTCTTCGTTATTTTTCCTTATTTGAACAAATGCAATATATATAGAGGCTGTAACTCCTATTACTGACGAAAAAATTGTAGATATGTATGTAAATAAGAAACCTAACCAGTTTTGACTATCTATATTCTTCATTAAATTTAATTTAGATGGAATATTCCATAAATCTAAATAATATAAAATTATTGGAATATAAATTATTGTTACATAAAATATGAATATTATTTTTTCTCCTTCTTTTTCGCATTTCTTATAATTTAATTTTGCAAATATAAAAATCACAACTACTATTATTATAAATGATATTATTTCTATTAGCATAGCTAAGCCTCCTATCCAAAAAGCAAAATACTTCTGTATTTTAATTTTATACATTAATATTTTGCTTTTCTTATGTATTATTAATTTATATATTTCTTAAATGTATCTCTCATTAATACTGCTAAATCTATAGTTTTATTTATTAACTCATTATAATTACTATGGTCATCAAAATTCAAACCTTTTATAAAAGTAACTATTCTTGAAGCTTTACTATTATTTAACCTTCTCCAATCCAATTTAAAGCCTAAATCATTTTCTATTTCATCTTTTCTTTGATATAGCTTATCAAAGAATTCCTTATTATCTGTTATATATAGTTCTACGCCTATCACTGAATCCTTATTTACTAATGTAATATCTATATGAGCATCACTAGTCCCTATCGCCACATTATACCAATGGTCTGTTGTAGCTTTTCTAACATTAAAAGGTTTACCTCTTTCAACAAGAACATTATTAAATTGATTCCAAAATTCTAATCTTTGTGATTGTGATTTATTCATTGTATCATTACTATTAATTGATTTATTGTTTTTAATAAAGTCATTAGGCTGTTCGATTACTTGGAACATTGGTGCATTATCTGAATTTCCTATTTTATATGCATGAATTTCTATTAAGAAAAAATTAATGTTACTATTTGTATTATTATTTAACCACTCAATAGCACTTCTATGTTCTTCTCTTGCTTCTTTTACAATCCATACAACAACTTTTGCATCTAACCCAGATGCATACGTAATTATTTTTCCTAAATGGTCATGATTAGACATTTCCAATTGATTTTCAATTATAACTTTTATTCCTGTTGTTTCATCTTTAGCAAATAGGTCACATCTATATGAGCCTACATAAGTTTCTTTGCTTATATCAACAAGAGTTAATCCTAATATGTCATTCAGGTTTTCAATATTTTCTTTTTTAGATAACCATTCTGAAAAATCATATTGTTCGTGTTTCCATAGTTCTCTAATATCCACTTCTTCTAATTTTCCAATTGCCATTTTTCTTTTCTCCAATCCTTCGATATCTTGTTCTTCAAACCAATCCTAGCTTATTTCTATACTAATTCTTAATTAACTTCTTTTAAATTTTTCATAATATTTATCGAGTTCCAGCTTTAAAAGTTCCTTTTGCAATTTTGATAAATTATATTTTTCGTCTTCATCTATGAGTTTCTTATCCATTTCTACCATAAATTTTACAAATAACATCATATCTTGTTTATTCATGTTTATATTCTTCTCCCTCTTCTGCAACCATATTTAAATCATAACTTTCTTCCTCATTAGTAACCTTATATTCAAAGCCATCATCATTTTTATCAGCAGTTCCAAGTCCAAAATATTTTTCAAAAAACTTCTTAACTTTAACTATAATATTTTCTTTTTTCTCTGTCCTATTACCTCCGCCAAATCTTCTCATAGGTGGCAATATCTTTTCTATATCTGTTCCATTTGTTTTAACTTGTCCATCTCTAAAAGCATTATCTAAAAACTTTCTAGTTTCTTCTTCATTCAAATTTTCATCATTAATTATTTTCTTTAAGTCTATTTCTTTTTGTTCTTTTACGAATTTACCCCAATCATCCATAACATTTGTATCTGCATTTATTTTTGAAATAAATCCATCTATTAATTCTTTCTTTGAACGAAGTGCTAAACTTGATTTTATAGCTTTATCAATGGTTCCAAGTATTTCTTTATCTTCACAATTAGATTGATGATATTTTGCAACTAGCATTAAAATGTAGTCTATGTTTACTTCTACTTGTTTTACAAGTTCCATTTCAAATACTATATCATCTTTTATGCTTTCTTTTTCTCCATCATCTTTTTGTTTATATTTTTGATATAAATCAACATACATTCCTGTGTAGTCTTGAAAATCTCTTTCAGATAATATTTCGTTTCCAGCAAATTTATCAAATGATGATAATATATTTCTTAATCTTAATATATTTCCTATTGATACTATAAAGTCTTTTTCAGCTTTTTCTCCAACAATTTGTACTCCTAGTGGATATTTTTGTAATAATATTGCTATTCTTTCTTCATATCCTATTTGCTTTTTGCCATTATCGTCTTCATATCCATAATAGTAATCTTCATAAGATTTTAGTAATACAATTCCTGTTGCATTTTTATCTCCGAATAATGCTATTGCATCATTTGTTGCCTCTTGTAAGTTTCTAAAGCATACAATGTTTCCATAAGTTTTTACTGAATTTAATATACGATTTGTTCTTGAATAAGCTTGTATTAGTCCATGTTGTTTTAAATTTTTATCTACCCATAATGTGTTTAACGTAGTAGCATCAAAACCTGTTAAGAACATATTTACTACTATTAATAAATCTATTTCTCTATGTTTAACTTTATCTGATAAATCTTTATAGTAGTCTTGGAATCCGTTTCCTTCTGATGAGAAGTTTGTCTTGAATTTTTTATTGTATTCGTTTATTGCAAAGTCTAAAAATTCTCTTGAGTTTTTATCTAATAAATCTGTTTCAAATCCTTCATCATCTAATATTCCATCTGAGATATCTTCTTCATTTTGTGCATAAGAATAAATTGTAGCAATTGTTAAGTCCTTTTGTTTTTCTTCTAATTGCTTCTTAAATTCTAAATAATATTTTTTTGCCATTGGTATTGAAGCTACTGCAAACATTGAGTTGAATCCATTTACTCTTTGTCCTTTTAAATCATAAAATGAATTTCTTTTTGTTTTCTGATCAAAGTGTTCTATTATGTATGAAACTACATTTGATACTCTCTCTGGTGATGATAGTGCTTCTTCTGTATTTATTGCTTCTACTTCTTTATCTGTCATTCCTTCTTTGGCTTTTATTGTATTTATATAATCAATTCTAAATGGCAATACATTTCCATCATTTATAGCATCTACTATTGTATATGTATGTAATTTTTCTCCAAATGCTTGCTCTGTTGTACAAAAATCCGGATTTGTTGTTCTTCCCGCATTTTTGGCAAATATTGGTGTTCCAGTAAATCCAAATAAATGATAATTTTTGAAGTTTCGTACTATCATTTTGTGCATATCTCCAAATTGAGAACGATGGCATTCATCAAATATCAATACTATGTGTTTTTGATATACTGGATGATTTTTGTTTCTTTTTACAAATTCACTTAATTTTTGAATTGTTGTTACTATTATTTTTGATGTTGTATCTTCTAATTGCTTTTGAAGTACTTTTGTACTTCTGTTTCCATTTGCTGCTCCTTTTTGGAATCTATCATATTCTTTCATTGTTTGATAGTCCAAATCTTTTCTATCTACGACAAATAATACTTTATCAATATATTCTAATTTACTGGCTAATTGTGCAGTTTTGAATGATGTTAATGTTTTCCCAGATCCAGTAGTATGCCAAATATATCCACCTGCTTCAATTGTTCCCATCTTTTTATAATTTGTTGCTACTTGAATTCTATTTAATATTCTCTCTGTTGCAACAATTTGATATGGCCTCATTACAAGTAGTAATTCTTCTGATGTAAATACACAATATTTTGTTAATATATTTAAAATTGTATGTTTTGCAAAAAATGTTCTTGTAAAGTCAACTAAATCAGATATTACTTTATTATTGCTATCAGCCCAATATGATGTAAATTCAAAACTATTGCTTGTTTTTTTACTTTTATTTCTAGTTGATGTTTGTTCTTTTATATGACTTTCTCTTGTTGTATTTGAATAATATTTTGTACTTGTACCATTTGAAATTACAAATATTTGAATATACTCATATAATCCACTTCCAGCCCAAAAGCTGTCTCTTTGATATCTGTTTATTTGATTAAATGCTTCTTTTAGTGCTACTCCTCTTCTTTTTAATTCAACATGTACTAAAGGAAGTCCATTTACTAATATTGTAACATCATATCTATTATCATAGTTTCCACTATTTTCTACATACTGATTAATAACTTGTAATCTATTATTATGAATACATTTTTTATCTATTAGAGTTATGTTTTTACTTGTTCCATCGTCTCTTTTTAAAACTTGAATATTATCTTCTTGTATTTTTCTAGTCTTTTCAACTATCCCATCATTATTATTTGCAATAGAATCATTGAAAAATCTGTCCCATTCGCTATCTGTAAATTTATAATCATTTACTATTTCAAGTTGTGTACGAAGATTTTTTATTAATGATTCTGAATCGTGAATTTCTAAATAGTCATATCCTTGTTCTGTAAGCAGTCTTATAAATTCATTTTCTAATGCTTGCTCACTTTGATAGCTGTCTGATTTTCTTTTTATTGGTTCATATTCTGTTACTACTGTGGAATCGTTCATTTCCATTACTACATTATATTTATTCATTTACTTTTAACTCCTTAAATGTTAATAGCTTGTCTCTATAATATTCGTATTGTTTCTGTCTTGCTTCTATTTCTGCTGGTAAACCTGAAGTTATATCATTACATATTTTATCAAAATTCTCTATAATATTTGCTATTCTTTCCTGTTCCTTCAAAGATGGGATTGGAATAGATATTTCTTTTAATGCTGGAATACTTGAATGAACAACTTTACTTTTAATTTTACCTTTGCTTTTTTGCATTTGGGCTTCTGTAGTTGATAAAGCATAACCTATATATTTTGGATTTTCATTGTGTTTCATAACCACTATATCTCCACCAGCTAGACACTTTTCTTTTCCAAGATACACAGTTGATTTTCCGATTTCTTCTACGCTTTCTCCTGTTATAGCAAAAAGCACATCACCATATTCAAAGTATTTTTTTGATTTCTGTTTTGCTTCATTTGTATATGATGCACAAGAATCAAATAACACATTATATGTAGTATATATTTCTCCATATCTAACACAAGGAATTCCCGTTTCTGTTACTTCATCCCTTTTTATACCGGATCCTCTATACATATCAGTTGCAATCTCAGACAGAGTTTTATATTTTGCCCCGTGTGCAGTTTTAATCAATTCATCTCTATAATAATTGAATTGTTCTTTTCTAGCTTTCAGCTCTGCTGAAAGCTCTGCTGAAAGTAATGTGAAATCGTCCAAAATATGGACAATTTCGCATTGTACCTCCAACGGAGGTACAGCAATTTTGTACTCATTTAAAACATTTGAGCTTAAATTTTTAACTGAACTTCCACTCACCAAATTATATAGCTCTTCTACAGAATTATCTAAAATATAAAATAGAAATCTATTATTAATTATATCTTCATATGGAATGAACATTCCAACTCTTTGATTAAGTAAATATTCTTCATTACTATTGTTTATTCCAACCTTTATAGTACCACTCATTCCTATTAATATTTTATCTTTTTTTATTATATATTTACTTAAATTTTCTTTATAATCTTCAAAATCTATATAAACCATATTATCTTTTGAAACAGTTTTATCTTGGATATTAGTAGTTCTTACTAAACCAACACCTTCTTGTTTAAAAGTATTATTCTTAAATGCAAATCCTTGAACGAAATCACATACTTCTCTTATAGATTTATATTCTACTCCATCAGGACATAATTTTTCAATTAAATCTTTTATATTAGGCATTTTTACTATTCCTTTCTTGTTCTTCAATAATAATGTTATATAATGCATGTATTAAATAAATCCAATCACTTAAATGAATTGCAACTGTTTCATAGGTAGTATTCTTTTTATCATATGGATACCTAAATATCTCATTTTTATCTTGCATAAAATTTAATGCTTCAACAATATTTTTTTCAACTAATCCATATGAATTCCAATCATATACTTTTTCTATTTCTTTATAAAAATTGTTCAAATTATGATTTGCTTTTATATCTAAATTTTGAATTTCGCATAATTGTTTTAATGATAACTCTATAGCTTGTCTAACACAAAACAAAAATCCTAGTATATTATAGACATTATCACTACTCCCTATATTATTACGAAGATTTGTTGCAATAATTTCTGCCATATTTATATAACATTTTATACATACTTTCCAATCATTAGTATTTTGTATTTTCGGATTCCATATAAACCAATCATCTGACATCGGATTACATATTGGATTTTTATTTTTCCAGTTTTTATCAGAATACATATTAATTACACCTCGATTTCTGAAATAATCTTCTTTATATCTTCACGAAGTACATTTTCTCTTGCAACTATCTCATCTATTTCCTTATTCAAGACATCTATATCAATTTTCTCTCTAGTATCTTCTTTTTCAACATAAGTTGATACAGATAAATTATAATCATTTTCTGCTATTTCTTTATTTGAAACTAGTTTTGCTGTATATTCAACATCTTCTCTATTTTCAAATATTTTTACAATATTACTTATATTTTCATCTGTTAATTTATTATTATTTGTTACCTTTACACATTCTTTTGTTGCATCTATAAATAATGTACTATTATCTTTTTTACTTTTCTTTAAAACCATAATACATGTTGCAATTGATGTTCCAAAGAATAGATTATCTGGTAATTGTATAATGCAATCAACAAAGTTATTATCAATTAAATACTTTCTTATTTTTTTCTCTGCTCCCCCTCTATACAAAATGCCAGGGAAACAAACTATTGATGCTGTTCCATTTGTTGCAAGCCATGCAAGTGAATGCATTATAAATGCAAAATCTGCTTTTGATTTTGGTGCTAATACACCTGCTGGTGAATAACGTGGGTCATTTATAAGTACTGCGTTATCATCTCCAGCCCATTTTATAGAATATGGTGGATTTGAAACTATAACCTCAAATGGTTCATCATCCCAATGTTGAGGAGAAACTAATGTGTCTTCACATGCTATATCAAATTTATCATAATCTATATCATGTAAAAACATATTTATTCTACAAAGGTTATATGTAGTTAAATTTATTTCTTGTCCATAAAATCCGTTTCTTACATTATCTTTTCCTAATATTTTTGCTGATTTTAATAATAAAGAACCAGATCCACAAGCTGGATCATATACTTTATTAACTGATGCTTTTCCAACAATCGCTAATCTTGTTAATAATTCGCTTACTTCTTGAGGTGTATAAAATTCTCCTCCTGATTTTCCAGCATTGGATGCATACATTGACATTAAAAATTCATAAGCATCTCCAAAAGCATCTATTGAATTATCTTTATAATTTCCAAGTGGAATATTAGCAATTCCGTCTAGTATTTTTACTAATTTATCATTTCTTTTTGCAACAGTTGCTCCTAATTTATTACTATTAACATCAATATCATCAAATAATCCTGCAAAGTCTTCTTCACTCTCTGCTCCTTTTGCTGAATTCTCAATGTTATTAAATATTCTTTCTAATGTTTCATTTAAATTTTCATCATCTTTAGCTTTTTTACATACATTAGCAAATAATTCTGATGGTAATATAAAGAAACCTTTTTCGTTTACCATCTCTTTTCTAATTGTTTCTGCTTCTTCATCTGATAATTTTGCATAGTCAAAATTATCATCTCCTGCTTTTCTTTCGCCTTCATTTATGTAATTAGTCATATTTTCTGATATATATCTATAGAACATTATTCCTAATATATATTGTTTAAAATCCCAACCATCAACTGATCCTCTTAAATCATCTGCTATTGACCATATTGCTTTATGCAATTCTTCTCTTTCTCTTATATTTCTGTTTTCCATAAGTTTCCTCCGTTAAATCTAATTATCCTATTTATTTTATATCACATAATCCAATTTTTAACAATAAAATCTCCATATTTTAAGCTATTTTGTCGAAAAAGTTTTTTATAATTTCTAATATTTTTTCACCACTTATTTTGTAACTCATTAATTACATTCCATACCTTTCCTATTTCTTGTTTCACTTCACTTAAATCAACAGTATAAATTCTTCCACTATTCGCCAAATAAGTTAATTGATTTATATTATTTCCTATTCTTCTAAGTTCTGTTACTACTTCATTTAATCCATAAACTATAACTATCTCTTTCTCTAAACCTTGTTTAATCAAATATTCTGATAAACTTAGTTTAGCAACTTCGCTTTTCTCAATCAACTTTTTCTTCTCTTTTTCACTAACTCTAATTGTTATAATTTTATCTTTCTTCAAATTATCATCTCCATTTCATAAAAGGGTTTGGGACATTCCCAACTATCAAGAACCATTTGTATACACAAATGGGAATCTTGCTAAAAAACTTTCTCTTATTTTAGTTCTTTTTACTTCAAAACAATGTAAAAAGAAAAGTGACATTTTTATCTGTCACTAATCATTTCACATCTAAAAGTAATTTAGTTTATACTCCAGTTATCTCAACTATTTCGTAGCGATTCCCTAATTAGGGAATCGCTCATTCTATGGTCATCGTCCTTAATTTCAATACCACCACACATTTCATATAATCTTGAAATTATTGAATCTACAATACTATAATTTTTATTTATACATAATCTTTCTCTTAATTGATTTCTGTTATAATTTGTGGTTATAACAATCGGCAAATAATTATTATATCTGTTATTCACTATCAAAAATAATTTTTCTAATACCCATTCTGTTGGCTTTTCTTTTCCTAAATCATCAATTACTAAAAGATCAACACTAGAATATAAATTCAAATAATCTTTTTCAGATATTTCTGAATCACTATATGAATCTCTAATAAAATCTAACAATTGTATTAAAGTTCCAAATATTACTGATTTTCCGTTCTTAATAATTTCATTTGCAATGCATGATGCTAAATAAGTTTTACCTACACCATAAGCTCCTGTTATAAAAAGTCCTTTATTAGTTTTTCCTTTTATCAATTTATCTACATATTTTTTAACATTTTCATAAGCATTTTTATTCTTATTTGTTATTTTATAATTTTCAAATGTGCTATTTAATTGGCGTTTTCCTAAATTATTATTTTTAAATAATTTGTTTATTTTACTTAAATTGATTTTTCTTATTTTGTCTTTTTCAATGTATTCATCGTATTGTTGCCAAATTTTACTAGCATCATTACAGGTACATCTTTCGTATGCTGTTGCTATATCTTTATAAACAATATTGACATATAGTGCTGTATAATCATTTATATGTAATAACTTTCCACAGAATTTGCACTGCTTGTGCATTTTATTATCAGTATCTAAAACTATGTCAGAAATCAATTGTTTTGAATCCACTACCATTTTCACCTGCCTTTATATCATCTTCTAATCTATTATTTTCTATTTTATTCTTTTCTACTATATTCTCTTCTGCTACGTTACTTGACGTTTGTGTAACGTTACTTTCTTGTTTTTTCTTATCTCTAAATCTTTTTTGTCTTGCTCTATTTTGCTCTAAAATTTTCTCATATTTATCAATACTTTGATACTTATACCAGTTTTTAATTATATATGTATTTTCCTGATATATTAGCATCTCTAAATGGATTAATTTGTTCAATATATTTTCCATTTTTGCATCCGTTTTGTGAATGATTGTTGCAAGTTCATGCACTGTCATAGGATTATTTTCTGAAATCATTAACTTTCCTTCTTGCATACATTGTCCTGCTATTGTTAATAATTGAATCCATACTCTAAAAAATGTGTCCCCATCACGTTCTTTGAGTAATATTTTGATTTTTGGATTTGCAAATATATCTGTAAACACTTTAATCCATTGCATGTTTTCCCTCCCCTACTTTTTTAATGATTCTTGTTCTTTATTGTTTAAGTATTCATCTAGTGCTTGTACTCTAAATAATACTCTTCCACCAACTCTTGCACATGGTATTTGTTTTCTTCTTACTAATTGGTTTACTAACCAATATGATATTCCTAAATACTCTGCTGTTTCTTTCATTGTTAGTGTTTTTCGTTCTACCTTTGGTAATTCTGGCATATAATCACCTCTCTTTTTCTTAAATTCTTTATGCAAAAACATGTATAAATATTAAATTTTATATATTCTTGCATTTACATTTGTATAATTTAGTTAACTAATTATTATTTATTATTTTAGATGTTTTATTTGTTCTAAGAAACCGTACAGACAATAATTCTAAAATTTATTTCTATTGTATGGCTATTTCTTTATTTTTTTTTAATTTATAAAAAATTTATGATTTTTGGTATATTTTCCAATATTATTTCGCCTATGTATGCAGAAAGATTAAATCTTAAAAATTTTTTGTAGTTTTGCTAAGATTTTTCAATCTTTCTTCGCCTATTTGTATATAGGAATATTAAAATTTTAAAATTCTTTATAAATTTTGTGAGATTTTTTAATTTTATTTCGCCTATTATATGTGAAGGCATAAAAATTAATTTTTTTAAATTTTTTGATAGTTTTTTCCATTTTTCTTCGCCTATTATGTATGAAAGCATAAAAAATTAATTTTTTAAAAAGTTTTTGGGAATTTTAATACTTTCATTTCGCCTTTATATATAGAAAGGTTATAAATTTAATACAAGTTCAAGGAGGAAAATTATGAATTATGAATTAGAAATAGCATTTGACTTCAAAAATTCAAAAGAGTATTTTGTAAGATACGAACCAATAGAACTAACAGACTCAGAGAAAATACCAGAAAAACTAAAGAATAAAAAATTATATGTTTTTGAAAAAGTTAAACCTAAAGCAAAAAATATCGGAACATTTCTGCTTGAATTTCTAAATTTAGATTTTTCAAATGCTTTACATTTGAACTATTTTTTAGTGCATTATTTTCTTGTTAATTTCATCGCTAGTAAAAAGAATTATCTAAATTTTGAATATTATAAAAGTATTGATTTAACATCTGAAATTATGGATAATCCAAAAATAATATTAACAGAAGATGAATTTATAGATTATGCTGAAGGGACGAAATTACTTTATTTTAGTTTTATTGACTCTGCTCAATTTGTTTTTAGGAATATCGCAGAAAAAATATATTTCAAGACATTATTTGAATCGTCTACTGAAGAAGATTCAGATTATAAAAGTCTAAAGATTTTGAAAGATAATGAAACATATGAATCAATTTTAGATAATATATCTGAAAATTTTAAAGATATAAAAATGAACTTTGACTTAGATTCTTTCTTTTTAGGTTCTAATAATAATAAGTCAAAAGATAATATTAGGTATTACTATTCTTCTAATGACTTTACTTGTCTTTTGTTTATTTGTATGAAAGAATTTATGAATTATAAAAATAGTTTTAGGATTATAAAATGTAAAAATTGTAATCACTATTTTATTCCTAAAACTGCACATAAGACATTGTATTGTGATAATATTTTTAAAGATGGTCTAACTTGTAAGGAATTTGCTGATAAGGTTTCTTCTAATAGAACATATGCTAATGATCCTATTTGTAAAAAGTATAGGAATAGATATAAAAATTTGAGTAAACAAGCTTCTATTAGTAATAATCCTGAGGTATTAGCTCTTTATGAAAGATATAAAGTTGATGGTGCTGTGATGCTTGATAAGTATAAACATGATGAAATTAGTGATAGTGATTTTAAAAAATGGATTGATGGGATGAAAATAAGAAAGTAAGAAAATGAATAGAGTTTAAAGTGCAATTTTTGCACTTTAAGCTTGTGTAAATTGCACTTTATTTTACCCTTTCCAACTCATAGCTCATATCTTATATTTCTTATAATTTCATTTGTTCTAAATTTACTAATTCATTTTTCCTAAAAGTCATCTTTAATAAGCATGGAGAATTTATAGCCAACTCATTTTCCTTGTATTCAAGATTTAATCTTTCGTTTACTTTGCAAAAACTTAACAAATAGAATTTTATTGTTCCACCATGACTTATAACAGCTATTCTCTTTCCTTTATATTTCTCAAGTATTTCATTAAAAAATTCATTCATCCTTTTATTAGTATCATTTGCGCTTTCACCATCGCGAGTTTTAAATTCTGGAAAGGCTAATTGTTCACGAGATGGATCTCTGGTTTCTTTATTATTCATAAATTTTGCTAAATCATCCATATTTCCAAGTTTTCTTTCACTCAATCTTTTATCTATGTTATATTGTAAATTGTTCTTATATGCTATATATTTTGCAGTAGCTTTTGCTCTTGTATAGTTGCTTGTCCAAATAACATCAAGATTTTGTAATTCTGTATTTTCGCTTAATTTCTTAGATTGTTCTTCTCCTTTTATAGACAATATTTCTTTTTCATTAATCATTTGAGAATTTTCATTTGTGTTTCTAATCCCATTTTCCTCAACTGTTTCAGCATGTCTAATTAAATAAATAACGGTATCATTCATTTTAAATAACTTTCTCCTCTTTTTTATATTATATATTTTTTTATTTGTAAAATATTACTAAAGTTCAAATTTGTATAAAGTTTCACCTGTTTTTAATTTTTTTATAAAAATTGCTCCAAACTTTTCATAATAATTTTTTAAGTCTGTTTTTAGATATATTGTTGTAAATCCTCTATTTTTTGCCTCTTTTAATATGGCATCATTTAATATTCTAGAATATCCTTTTTTTCTATATTCTTTTTTTACATACATTGTAGCATACCACGGCTTTAGTTCTTTTTCTTCTTCACAATCTTTTGGAAATATAGATATAAATCCTATCAACTTATTATTATCTACTAAAATTAACTTGCAAAAAAATCCATCATTAAATGCATTATAAATTTTCTCTTTTTTTCTTTCTATTCTACATTTTCTATTTTCTTCTTTATGTCTGCCCATTCATCATATTCTAATTTTGCAACTTCATCTAAATATTCTAATTTATTTTTTAAATTATATATTTGCATATTTTTTCTCCATATTACGTATATAATTATCAGCCTCATCTCTAGATTTAAAAATAAATATACTATGATTCATTTTATATTTATCCAATAACTTATAAATTTGTGGCAACTTTTCGTTAGTAAAATTAATAATGCATTGTTTAAAATTTTCATCTAGTTTCTCTTCTACCCAAGGCAAATCGTCTCTTTTTTTGCGTAAAATTTTTTCATGATTTTTCCGAATGTCATTTGAGAAAGACATACAAAAGAAAAGGAAGAGGAAAATATAACTCCTGTTCGAGAAAACGTTTAGCACAACAACGGGAGTCTTTTTAACGAAATTGCTTGCCACCGGGACAAAAAAGTGTTAAAATCAAAACGTCTATGTGTTCTATATTCATTTTTATTCAGCATACACAGGAAATGACAGAGGAACAGAACAGTAAAATGTGGGGGCCGTGGATTTTTCACGGTCTTTTTATATGCAGATGACAAATAGTGAAACGGATTGCAAAGATACGTTTTGACTGTGTGGAATACAATAGATTATAGTATTCGTAAGAATGAGATTTTGGAGGAAGATTGTGAATCAGAAGGAGTTAAATGCAGGCAGACAGGAAGCGCTGGAGGGTTTTGACATACCGGGCAGATTTGTGGAGTGTGTGCCGTGCGGGAATGGACATATCAATGATACGTATATGGTTACCTTTGAAGAGGAGAATGGGCTGTGTCGTTATTCGCTGCAGCATATGAACCGGTCTGTTTTTAAGGATCCGGTTTCTTTGATGAATAATATTCTTCATGTAACTGCGTATCTGAAGGAGCAGATTCGCAGCCAGGGAGGTGACCCGCAGAGGGAAACGCTGGATTTTGTCTGCACGAAAACGGGGGAGCCGTATTTTGTGGACAGTTACGGGGAGTACTGGAGGGCGTATCATTTCGTGGAGGATGCGTACGCGCTGGAGGAGATCAGCAATCCGCAGGATTTTTATGAGAGCGCGGTTGCATTTGGCCATTTTCAGCGGATGCTGGCGGACTTCCCGGCGGACAGCCTGACGGAGACGATCGCCGGTTTTCACGATACGAAGGCGAGATTTGCAGCTTTTGAGCAGGCGGTGGAGGCAGATGTCTGCCACAGAGCGGAAGGGGTACAGCAGGAGATCCGGTTTGTGCGGGACAGATACGATGTTGCCTGCGTTCTGGGAGATCTTCTGGAGGCAGGAAAGCTTCCGCTTCGTGTGAC
>ERZ824488.2357-NODE-2357-length-17086-cov-11.072280_pt1 | contig 17086 bp, 20 predicted proteins | sample MGYA00519936_ERZ824488 | MGnify/ENA primary metagenome ERZ824488 (study PRJEB31778, sample SAMEA3449153) | human gut metagenome | biome: human gut; feature: human-associated habitat; material: faeces | place: United Kingdom | collected 2010/2012 ... | reverse complement strand
CAGACTGTTTTCCTCCGTTTTTGCCGTAAGAAACAAAATCGGACAATCCACAAGTATCCTAATTCTTTTGCATAATTCGAAGCCATCAATTCCAGGCATCATAATGTCCAGTAAAATCAGGTCATAACGATGTAATTCTTCCATATTAATTTTTAGTGGATTACTTACTTTGGTAACCAGATGTCCATCCTTATTCAAAATGCTTTCTATCATTTCCAAAATTGCCGGTTCATCATCAACTGCCAGTATTTTTGCCATAGTTTCCCTCGATTCTATTCCGATATTCTGTTTCCTTCCCAGTGGTTTACCCACCAAAAATAGTATACCATACTAATCCCTGTAAATATTAAGCAACCTGGTATGAATGACAACCATTCACCTACACTAGTTTCTCCCAATACAGATTGCAGATAAGTATATGGTACTCTACCCGTCCAGCAGACAAATACATATTTCCACACATAATCTCCAAGTCCGGTAAGCATCAATGCACTAATTAGTCCTGATATAATCCCTGCTCCAATGGATACCCCTTTTCCAAACTGAAAAGCCAGAATCAGCTGCCACAGATAAAGTGGAACACTGCTTCCCCACAGCAGCAATGCTGCAAATATACATCCTTTCATGATTTCGATATCGCTTGATGCGATTCTTCCAAATCCAATTCCGAATATGATTGCTGTCAATAGGATAGAGCACAGACACAAAACCAGTAGCATCAACAGTTTCGATAAAAATGCTGCAGGTTTATCCGGTAAAGACAACAGATTTTGAAAATCACCTGCATTTTGTTCCTGTTCCATCACACTTGCTGTAAAAATTCCAATAAGTACCGGAAGTCCTGCTCCTATTGCCTGATAAAATGCAATCACTTTCATATTTTCATTCCATGGTGAAAAAAAGTAATATATTAAAAATATAACGCTGGTTATAATCGGAATCAGTAAGTGTGCCAGAATCACAGATGTTCCTTTCATCTTTCGCAAGTCTGCATTAAGAGATCTTCCAATCATCTTATTTCACCTCTCTTCTCTCAAACCATTTCAAAAACAGAACCGTTACAAAAACAAACCAGATGATTGAGAGACACATTCCCGGAACAATGACTCCCGTATCCAAAAGAGGATTCCCTGCTTCTGCGGCAAGTCCATTTGGTAAAACATGAAGCAACGGGCACATCATTCGCATAGGGATTGCAGAAACAAGTACATACCAGATTCTGGTTTGTGATATTACCACACCGCTGACGGTAATAAATAGGCAGACGAACAGGTTTACAATCATTCCAAATCGTTCACTTAAAAATAAAGCTACCGGAATCTCCCATAACTCAGAAACCGTCAGAAACAATACTGCAATCAACGCTCCTCCAACTGGAACATGTGTCGTTAGAAGAAAGCCTCCAAGCGTTGCTCCTGCAAACACAATCACATTAGAAAACAAAATCATGTACCCAATATAAATAATTTTCCCCAGCAACAATTTTCTTCTGTCTGTGGGAATAGTCATTAAATGATAGTATTTTATCTTTTTCTCCTGCGCCACAGAAAGATAACAAAATAGAGCAATCATCCCCGGCAGCAAAAGTGTATACCACCAGTTCCAAACACTTTCTGCATAAGCATTTGTCATCCCAAGAGTAAATATAAATGCCATGACAAATGTAAGAAGAGGAAATCCCCAGATAAACTTTTTTCGCATGGTTCTTTTGGCTTTTTGATGTTCTGCTTTTATAATATTAACCATGGATTTCACCTGCTTTCTGGTTTTTTCTTACCACATTCATAAACAAATCTTCAAGATTATCTCCCTGCTTTAATGCTCCTTCGTATCCTAAGATTCCACCTGAAATAATCCCGACTTTATCTGCAAGTAACTGTACCTCTGAGAGAATATGACTGGAGAGAATTACAGTGATTCCCTGTTCCGGAAAAGACCGGATCAGCTCTCGTAATTCCTCGATGCCTATTGGATCTAATCCATTCGTAGGTTCATCCAATATCAAAAGTTCCGGTTCTCCAAGCAATGCCATTGCAATGCCTAGTCTTTGCTTCATCCCCAAAGAAAACTGTCCTGCTTTCTTCTTTCCGGTGTTTGTAAGTGATACAATCTGCAAGACCTCATCAATTCTGTTTTCATCTGTACCAAGCAATAATTGTCTTACCTTCAAATTCTCTCTGGCGGAAAGATTTTCATAAATAGGCGGATTTTCAATTAACGCTCCTATTTTTGATAAATCTTTCCTATCCAAAAGTTTTCCATCAAAGTAAATCTTTCCTGCAGTTGGTTTCATCATACCGGTCAGCATTTTCAATGTGGTAGATTTACCAGCGCCATTCGGTCCAAGCAGTCCATAAATCTGTCCCTTTTCGATATTAAGTGAAACATTATTTACCGCTTTCTGTTTTCTAAAATATTTACATAGATTTTGTGTCTGTAACATCATTTCCATCTTTACTATCCTTCCTTCTATATTTCATTTCTTACTGAAATATAACCTAACAGAAAAAAATAAAGATTTGATGAAGATTTATTCCCGTATGGAATAAACCATCAATTGAATATCATTATCAGAACTCGGCTTTCCACTGAAATCAGCAAAGCTGTTACAAATACGAAGTCCTAATTTACAGAATATCTCCGTGATTTCATCCAAACTATATAACCTTATAGGATTCTCTGTGCATTCTTCATTGCCAACAAAACGTCCAAATACTTCGCATTCCGCGTGGCAAAATCAACTGACCGACCAATCTTCATCATCCTCTGCATCCAGACCTTCACAGTCTGTACAATGGTGCCGCTTCATATTCCGTCACCTGTTCGCTTCCACCAACCAAGGAAATGAATCTAAAGTCGAATACGAAATGGAACAGCAGGGATTTGCAGAATAATCTATTGATAATATCGTATACTATAGTGCCTCCTGTGAGTTATCTGCAAGCTTGTATTAAAGAACGGGAATTTTATGTTGCGTTATGAGGGCAAATATCGTTCTGCTATGTATGCGGCAGTAAAGGCAGCGAATCCTAACTGGCAACCGGGACAGCCGTTTGATTCTAGCATATTAGATAGCGTCACAAGGGAATTGGTGGAGAGCAATCTGGTACAAAGTGGCAATCAGTTTGTCAGAAAATCTATTGATTACAGTGTTTAAGTTCATGCATATATTGAGACTTTTGTTTCAGAGTGTTGTTATACTACCAAAAATGGAGCTGCATAGTAATTTTGTGTAGCTCCATTTTATGGGATTCAGGCTTGTTAAGAGCGGTATACGCCTGCTGTAAGAAAAAGTATTGATTGTAAGTTATATGAGGAAAAGCTTATGTGTAGAGTAATCGCAGTATCAAATTCACACCAAAAAGTTCGGTATAGCGATTAGGATTTCTCGAATCCGTAAACCCATTTTCCACGTAAGAACAGATACAGAAAAATCACGGAGCTGATACCCCAAGTCAATGGGTATGCCCAGAAAATCACTCGTATATCCGGGAGAATACGAACTGCCACAGTAATGTAGCTTACGCGAAACAAACACCAGTCACAGAGCATAACGATCATCGGAACGGATGCATTACCTGATCCACGAAGTACTGCTGCGATGCAATGAGAAAACGCCAGCAGACAATAAAATAACGCAATTGTTCTGGACTGCATGACTCCATAATGTACAACATCAGGATCTCTGTTAAACGCTGTGATCAGTACCGGTGCTGCCACATATATGATAATACCGATCAACTCTGCAATAGTAATCGAGCAGAGAACTCCAAATCTTGCTCCCTTTTTCGCCCGGTCATACTGTTTTGCACCCAGATTCTGACTGACAAAGGTTGTCAGAGCCATTGTAAAACAGGTCACCGGCAAAAAGGCGAATCCCTCTATCTTGGAGTAGGAACCACATCCTGCCATCGCCATTTTTCCAAATGCATTTATATTTGACTGTACAAAGACGTTCGCGATCGCGATCACTGAATTCTGAAAACCGGATGGTACACCATTCTGGATGATCTGCTTCAGCATAGAACTGTCAAAACGAATCTCTCGCAATTCCAGACGGTATTCTTCTTCCACACGCAGCAGATGAACCATACAGAGCAGTGCACTGACAAACTGTGAAATTGCGGTTGCAAGTGCTGCTGATCCGACTCCCATGCCAAGACCTGCGATAAAGAAAATATCCAGAACGACATTGACACAGGAAGAAATAATCAGATATATCAGTGGATGGCGTCCATCACCGACCGACTGCAGAACTCCAACAAAGATATTGTACATGACAACACCCATAGACCCTGCAAAATATGTACGGAAATACACAATAGATTCCGGGAGCACGTCCGCAGGAGTTCCCATCAATACCAGGATCTTTGGAGCCAGAAGCATTCCCAAAACTGTCAGCGCAGCACCGGCCACAAGTCCAAATGCAACCGTTGTATGGATTGCCTTTTTCAGGCAGTCTCTTTTTTTGGCTCCGTAATATCGTGCAATAACAACACCTGCACCCATGGCAATGCCGTTAATAAAACCTACCATCAGAAAAATCAGATTTCCAGATGAACTGACTGCCGCCAGTGCATTACTTCCTAGAAAATTTCCTACGATCAGGGAATCAGCAGTATTATACAATTGCTGGAACAGATTTCCCAGAAACAATGGAATTGCAAAAAAAATGATCTTTTGGGAGATACTTCCCTCTGTCATTCTCAGACTCTTTTTCATAGTTAAAATTACGCTTCACTTTCCTGTGTTCTTTGAATCAATAGAGATGAAGGACTGCTCTTCGTTATAGTTGCCTCTCTACCTTATTATTTGCACCATATCATGCATATGTTGCTGATGTCAATGTAAAGACTGCTTGTAGAGCTGGAATTTGGAACGTGCTTTATAAATTTTTTCCGATCCCCTCAAGTTCGTTCATGGAATCCTTGTTTTTTTCAAGTTCATCTCTGGCTGTTGCGTAATATGATTTTTTGAAAAGCATATCCCATGAAAGATATTTTGCCATACAGTCAAACTGCTTATCAATCAGCTCATACTGGATACTGTCTACGGGAGAACCACCTACAACAATCGTGCCAACTTTTTTATTTTTTAACTGCAATCCACGGCAGTAGCACTTATCAATGATAAGTTTCAATTGTGCTGACATTCCCCACCAATAAACTGGTGTAGCAAAAAGAATCATATCTGCGGCAGCAATTTTATCAATTGTAGGATTTGTATCATCCTTATCGACGCATCCCTTAGAGCATTGACAGACACCACATCCCTTGCATGGTGCAATGTTGAGTTTGTCAGGTTCAATGATTTCAATTTCATTCTTTTCTGATGCTCCTTTTATAAATGCATTGATTGCTGTCAGCGTGTTTCCTTTTCTGGCACTTCCATTAATGATTACAATTTTCATGCGTGTATCCTCCAACTTCCGATTTCATGATATCATTTCTAATACAGATTTTACCGTATTTTTCAGATTCAGTCCATCTTTTAATCCCAGTCGATAGAAAAATTCTTCTGTTTCTGCTCCACTGCTAAAAATTGCATTACAGTATTCCGTAATCACTTCTTCCTGTTCTTGGGATAACGTTTCCAGTAATTTCTGGTATTTCTTATCAATCTCACTTCACTCATTGTAGGAATCTTGTCCTTTAGCTGTATTTCTTTATAAAGAAGTCCACTAGTATTAAAGAACTTCTTGAGCGGAAGTTCGCTCTTGCCATGCCATTCTTTCAATTCATCATAAGTAGGATTAGCATCTACAATATGACGCTCAGTATATTCTATATTATGCTCATCCAACCATTTTTTAGCTTTCTGGCAAGTTGCACATTTTGGGTAGCATATAAATAACATTGTTCTACATCTCCTCATTTAAACTTATTAGTGAAAGCATCTGATATATACCATTCGTATACTCAATATCAATATTATTTCCGGTCTTAATTACATCATATATTTTTCTACCTATAAGGTAGTCGAATGCAGGTTGCATTCCCCATGAATATACAGTCTCTGGCACACTAAACTCATCTTTACAAATTTGATGTGAATATATGAATCCTTCATTTTCAATAAAAAATAACAAATCCTCCAGATGACTTTTTATGGGTTCCTTACTCTCATTAAGAATATCCTCAAAAGTCACTTCTTTTTTATTGGTTAGCAATGTAGCCACAGTAACCAATACTGTTTTTATCATACTTTGTTGTTTTGTTTCTTTTTCTTGCTTTCTATAAGACTCTTCTACAGAGTCAATTTTCTTCTGAAACAACCTAGTAATAACTAATGAGTTTTTATCTAAATTCCCCACTCTACTATTGCCATATAAATCGCAAAATAATTTAAGTGACATAGGTGTACGTAATATTCCTTTTATCCAATAATTACCACATAAATCAATCTTATAAAATGCTATATAATTATCAAATAATTCATTTACAGACACATCTCCACTACTTGGTAATGTATAAAAACATTCTCGGTAATCCAAATCATAATATCTAGGAAATACATATGGTCTTGATAAAAAAACAAATTTTACATTTGAAAAAATATTTTCATAGACTTGCGTTTCCTCTATTCGTTCCTTCCAAAAGCTCCATGAAGAAGCTTCATCTATTCCGTCTACACATATTAAGCATTTAGGTTGAACTACAATATCACAACTTTCATTCAAATATCTATTTCTCAGCAAGGCTGCATTTTCTAAAGCTTGAAACAACTCTAATTCACTCCATGTCGTCGATAGACCTATAGTTCTTGTCAAAATAGATAACCAACTATCACCTTTCCTATAATCCTTTGCTTGCACTAATATTGGAAGATATGTTTTACCTTGGAGCATCAAATTAATCTCACTAACAATTCCTGCCGTCTTTCCCGTCCCTTGATTACCGAGAAAAATGATCTTATTATGACTATCAGAAATCACACAACGCTTAAACTGCTCAAAATCATCTTCAATATTGTCCAAAATACTTTCCACTTCATAAAAATGAGTATAATAGCTAAAATGCAACGAACTATCTTTTAACTCTGAAGAATCACAATTAAGTTCAAATTTCTTTTCAAAATTGTCCCTTTCTATGTCAGAACCACTAGCAACTAACGAACCTATTTCTCTAATAATACATAACCACTCTCCGAGAATAGAAATATCTGATTTTATCTTTTCAAGAAGCACCTTTTCGTTTTCTGTAAATTTCAATCTCAATATATCTTCATATGCTCTTTTCAGTTTCTGAACTATAGCATATATATTTTGAGTCATATCATATTTTTTCTTTGTAGCTTCAAAACTACTGATAAAACAAGAAAGTTTGTCGTGAATATACCCCATCGAATACAAATCAGGTATGTACTTTGGTTTTGCCCAACTATTTATTGCCCTTTGATATGATGTCAAAATCTCTGTTTCAAACACATCTGAGCATTCAAACCAATACTTATAACATCCCTGAGTTTCTGGCAGACATAATTTTTCTTGTATGCTTGTCTCATCCCATAATTCAATTACGACATCCGGGTATTCTTTATTAATTTTCTCACATAGATTTATCCATTTTGATTCTTCTGTATCCTTAGCGACTTGATTATTTTTCACCATTCTCTTTGATGTAAAATCTCTAGGAACACAAACAATATATCTTTTTAATTTAGGGCGGACTTTAATTGCTGTATAAAATGAATTTTCAATTTGTGTAAATTGAGATGCTTCCATTTTCTGTGGAAACCACTTTGATTGAACACCAATAACATCACCTGATGTTAAAAGTCCATATGCTTCTACACCGCCATCTCCACCGCTTCCATTTATAAAGGCAAAGTGCGAAATATTATCTTTATATTCTTTCTTAAACCAATATTTAAACAGAATATTGCACATTACTTCAAATGCATGATTAGAGGATTCTCCATGATTATTAAATTTTGTCCAATCCATATTTCATCCTCCTATCCTTTATTTTGATTATAATATTCTGCCATAAATTGCATGCCATTTCCTTCATTATTCTGAATATACTGTAATAGTTTCTTATCAAACCTATCATTCATATATCCGACAATTATTGGGCATACCCAATATTGACTTCCCTCCTGGGGCTTCATGCCCATTTCTAAAGCATCAAGATAATCTGATGAATGAAATTTAATGCTATCTATAACTGACAACAAACTCAAAAATATATCCGTAATATTTTGAAGTGTCTCTATAAGCTCTTTATCTTTATTTTTCTTTTTGTCCTGGTATATATAATTATCCATTACATATCTAATACCATTCGCATGAACATAATTATTTAATTGTCTATCCTCTCTCATCCACTTATCTACAAGAAAATTATCAAAAATATATTTGACCTTTTCATTATTACTTACCAAATATGATTTGTATTTTGATGTATCAAAAAATTGTTTTCTATCCTCTTTGTTTTCTGAGCTTTCCAATACATTATAAATCCATTTTTCCATAGCTAGTTCTGCGTCGGTTTTTCTTTCACCTGAAACCAATATAGACACATCTAACTCTATCATTTTCATCATAGATTCTGGATTTATGGTGAATTTTTCTGCTTCTTCGTCCGTTAAACCATGTTTGTTCTGTATAACATTCAATACAAATAAATACTGCATTAAATCATCTCTACACTTCCGTAATAAAGTATACGCATCTGAATAGGCATCTCTATTACAACAAAAATCAATAGTCTCTAGGGTTTTACATATTGACATCATTGTCTCTCCGGATAACATATATGGTCCTTTTTTTCCATAAGATACATCTACAGACGAAAATGCTGAATCTGCTAAACAAAAGAATATATACCATATATTTTCAATATCTTGGGAATGAAACTTATAATTAGTGTCTTCTATATCATCCATACGTTCTCCTTCGCATCCATTCAAACAGTTTATTTATATTTGCCACACACCTTCATTCTTACCATTTCTTTCATAACTTCCTCTATCTGCTTTGCCTTATCATGGGATTCAATCAAGAATCCCATTTCAATATTTCCTTGCATTCCGTGATATGAAAGATTAGCTGACGACACCAGTGATTTCTTTACATCTGATACAATAAGTTTCGCATGCAATGCTGCCATCTTGTCATCTTCTTGCTTTTGATATTCATATATCTGTAAGAATCTCGAACGATATGACATCAGCCTGTCAAGTGCTTCTTTCTGCTTTTCTATATCATTCACATATATACGAACATATACTCCTTGCTGGCTTTTTTTAATAATAACATCGAGCATTTCGGCAAAATAATCTGAGATTGAATAACCAGTTATAGTAAGACTCTTTTCCGTATTCTCTATCATATTACGCATTGTATCTTTGGTTCTTAATGCTTTCACACGGAATGAATCTGGTGCAGTAAGGACAAGCTCTGCGTGTTCAATTTTCTTTGACGAATACATCTTCATACAAAGGCTGATTATATCTGTTATCTCCTCTTCCGAACAATTAGTAAAATGATTTCTAAGTTCTTCAATATTAATTACAGTCTTAAGTTCCTCTTTGGGTATTTTTTCCAAAAGTTGTTCTCTGGTTATTTTTCCTTTTTCATAATCATAATAACTTTTAATTTTGCCATTATCTTTTAAGTAATAATATGCTATTCTTGTTTCTATTGTCTTTGCTGCATGCTCATTCATTTCCACATGTGCAACCGGTCTATAGCCACTTTAAATAAATCCTTCTGAAAGTCCACCGGCACCAGCAAAGAGATCAATATAATTTAACCCATTTTCATTCATGGTTGTTCTACCTCATTATCTCATATTAACTGTCCCATTATCTGGACTTATATTATCATTATGAATTTTTTTCTTTACTTCAGCTAAATCAGTAAACTCCATAATATCAGATATATCACATTCCAATTCAGCACATATTTTTTCTAATACAGTCATAGCAACCATCTCTTCATTTGTCATTTTAGCCATAGTACTACTGCTAATTTTTATCTTTTTACACAGTTGGCTCTTATTTATTTTTTTATCGATCATTAATTTCCATAATTTATTGTATGATACAGCCATATTATCCTCCGTGCTTTTAGGAATATAATTTCACTATTTTATTATATATTATCTCAATTTCGTTGTAAAACATTTTATTTGATTTCTCGAACACTTTTTTCAAGTTGTAAAATAAGTCAGCAGAGGAATCATCTCCCTCTGCCCCTATTCCACATCTTATCTTCCGCCTTATCTTTACCAGCATCTCTGCCAACACTCTCATCATAAATTCTCTGAAACTCCTCAAAAAGCTTATCTCCATCTTGGTTTATCCCAAGCCTTTTCATCACTTCCGAAAACATTCTTATGCTTCCACTCACATCTGCAATATCAAATCCAAATACATCAACCTTAGCAGAATCGTCGACATTCTCATAATCGCCAAGCTCTGATATTCTCCTAATAATCCAGCCAGCTTTGTTCACAGGTTCAGTTTCTCTAGTTTCCACAAATTCACTTTTATCTGTTACATCAGTCATACTTTCGCCAACTCTTACCACATTCACATCAGGCGAATTATGAGGCTCTGGTATTCCTATGCCATCTAAATCAGTCTGTTGTTTTCTCGCACTATCAGCTTGCTCTTTCTGTCTGCCTATTTCATTCTGATTATTGTCAGGATTCATCACCTCAACATTTCTATCAAGCTCAACCTCAGTATCCTCTTCCATCCCTGGTATCTCAACATCCCTGTCAGCAATAATTTCTTCTTTCCCCGACACCGCATAATAAGCCGTATACAAATCTTCTTTTATAATGTCATCAGCAAGCTGTATCTGCCTCTTAATTTCCTTTTTCTCCTGCTTCAGTTCGTCCAGTTCTTCCTGCACTTCCACATGCCATATCTGATATTCCCGGTACTGCTCTTCATTCTTTATACTGCGTTTCCGACTAGAGCTTTCTCTGTATATCTCATGCTGTCTGTCCTCAATCTGCTGGATTTTTTCTTCCTGCTCACCTATGAAATCCACAAGATCCACAACACTTTTAATGTCATTATTTACAATCAGCAGATATTCGTCCTGTAACTGATGAAACCGCTTCAAATCCTCTGTATACTTTGCTCCACCGACTGCAAAACGTTTCTGCTCTACAATCCTTAATCTGTATAGCTTTGCATAAAACTTCTTCTGGAATGATGACAGCTTCGCCCTGTGCAGCCCCCTGATATCCGACGAATAAAAGTAAGGCTTTGCCATCCAAGGCATATCCACATGATGCCTTAGCATATCTTCTGAAAACATCTCGTCCATCTTTGCAAGCTTATGATAATACCGAAATCCCGGTGCCTGCACCTCCATCCACGCGTCTTTCTTAAATACATATCCAAGTCTTTTCATCAGATATTTAAAATGCTCCACATTTCCGGCTGCATACGCACACATCTTAGCATCACGAAGTATAATATCCTTCATGGACATTTCCTTTTCCCACTTGTCCCTACTGATATTCTTTGGATTTCTGCTATACTCTGCCGGCATTATGGAAAGTCCAAGCTCATCACAATATTTATTTGTAATCGGCTGCAGATGATTCTTCCAATTGCCTTTAGGTGAATTATACTTCTTGCCGGTTGTCATACTCACACTATTCCAGATCAGATGCCCATGCATATGTTCCCTGTCAGTATGAACTGCATACACCGCCTCATAATCATTACCAAGCACATCCTTTGCAAAGTGCTCCAGCACATACATTGCCTGCTCTGCCGTCACTTTTTCTTCCGGTGAAAATGATATGATCACATGATAGCCCTGCCTTTTACCTGTCTTATGAAATATATTCTTTGTCTCTTCCATCTGCTCAAATGCTGTATCTGGCAGGCAGTTAATACCGCCCACCAGTATACATTCTTCTGTCTTATCCGGATTCTGGATATATTCCAAAGCATTCTTCAGGTGCGATGCTGGATTTCTGCCCTCTGACTCCTGTATATTTAAGATCTTTGTAATCGCCATACTTCCAGCACCTCCCCGAATGTTTTCTTTACATCATCCAGACTGTTCTGCAATTTATCAATATCGCTGTAATACAATCTTCCCTGTGAATTGCCAAGCTTTACCGCCTGATTAATATTATTTGCAATACCTGCTATAATACGGATTACTCTTGCCCTGTCCTCTGAATAACTTGTATCAATGTTACCGCCTGTCCGGATCAATTCTCTTATATAGGCACTTGCTGTCATTCCCGTCCGGTTAAGTGCCGCTTTCAGAATATCCATATCTTTCTCCGACAGCTTCACAGATACCTTATGATCTTTCCTGTCAGACTTGTATCTTCGCTTTCCATCTGCCATACGTTTCTCCCCTTTCGTAGTTTTCTAATGCTGTATCAAACCAATCTCTTTTTATCTGTACCATTGCTTTTTTCATCCTTTCCAAAAGTTCTGCTTATAGGTTTTGCAAGATGCGGAAAAGGTCGGACCTTTTCCCGAAAAAATATAAACGCCATCAGCGTTTACATAATTTTTCGTCTTGGCAGGAGCACCTGCACCCTGTATATAATATGTGGTGGTTAATGTACCACCACAATTACTGATATGGTGGCACTTTTTGCCCCCACACTTTTTTCAGCTCTAATTTGTGCGGGGGCGCTTTCTGCCCCCACTTTGTGGTTTTGGGGGCGCTTTTTGCCCCCATTTTCATGTTTTGACGGCGCTTTTTGCCCCCACACTAATGAAACTGCATTACCACATCCATAATAACGATTTCCTCTGCCATCATCCTGGTCTGTGTTCTTAGCTGTAACTGTTCTGTAAAGGAATTTGGATTCTTTGGCTTATGCTTTTTCAGCCACTTAGCTTCAATATCATCGAGCAGCTCATATGCTGTATCATTGACTTCATCCGCTCTCTCTTCAAGCTCACCGAACCGCACCAGACTCTTATATCTCATTGGATATTCTTCCTTGATATATTTAATCCACATACGCCCATACTTTCCTACATCTATATCTGCCTTCTCTGTTCCTGCGACAAGCACCGGATAAAAGATTCCATCCCTTTCTTCATATGGGATGCCAAGCTTTTCAAATGTTGTCTTTCTCATAATGATTACCGCCTTTCTCATCACTCTGCAGAATATCAAGCACATGCTTTAATTGAACCAGCAGTTCTTCAACATCTATACCTCTGTCAGATTCATCTAATGTCTGTAATTCTTCCAGTATCGTATCAAGATGCACCTGTACTTTCTTTGCCACCTTCATTCCACCAACAACCCTGATTTCATGCTTCAGAAGACATTGGATGATATAATCCTGTTTTGAAAGTCCGCTGAGTGAAACCTTCACATTCAGCTCCTGTGCTTCCTCCGGTGACATACGAAACGCTACTACAACATTTCTCCATCTGTTCTTGGCATCCAGCCTTTTCTCGCTCATAATAATCTGCTCCTTCCGATATAAAATCTATTCTTTTAATTTCTGCTGCATATATCCAGCAAAACTTGTACCGGCATGATTCATAATGTTTTACATAGGCATTATCAGACTGCCTTGTACTTATCAATGCTTATAATCTTTTCAGCAGCCGCATCCATATCAATCATAGGTGCCGTTTCCTCTGTCTGCATGATTTCTACATCATCATCCTGCTCTTCACAATCCTCAAAGCTTGCATTGACAGCATCAAGTCTGTCCGCCATTGCCACCTGCTTTGACGGAAACAGATGCGAATAACGATATGTGATATCAATGCTCTCATGACCAACCCTGTCAGCTATTGCAACTGCGGAAAACCCGAGGTCGATCAGATGTGAAATGTGCGAATGCCGTTACGGTATAATAACGACAAACAGAAAAAGCCTTTATTTTCAAGGGGTTTGAGCGTTTGTCGTCTTTTATTCAATTCCTTTTCCAAGTTGAAAATTGACGAAAACTATAAAGAAAAAAGGAGGCTGTTTTATTAACGACAAAATTTAATAGTGCCAGCGGTCCGGCTTTATGTCTGACCGCTGATTGCCGTGGGCGTTTCACTTTTAAGGTGGGCGCCCTTTTTTCATACCTATTTTCAAGAGAAAGGAGATCCCCATGGAATTAAACGAAATGGAAAAAAAGCTGCTCTTTCAGGTGGAGGGCGATTATCAGACAAAGATCCTGAATGAACTTTATATGACCGTGCGGTATTCAAATAATTCCGAACAGCGGGAGGCGGCAGAAGGTCTTATGGCAAAACTTCGTGTTCTGTCAAATGCAGAGTGCATGGACTTGGTAAAAGATATTCAGAAGAATTACCGTCTGCCCTATCCAGCCCGGACGATTGGAGAAAAGATCGCCGAGGCCAGACAGCAATCAGGTGCAGAAAAATTGAAGGGGCATGACATCATGGCACTTGAACGCTTTGACCCGGAGGTAAGGCACATGATCGTTTTTGATGTATTGTCTTACGATTCCCCTGTTGGCGACAAAGGCGATAAGATGCGCTTGTTCCTTACAGATGCCGGCTATCAGAAATTTTTAGAGAGCCAGGAACGGGGCGAAGTGAAACTGAAAAACCATGCGAAGGTCTCTGGCGGTCATCTCCATTATGACCACAGGGATCATGCTTTGTAACGGAATAGTCGAAGAAAGGAGGCGATACAATGGCAGTATTCCGTGTAGAGAAAACAAAGGACTTTACGATAATGAGCAATCACCATCTGCGCAATACGGAGTTGTCCTTAAAGGCAAAGGGGCTTTTATCACTTATGTTGTCGCTGCCGGAAGATTGGGATTATACCACAAAGGGACTCGCCCATATCTGCAAGGATGGTGTGGATTCTATCACTACTGCCCTGAAGGAACTGGAGCGGCATGGTTATCTCACCAGACAGCGCCTCCGCTATGATAACGGGCAGTTGGGAGACATTGAATATACGATCCATGAGCAGCCTGTAAGTACCGAAAACACAGGGCTTTCACCTAAACGGGAAAATCCAAGACAGGTAAAACCAGAACAGGCAAAACCTAAACAGGCGGAACCTGAACAGGAAAATCCGGCACAATTAAATACTAATCCATTAAAAACAAAAAAATCAAAAAAAGATAAATCAATAACTTATCCATCAATCTATCCGGCAGAGCCGGAAGCGGCAAGCCGCACGGATGGGATGGATCGGATAGAGCTGATAGAAGCCTATCGTGAAATCATCAAAGAAAATATTGAATATGACTTACTGGTCTTACGGTATGGCAGGGAACGTTTGGATGAAGCCCTTGAACTTATGCTTGAAGTGATTTTGTCGAAACGCCCTTACATTCGCATTGCCGGAGATGATTTTCCGAGGGAAATCGTCAAGAGCCGGTTCCTGAAGATCAATTCCGGCCACTTAGAGTATGTCTTTGACTGTATCGACAAGAACACAACGAAGGTCGGAAACATCAAAGCGTATCTGCTGGCGGCGCTGTATAATGCCCCGGCTACAATGGACAGCTATTACCGTGCCGAGGTCAATCACGACCTGTACGGCTGTTAGGCACCTTTGGGTGTCTTTTTTCATTTCATCACAGGAAGGAGGCAAAGCACAATGAAAAGAAACACTGTGCCGGTACTATGCCCGGCGTAACCAAAGAACAGATTCAGGCAGCGCGGGAAGCTGACTTGTTTACTTACCTGCAATTCCATGAACCCGGCGTGCTGAAACAGGATGGACCTAATTTCCGGCATAAGGAGCATGACAGTCTGGTATATGTGACCGGGAAAAGGTACTGGTACTGGAACAGCCGCGGACGGAGTATCAATGCGCTGGACTACCTGATCCAGATTCGGGGATATGGTCTTGTGGATGCGGTTCATGCTCTGGTAGGTGGCGAAATCCCACAGGAACCGGCTTACCGAAGTACGGCAGAAATACAGGTATCAAAAGAGCCGGAAAAGAAAACATTCGCTCTCCCCTGGGCCAGACGTTGCGCGACCGCTGCGGTCTTCTATTTGCAGAAACGGGGGATCAGCTCAGAAGTCATTCGCCAGTGTTTACAAGCCGGGATTTTTTACGAAGCCCGGTATCATGGAGAACCGGTTTGTGTGTTTGTAGGGAAAGATGATTCCGGGAAAGCGAAGTTTGCCTGTATGCGCAGTATCAGCGGCAATCTCAAAAAGGATGTCTATGGCAGCGACAAAGGATATAACTTTTGTTATCCCCCGCAAAGTCCGGGCAGCCGGCATGTGGCAGTCTTTGAAGCTCCTATTGATGCGCTTTCCCATGCGACACTTCAAGAGCTGGAGGGATGGAAATGGAATGGTTATCGCTTGTCTTTGGGAGGTACTTCCCATGTGGCGCTGACTTCTTTCCTGGAACGCCACCCGGAGATCCGGCGTGTTACCCTTTATATGGACCACGACCTTGCCGGATTTGTCAATGCCCGGAAAATCAAGACCATGCTTCACGAGGATAAACGTTTCCGTCATATCCGGGTAAGTGTCAACCCTCCCCGGATGGGAAAAGATTACAATGAGAAATTGCTGCTGGTTCGGGAACAACTGCAAACCAGCCAGCACCAACGCCGCCCAAAAGAGGCGGCTGTTTCAATTTAGGGAGGATTTCAACATGAATGGATCTCAACATATCTGCTTTACAGACAGCGCCGGAAAAGCGCTGTTTTCCATTCCCGACAATGGTTTACTCTGCCTGTTCTATGGAAACGGGGACAGGCACTTTGCTGTTTGTCATCGTCTGGATGACACCCATGCAGAAATTGACGGGGTAAATTATTCGATGCCGGACTTTGCCAAAAGGATGAAACACAACCAGATCAGCTTTGCCCCGGCATAAGGCTGGAAAACAAATAACAGGAGGATTTGAAAATGAAAAAAATTGAAAATACCGCTTTGCAGATGATTGCCGAGGCTTCCCGGTGTCCAGACTACGGCCCCGATATGGTTAAATCGCTGATGAAAAAGCTGGACATGAACGAAAAGGGCTTTGCGCTTTTGATGAATGTTGCCCCATCCACAGTGCGTCTTTGGACCAGCGGAGCTGCACAGCCTTGCGGCACAGCAAAACGCCTCATGCAGATTTATGAAACCGGTCCGGAGATTGTCGGCAAGATTGCCGGCGGGCAGCTACCGG
>ERZ824488.2356-NODE-2356-length-17088-cov-4.805906_pt1 | contig 17088 bp, 15 predicted proteins | sample MGYA00519936_ERZ824488 | MGnify/ENA primary metagenome ERZ824488 (study PRJEB31778, sample SAMEA3449153) | human gut metagenome | biome: human gut; feature: human-associated habitat; material: faeces | place: United Kingdom | collected 2010/2012 ... | reverse complement strand
AATAAATCCCGTTTATGTTTAAAAATTTTTAGGACATTTTCGCAAAATATTGACATATTTACTTAGGTTATTCTTCTAAGAGATTGTTAATATTAGTTATTTCATAACCTTTTTGTTTTAAATATATAAGACTACTGTTAAGTTCTTTGATATTTAAATCATTATTTTTTATTTGGTAGATATAACCATTTTGTTTTTTTTCTTTTAGATAATCATAGAGATTATTTTCTATTAGAGTTGGTTTTATAGTATTAACTTTATTTTTTATGCAAGTCGTAAAAAATTCTTCATTTATATATAAACAATAATAAGAAGCATTATTTATATTTCTTTCTAGCATACCTTTTTGATATCTAAGAGCTTCATTAGTATATTTATTATCATAACTATATAGTCCTAAAGTATTATCATTTTTAAATATATCATTTAGTTTTAATAAATTATTTTCTATTAGTTTTCCATCCATAAAAAAGGTAGCAGAAACTTCATTTTGGTCTAAAATATAGATTATTTCTTCTAAATTGGAGAGGTCTTCTATTACAAAAACAAAACTAAGTTTTTTGTCTTTAGTATTTTTTCCTTCGATTAACTTATCTAAATTATTTTCTTTAGTTATATTAGGCATAACTTCAATGTATTCTAAAAGATTAGCATTAAATTCATCTAATTTTTTCATTTTTTCATAACTTTTATCCACATCAATAGAAAGTCCTGATTCTCCGACAAGCATAGTAGTTTTAGTTAAGGAAGCGTTAATAACAGGAACTTCTTCTTTTTCTTTATACTCGTTTATTTTTATCATAATGGGGTCTTTATTTTTAGTAAAATCTATTATTTTTTCAGTATAATAAAAACTAAAACAAGTAAGTAAACAAATTAATATAATTTGGATTATTTTTTTCATACTATATATTATTACAAAGATAAAAGAAATATTAAAAAAGAATAGTTAAATTTACTATTCTACTCTATAATAAATTTTTCTTTATCATAGTTATAATTATGAAGTATCTCATCTTCAGTTAGTGCTCTATTATAAACACGAATTGAATATATTTCTCCTTGAAAATAATATGCGGAACCTCCTATATATATTGCAGGGTTTGGAGTTCCGGCATCCCATGCTATTGAACCAGAAGTTACATAAGTTGCTTTATTATATAATCTATAATGTCTATCATCTCTTACTTGGGTTGCTAAAAAATATTTTCCTGCTATATCAGTATTTGATGATGTTAAATATTGGGAAATAGCATTAGTAGTACCATCACTTATTTTAAATAATATTTGGTTATATGTATTTATCCATAAACTACCATATTGTAATACTCCTGTTCCAGTATTTACTGTATTAAATATTGATTGATGACTTGAAGCTACTTTTCTTGGTTTTAATAATACTTCAATTGTATGTTCCTTATCTATATTATAAACTGCTCCACTTGTTTTATAAGCCCAATCATCTACTCCATCAAATGATAAGTAATTATTATACCATGTAGCACCGCTTACTGTTACATCATTATTATTTCCACTTAAATCTTTCCAAGTTGTACTTAATGTATTATGACCATAAGTATTATTGGCACCAGCTTCAGAGTTTAAATACCCATCAAACCATAATACTAAATTATCTTGAACATATCCATTATAAGTATCTGTATAAGCATTTATTCTTTTAGCATCATGCATTTCTGGAGTTATTTCATTTAATACTACTTTCCAATTCCTATTATCACTTGAAACTGATGTTACATTATCATATGAAACTCTCCATCTTGCATGTAAAACCATAATCTCATCCAAATTATATTCTTTTCCTAAATCAACCGTCACACATGTGTTTCCTGGAGGAGAGGCAGTACTACTTGCAGCATAACTATCTAAATTCCCATCCACAACCTTTTCATATTCATAACCCGCTACATCTTCGACTATTCCTGTTATATTTTTTCCTTTTGCTATGTTTACTCCATCTACTATTGCTTGTAATTCCATCCAATAATTGTGATGATATATGCTACTATTATCATTTATACAATCTTTTATATATCTTACATTGTCTAGTTTATCTGTTTTCTTCTTTGGTTTTTCTCATATTTCTCACTACTTTCTTTAGTTTTATACATATTTATTATATCTATTTTTTATATTTATTGCAATAGAAAAAGTATCGTTTTCTCGATACTATAATCTTACTTATTTAAATTGAAGTCTACTGGTTTTATTCCTTTAGAAATTAAATAATTGTTAGCTTTTGAGAAAGGTTTACTTCCAAAGAATCCATAATTAGCGGAAAATGGAGAAGGGTGGGTTGATTCTATAACATAATGAATTGGATTGGTAATATAAACTTTTTTTGATCTAGCATAGCTTCCCCAGAAAATGAAAACTATGGGAGTATTTTTTTCATTTACTTTCTTTATTACTTCATCAGTGAATCTTTCCCAACCTAATGATTTATGCGATAAGGGTTTATCTTTTTCTACTGTTAGAAGTGAGTTTAATAATAATACTCCTTCTTTGGCCCATTTTACTAATGATCCACTTTCTGGTTCATCAAATCCTAAATCATTTTTTAATTCTTTAAAAATATTTCTTAGTGATGGTGGTTTTCTAACACCATCTTGAACTGAAAATGATAATCCTTCGGCTTCGCCAACTCCATGATAAGGATCTTGTCCTAAAATAACTATTTTGATATCGTCATAATCTGTTAGACGCATAGCTCTAAAGACATCTGACTTTTTGGGAAAGACATCTTTTTTTCTATATTCTATTTGTAAAGTTTTTAAAATGTTAATAAAATATTCTTTTTGATATTCATCTTTTAGTATTTCATCCCATTTTTTTGTTATCATAAGTGCCTCCTTATGACAATTATAGCATTATTTTTTGAATTTGGAAATAATAGTAGTCCTTAATTTATAAATAGCATACATATTTATGATGGTTAAAAGTCCTAAGAAAATATCAATGAAGTTCCAAATTATGTTAGCTTTTATAATACCTCCGATAAAGAGTGCTAGAAGGGTAAATATTTTTAAAATTTTTATACTTTGTTTATTGGTTGTTAAAAATTTTAAACTGTTTTCTCCATAATAATAAATAGTAATAATTGTAGAGAAGGAAAATAAGAAAAGAATAATTAAGAGCATAGTTTCGCCAAAAGCTCCTAGATGATAGAAAAAGGCGAATTTAGTTAATTCTATTCCATTAATTACTTGAATACTTGTAAAATCAGTTAATCCTATTATGAAAGCAGTAATTGTTAATACTACAAAGTTTATAAAATAAGTTTGAATAATTCCTAAATTGCCTTGAAGTTTATAATCATTATTATCAGTTGTCCCTGATATAATAGCACTGGTTCCTGCTCCTGATTCATTGGCAAACACACTTTTTTGAAGGGCTATGATAATAGTGTAGATAATTCCTCCAGATATAGATTTTTGATTAAATGCTTCGATTATGATTTGATTAAATAACAGAGGAATATCGTTAATATTACTTATTACTATAAGAAATCCTAATATTATAAAAATTATCATCATAAGAGGAAATATTTTATTACAAATATTAGAGATAGTTTTTATTCCTTTTACAATAATAATTCCTGCTAGTACAGTGATTATTAAAGATATTAATATTTTATCGATATTATAAATTTCTGTAGTTAGAGTAGTAATAGTATTGGTTTGAATTGAGGTAAATAAAAATATATAAGTTATAATTATTAAAATAGAATAGGTTATACTTAGAACTTTTTTATTTAAACCTTTTTTTATGTAATATGAAGGGCCGCTTTTTTGTAAGGTATTATCTTTTTCTTTATAAATAATAGATAAACTATTTTCTAGATAAGTTATAATCGCTAAAAAGAAAGTAGATATCCACATCCAAAAAATACTTCCTAGTCCTCCATAGTTTATTGCTATAGCTACTCCTGCTAGAGAACCTACTCCTATTTTTGAGGATAAAGCCATTATTAATGTATCTAAGGGAGAGATTTTTTGATTTTTAGATTGTTTTTTTAAGGATTTTATAATATTTAATAGTCTAAATTGTGGAAATTTTAAAATTATGCTGTAGTAAATACTATTTATTAAAATTAAACTTATTGCTATTACCCAGATTGTTTTGTTTATATATTCCACATTAATCACCAGTTAATTTTATGCAAAAAAAAAGAGAATAGCTCTACTTGTGATAACTTTCATTATTTAATATTTTAAAACTTCTGTATAGTTGTTCTAGTAATATTAATCTAAATAGGCCATGAGGAAAGGTTAGGGGAGAAAAAGAAATTTTTTTGGAAGTTAATTTTTTTATTTCCTCGTCCAAACCATTAGAAGATCCTATAACAAAGGTGATATTATTGTTATAAACTAATTCTTTATTTATATAATTGGCAAACTCTGGACTATTAAAATTTTGACCTTTTATATCTAAAATTATAATATTATCTTGAGGTTTTAAAATTTTTTTCAAGCTTTCTTTTTCTTTTTTTAGAGCTATTTTAGGATTTTCATCTTTTTCATCTTTTAGTTCTATAACTTTTAATTTGGTATATTTTTCTAATCTTTTTTGATAATCTTTAATAGCTTCTTCTAAATAAGTTTCTTTTATTTTACCGAAACAAATTATTTTTATCATATTATCACCTTAAATATTTATTTCTTCTATTTCATATTGGGAACAGATAATTATACTTTCTAAGTTATTATCTATATTTTTTATAGTATGTGATACTTCTTTTTTTACTATATCAGGAGTATTATTTTCTTCACTTAAATGGGCTAAGCATAAATATTTGGTTTTATTTCCTATTAAGGTTTTTAAATAACGACAGGTATCTTTATTAGATAAGTGGCCTTTGTCGCTTCTTATTCTTTGTTTTAAATAAAAAGGGTAAGAACCGTTTTTTATCATTTCTTCATCATAGTTACTTTCTAAGATATATATATCTTTATTTTGATATTTTTTTAATAATTTATCTTTTATATATCCTGTGTCTGTTATATATACCATCTCTTTATCTTTAGTTTTTATTGATACTCCTAAACAGGGAACATCATGAGAGAGTTCGAATAAAGAAATTGTAAGATTTTCGATAGTTATTTCTTTATCATAACTAATATTAGTAGTTATAGAAACTTTTTCTGTTAAATCATTTTCTATAGTATATATCAAAGGAGTTTGTTTTTTTAAAATAGATTGTAAGCCCTTAATATGATCTGTATGAGTATGGGTAATTATTATAATATCTAGCCTAGGTAATTTTCTATTTAGTCTTTTTTCAATATTGGATAAAGGTAATCCAGCGTCTATTAAAACTGCAGTATTTTCAGTTTCAATTAGAGTTGAATTACCTTTTGAGCCACTTCCTATAATCGTAATTTTCATTATTAATAAAGGGTCATAGGATCGAAGTATGTTCCGTTATATTCGACTTGAAGGTGAAGGTGACATCCATATGATTCCCCAGTTTCTCCCATTGTTCCTATTTGTTGTCCCATACTTACAGCTTGTCCTACTGATACATTAAGAGTAGACATATGGGCATATAAAGATATATAGCCGTTATTATGATTTATCTCTACATAGTTCCCGAAACTCCAGTGATATTCAGCAGTTATTACAGTACCATCATTTATAGCATAAATTGGGGTCCCACAACCAAGTCCGGCGATATCTTGGGCTACGTGCATTTTACCCCAGCGCCAAGCAAATCCATCGGTAAGAGTATAGTTAGCAACAGTTGGCCAACCCCAATCAGTTGTTGAGCCAGCAGCATAGCTAGTTTTCTTACCAGTTTTTACTATTTTATTTACTGGTTCTTTCAATACTTCACTAGAAACAATGATGGCATTTTTGATTTGGCCATTTTCTTTTTGAATTTTTCTAGTTATTAAACTTCTTCCGTTTTTGCCTTCTTGGATAACTTCAGAATATCCTACATACATAGTATCGTCTTCTTCTTGAATAGTTTTATATTTAACATCTTCTTCACTAACAGTATGAGTTTCTTCTACTACAGTTATAACTGGATCAATTAAGCTTACTACCAGTTTTTGACCTGGATATAGAAGAGCATTTTCATCACTAATATCTTGATTAGCTATTAGTAGTTCTTCTGTTGATAATTTGTTATCGTTTGCTATTTCAGCAATAGTATCTCCAGATTTTACAGTGTAGGTTTTTTCATCTTCTTGGGTACCAAATAATAAGTATTTAGCTAATTCTTGTTCAGTTTGATAAATAGTCTCATTAGCAGGAATTTTTCCTTTTTTTATAGAGATCTGTTCTTTTAAATAAACACTTTCTATGATAGTTCCTTCTTCAGTTGGATCTTCTACTGTTTCATTTAAATAATTTTGATATTCTTCTTCATCTACAAAGGATTTAACAACATCATCAACAGCCTCTCTAAGAATATTTTTATCTAAAATATAGATATATTCTTTTATTTTTTGAGTTTCTATTTTTTCTTCGGCTTCATTGGTTACTTCTTTTTTGTCGGTAATAGTTACAGTATATCCATCGATAGTAAAATCTTCTTCTTCAGAAATTTTATTGTAAATATTATCAACACTTTCTGTTTTTTCATTATAAGTAGTTTCTTCTTTTATTTCTAAACCGTTAGGACTATAAACATTGTCTACATTATATTCTTGTTTTAAAGATTGTTGTTCTTCATTAATATAGCCTTCTAATTCATTTTTATCCTCAATAATTCCTAGAGACTCTCCATTTAGATAAACTCGATAAACATTTTGAGCATCATAATATACGTAAGAGGCACTTTCAAAAATAGAAAATACGATACTTACTGCTAAGGCTAAAATTACTAAAAATATATAAAGTGCTTTATTCACTAATTGTCACCTCTTTTTTTTCTTCGTTTTTATAGTTCATAAATGATAGGGTATTTTTTTTGAAAAGAAGTTCTGCTGTACCAATTCTACCATTACGATTTTTTCTAATAATTATTTCAGTTTTACTCATGTTATCATCTATTTTTGATGCTTCATTGTAGTAATCATCACGATATATAAAGGCTACTAAGTCGGCATCTTGTTCTATTGAGCCTGATTCTCTTAAATCACTTAGAACAGGTCTTTTATTTTCTCTTAGTTCTGGAGTTCTAGATAATTGGGCTAGGGTAACTACAGGTATTTTTAATTCAAGGGCTAGAGTTTTAAGAGCTCTTGATATTTCTGATACTTCTTGTTGTCTGTTACCGGCATATTTGCCCATACTTCCTATTAAAGTTAAATAATCAATCAAAATCATGCCAACATTTTCATCTTGACTAGCAATTCTTCTTGATTTAGCTTTAATGTCGCCGATAGTTACTCCAGGGGAATCATCTATATAAATATTAGTTTCAGCAAGTTGACTCATGGCTTCATTTACTCGTTGCCAATCTTTACTAGCTAGAGAGCCATTTTGTAATTTTTTAGCATCTACTTGCCCTAAAGTAGAAATCATTCTAGTTACTAGTTGTTCTGCACGCATTTCTAGGGTAAAAATAATAACTGATTTTTTTGATTTTAAGGCTACATTTGTTGCCATATTAAGTGCTAAGGCAGTTTTACCCATGGCAGGACGGGCTGCTATTATAATGAGTTCATTTTCATGAAAACCATCTGTTAAATTATCTAAATCATAAAATCCGGTAGAAACTCCACTTATTTTACCATGATTACTAGCTAATTTTTCTAAATTTTCTTGAATTTCAGTTATAATTTCTGGCATTTGTTTAAATTCAGAAGATTTTCTATTTTTAACAACATTTAATATTTTAGCTTCAGCTTTATCTAAGGTTTCTGTTACAGAAAATTCATTAGTATAGCCAAGAGTTGCTATTTCAGTTGCTTCATTTATTAAATTTCTTAGAATGCTTTTATCTTCGACAATTTTTAGATAATAATCAATATTAGCGGCAGTGGGAGTTGAGTCTAAAATTTCAGTTAAATAATCTACTCCTCCGATATCATTTAGAGTTTTATCATCTTTTAATTTGCTAGTTAATGTAGTAATATCTATAGCAATATCTTTTGTTGCTAGGTCTTTAATGGCATTAAATATTTTCCCATGCTTTTCTAAAAAGAAACTGTCACTAGTTAAAGTTTCAATAGCTTTATCTAAAGCATATTTAGATAGAAGCATTGATCCTAATACAGATTGTTCTGCTTCAACGTTGTTAGGAATTTCTTTGTTCATATTAACACCTACTTTGTAACTTCTACTTTGATGATAGCTTTTATGTCTTTGTAAAGATTTATTTCTACTTCATGAAATCCTAAAGTTTGGATAGGTTTTTCTAGATTTATTTGAGTTTTATCAAGGTGGTATAGATCATTTATTTTATCTTTTATTTGTTTAACGGAAATACTACCAAATACTTTATCTTCTTTTCCAGTTTTGACAGTAAATTTATAAGTTTGTGATTCTAGTTCTTGTTTTATTTTTAAAGCTTCAGCTTTTTTTTGAGAATCCAATTCTTTTTGCTTTTGTTTATCTCTTTCTAGTTTTTTAAGACTTTCTTTAGTTTCTTTAATAGCATAGCCATTTTTGATTAAAAAGTTTTTAGCATAGCCATCTTTTACTTCTTTTATTTCACCTTTTTTTCCTTGATTTTTTAAATCTTTTATAAAGATTACTCTCATCTTATCACCTTCTTTATTTTATTTTTTCCATGATTTCAGCTTCTACTTTTTTTATGCTGGAATTTTCTATTCTAGCAGCAGCTTCGGTTTTATTGCCTCCGCCTCCGAAATATTCCATAAGTTTTCCAGCATTTATTTTATTTATAGATCGGGCACTTACTCCGATTAAGTTTTTATCTAGATATCCTATAGCGAAGGAATTTTTTATACCTTTAAATTCTAGAAGTAAATCTGCTGTTTTAGCTAGTTCTTGAGAGGTATATATTTTACCTTTTTGACCCCTTGCTATTGCTAATTCTCCATCGATTTTAGTGTTTGCTACCATTTTAGAGCGATTAACATATTCTTCTAGGTCTTGTTTTAGAAACATTTGGGCTTCATCGACATTAGCTCCTTTACTTGTTAAATAATAACAGTGATAAAAAGCTTTTCTGGTCATTTTGTACATAAAGTTGTTGGTATCTAAAGCAATTCCTCCGAGCATAATGGTTGCATAATTTCTAGGCATTTTTACATGAAAAGCATTTAAAAGTTCTGAGACAATTTCACAAGTTGAAGTGGATTTTTCATCGATATAGAGATTTTTAATTCTTAGAGTCTCTTTAGTTTCAGTATGATGATCAATAACAATAATGCGTGAAAAATATTTTAATAGTTTAGAGGCACACATTAATTTTGGTTTATTGACATCTAGCACTACTAATAGTGATTTAGGAGTTATTAAATGTTTTGCTTCTTTAGTAGTTATTATTTTTAAATTTTTATTTACTTTTCCCATTGCTTCTTTAGTGGCAGGCTCTATTTCCTTGTCATCAATTATTAAAAAAGTACGTTTTTTTAGTTTTCGAGATATTAAGGAAAAGCCAGCCATTGCAGCGAAGGCATCTAAGTCTATATTAGAATGAGCTGAAAGGAATACTTCTTTTGAAAGAATAATTCATCCAGTAGCAGTAGTATTTGAAATACTGCCATTTATTTTATTGATTATCTCTTTATTAATAAAGTTTTGGCTTAGTAGATTTAATAAATTTGTGGGAGAAAAAATAAATTCATCAGCGTTAAAAGCAGCTTCAGTAGATGCCCTTGGTGATGTGTTTACTTCAACTTGTGTAATAATTTCTTTTTTAGCAGCAAAATTTACGACCTTTCCCATTGATGGATATATGGGAGTTATAGTTTCTTTATTTATACTTTATGCAGGATTTTCTTTGGTGAAGGATACCATAAGTCCTTTGCTGGGAGAATCACCTGATGAAGAACTTGTAAAAAGTATTAAACAAGGAGTTTTATCTTATGAAAATATAATAGGTGTTCATGATTTAATAATTCACAATTATGGTGTGGGAAAATGTATGGCATCTATTCATGCAGAAATTCCTTCTAATGTGGATTTAATTACAATACATGAAATAATAGATACTGCAGAGAGAGAAATCTCAAAAAAGCTAAATATATATCTTGTAATTCATATGGATCCTATGTGTATTCACGATGAAAAAGTCAATGGTATAAAAAAAGAGGTACAGGATATTTTATTAAAATACGAATCTATAAAGTCCATGCATGATTTTAGAATAACAGAAGGTAATGATAAAATTAATATTATTTTTGATGTTGAAGTAGATGCCTATGATATTAATACTAAGGAAAAGGAAAATAAGTTAAGATGTGATATTCAAAAGGATATAAAGAATCTTGATTCTTTGTATAACTGCGTTATTACTATAGATAAGTATTTTTAAATAAGATTCTTTTTTTAATAAAGGCTCTGTTAGCTTACTTCGTGATTAATCATATATAATATAATTAAGTTCGTAATGGTTATTGCCTTAGAAAACATGCAGAAGTTATGGTTAGAAAAATTTTAAATATTGGTAGCGACATAAAAATAATGTTAGGACAAGTAAGAAGTAACTCATGTAATCCTGTGATAAAGTATATTCTCTTCAATTAAAGTATTACATGATTTTTCAATTTTACCACCTATTATCAGATATAAGACATGGAGTTATTTATTTGAAAAAGATAAAAATAACATTCAAGTAGTAAATAAGTTATGTTTATCTTAATGGCTAAGATAATTCGAATGAAGAGGCAATATTTAGTGATTTAATGGAGTTCGTCTATATAGGAAGAAAAGTTAAGTAAAATTAAAATTAATAAATTTTAACTTATAAGAATAATTTAATTAAAAGTTTTAATATAATATGATGTAGCTTTAAAAGAATTTGATAGATTAAAATGTTTAACATTTCTCAATTAGATTTTAACACCTCAATTTTATGAGCCTTAAAGAAATAAAATACCAGACATTAATTTATTGTGTATAATACAAAAACCCTATATGTGGTATAATCTATTTACAGCTAAATTAAGAAAAGAGGAGTAATATGAAACCTAAGATTCAGGACGTAGCAAGACTAGCAGGAGTTTCAACAACAACTGTGTCAAGAGTTCTTAATAATAGAGGATATATAAGTGAGGAAACAAGAGAAAAAGTAAACAAAGCAATGAAGGAGCTTAACTATTTTCCAAATGATGTGGCACGTTCATTATTTAACAAAAGAACTAATCTCATAGGAGTAATACTACCCACAGTGAGCAATCCATTCTTTGGAGAACTTACATTCTACATAGAAAATATATGTAACTCCCTTGGTTACAAAATACTACTATGCAATAGTCTTGATAATATTGATAATGAAGAAAAATATATAGAAATGCTTATGCGTAATCAAGTTGATGGGATTATAGTTGGGACACATAACCAAGAAATTGCCCATTATAAAAACAGCAACATGGCAGTAGTATCTATAGATACTGATTTATCTGAGAATATTCCAATTGTAGGTTCAGATAATTATCATGGTGGAAAGATAGCAACTGAACTTTTATTATCGAAAGGATGTAAAAACATCATAAATATAGACGGGCAGTGTAATTTAAGGACACAGGCAAGATTAAGAAAAACAGCCTACGAAGATGTTATGAAATCTCATAATATGTGTCCCATAACTTATGAAATTGAAAGTACATTTGATGGGGGAAATCAAATCCAAATCGCTAATAAGATTTTAGATGAACATCCAGAAGTCGACGGAATATTTGCAACAAATGATTTATTTGCAGCAGTATTTATAAATGAAGCAAGAAAAAGAGGCAGAAAAATACCACAAGATTTAAAGATAGTAGGATATGATGGTACAGAAACAATAAGAAATATATTACCAGATTTAACTACTATAAAACAGCCAATTAAACTTATTGCAAAGACTTCAATAGAGCTACTTATAAAAAAAATAGAAGGTGATTTTAGCAATATAGAATCTAAAATAGCCTTACCAGTATCACTTATAGAAGGAAAAACTACATAAACTTATAACATAATTAAAGATTCATCTGATAGAATCTATTAATTATGTTATAAAAAAATATGTGAAACCGGTTGACATATGTAACCGGTTGACATACAATTAATTTAGAACTTGAAAATGTTTTCACAAAAGAGGGATTTTAAAAAATGTCTAAAGGGGGAGTAAAAATGTCTAAATCGAAAGCAATGTACTGTAAATTAAGTGCATATTTCTTCTTTTTCTTTGTAACTTGGTCAGCAAGTTATTCACTATTTTCAATATGGCTTGGTCAGGAAATAAATTTAAGTGGTGCAGACACTGGTATTATATTTTCTGTAAATGCTATCTTTGCTTTATGCATACAACCTATCTATGGATATATATCAGATAAAATAGGTTTGAGAAAAAACATTTTAAGTTTTATAAGTGTACTTTTAATTTTTGTAGGACCATTTTATATATATGTATATGGACCTTTACTAAAATACAATGTAATTTTAGGAGCAGTAGTTGGGGGGGCTTATTTAGGAACAGCATTTCTTGCAGGTGTAGGTGCAATTGAATCATACGTAGAAAAAATAGGTCGTAGATATGATTTTGAATATGGAAAATCTAGAATGTGGGGATCATTAGGATGGGCAGCAGCAACATTTTTCGCAGGTCAATTATTTAATATAGATCCTAATATAAACTTTTGGATTGCATCAGCCTCTGCCATAATATTATTCTTTATAATATTATCTATATCAATAGAAATAACTGATGAAGATATAGAAAAAGCTGATTCTGTTAAATTAAAAGATGTTTACTCATTATTTAAATTAAAAGACTTCTGGTTTTTCATATTATATGTTATTGGGGTTACATGCTTCTATAATGTTTATGACCAACAATTCCCATTATATTATTCATCAATGTTCTCTACAAAAGAATTAGGAAATCAAGTATTTGGATATTTAAATTCATTCCAAGTATTTTTAGAGGCAGGGATGATGTTTTGTGCGCCATTTATAGTAAATAAAATTGGTGCTAGAAAAGGTTTAATATTTGCAGGATTTTTAATGGGATGTAGAATTATAGGTTCAGGATTAGCAACAGGACCAATATTAATATCTTGTATGAAATTAATACACTCTTTTGAATTACCAATAATGCTTATTGCAGTATTTAAATACCTTGCTGCAAACTTTGACACTAGATTATCTTCAATATTATATCTAGTTGGATATCAATTTACATCTCAAGTTGGGGCTACAGTATTATCTCCAATAGTAGGAAGATTTTATGACACTATAGGTTTTAGCACTACTTATATTGTAATGGGTGTAACTGTTTTACTATTTGCAACATTATCAATATTCACATTAGCTAAATCAGAAGAAAAGGTTGCTGATGGTAAAACATTAGCAAGTTAAGTTGGAAAATAACTTTAAAATAATAAATTAAGATTAAATAAAGTGGAGGAATTAAGAATGTTAGATGAAAGAATTATAAAAGCTGGAGAAGTTTTAGAAGCAGCAAAAGAAAAAATAAATGAAAGATACAGGCTAGGATATCATATCATGGCACCAGCAAACTGGATTAATGACCCAAATGGTCTTATTCAATATAAAGGAGAATACCATGTATTCTATCAACATCATCCATATGATGAAAACTGGGGACCTATGCACTGGGGACATGTTAAAAGTAAAGACTGCATACATTGGGAACACTGCCCAGTTGCAATAGCTCCTGGTGATGAATTTGATAAGGGGGGATGTTTCTCAGGAAGTGCAGTAGATAATAATGGGGAATTAACATTAATTTATACAGGACATAATTACATAGATGAAGAGCAAAATACATTTTATGAAACTCAAAATATAGCAGTAAGTAAAGATGGAGTAACATTTGAAAAATATGAAAACAACCCTGTTATAGCAGAGCCACCAGCAGATAGTATACACCATTTCAGAGACCCTAAAGTATGGAAACACGAAGATAAATGGTATATGGTAGTAGGAAACTCAACAAAAGATAACATAGGTAGAGTTATATTATATACATCACCTGATTTAAGAAAATGGGATTATGTTGGAGTACTTGCTACAAGTAAATGTGAACTAGGATACATGTGGGAATGTCCTGATTTCTTTAAACTAGGAGATAAATATGTGTTAAGTTTTTCACCACAAGGAATTGAAAAGAAAGATGGAAAATATCCAAACTTATTCCAAACAGGTTATATAGTTGGAGATTATGACTACGATAAAAATGAGTTTAAACATGGAGATTTCTATGAATTTGATAACGGTCATGATTTCTATGCAGTTCAAACATTCTTAGATGATAAAGGTCGTAGAATTGCAATAGGTTGGATGGATATGTGGGAATCACATATGCCTACAAAAGAAGATGGATGGTGTGGTGCATTAACAATGCCACGTGAGTTAACACTAGGTGATGATAATAAAATAAAAATGAATCCAATTGAAGAGATAGAACTTCTTAGAGAAGAATGTATATCATCTGAAGAAAATGTGATCGTATCAGAAAATAATAGCTTTAAAATAAAAACTAGTGAAAAAATGTTAGAAATAGATGTTACATTTGATATACTTAATAGTGACTCCAAAGAATTAGGTCTTAAGATAAATGGAAGTGATGAGGAAGAACTTGTATTAAAATATGATACAGATGCATCACAGCTTACTATAGATTGTTCTAAATATGGAAAAGAACAAGATTCTACAAGAAAAGCAGATGTATCTAAAAACTCAAAACTTTCTCTACGTGTATTCTTAGACAGATCATCTATTGAAGTCTTTATAAATGATGGAGAAGCAGTAATTACAAGCCGTATTTATCCTCAAAAAAATATTGATAATATTGAATTCTTCACAAGCAATGGTGAAGTTAAAATTGAATCATTAAAGGCTTGGAAATACAAACAAAGTATTCAGTAAAAAATATGTAAGGTGGAAGTATGAAGAGAGTAATAAGTATAGGAGAAGCTTTAATTGATTTTATACCTAATCAAAAAGGCTGTGAATTAAAGAACGTATTAGGTTTTGAAAGAGTAGCAGGGGGAGCTCCTGCCAATGTTAGTGCTGTAGTAGCAAAGCTTGGTGGAAAATCAAATTTCATATCTAAGTTAGGTAAAGATGCTTTTGGTAACCACATAATAGAAGTTTTAAAAGAAGCTAATGTAAATGTAGATTATGTGTTGAGAAGTGATAAAGCCAATACGGGATTAGCTTTTGTTTCTTTAAAAGAAGATGGAAATCGTGATTTTTCATTCTATAGAAATCCAAGTGCAGATATGTTACTAGAAGAAAGTGAAGTAAAAAAGGAATGGTTTGAAGATTGTCATAGTATGCATTTTTGTTCGGTAGATTTAATAGAGTGTCCAATGAAATATGCACATAAAAAGGCCATAGAGTTTGCACTAGAAAATAAAAGTATAATAAGTTTTGACCCAAATGTAAGGTTACCTTTATGGGATAGTGAAGATGCATGTAGAGATGCAATTATGGAATTTTTACCTTTGGCTCATGTAGTTAAAATTTCTGATGAAGAGTTAGAGTTTGTAACAGGATATGATAATATGGACGAGGCTAAAGAGGTATTGTTTAAAGGTAATGTGAACATGGTTTTATTTACAAAGGGAAAAGATGGAGCTGAAGCATATACTAAGGATAGAGTTGTTAAGATACCTGGAAATATTGTAGATGTAGTTGATACAACGGGAGCAGGGGATTCGTTTATTGGTTCATTTTTATTTAAGCTATTAGAAGATGATGTAAATATGGAACAGCTTAATAGTATTAGTGATGAAAAGCTAAGAGAGTATTTAACATTTGCAAATGCTTATGCAGCTTATAGTACAACTAAAAAAGGTGCAATTGGCTCATATGCTACATTAGACGAGATAATAAAGTATATGGATAAATAGATTAATATATAAGTATAACTGAGTATAAGCTGGATGAGGGAAGATACCTTATCTAGCTTATACTTTACTGTGGCTTAAGCGATGTGAATTTTTTATTATCTGGTTATTATATTAATCCATTTTTCGCCTTTTAGTCTAAATAAACAAAAGAATGTTTTTATAGGTGTTTCAAATCTCAGCAATAAAAGAACTAAAGCAGGATTTAAATTAAATTTAAAAGCAGCTACAAATCCCACAGGAAGAAGTAACCAAAGGAAAATAACATCTATTATAGCGGCAAACTTTGTATCTCCTCCACCTCTTAAAACACCTGCAATTATAGGGCTAGTAAAAGCTTGGAACAATATGTGAAATGCATAAATATACATTAAATTATTTGCTATAACTTTTGTAGAATCTTCTATATTATATAAAGAAATAAGAGGATTTTTAATTAATAATAATATGGTTGCAGTAGTAATACCAAGTATAAGATATATAAATAATAATTTATTTTTTATATTTATAGCATCTCTTTTGTCACCTGAACCTATGGTTTTACCCATAACAACAGAAGAAGCATTGGCAACACCAAGTATAAAAGATGTAGACATTTGATAAATAACATTGCATATGCTATTGGCAGCTACTACAGAAGAACTTAAATGACCTAAAATAACTGCATGTATTGATATACCAATTCCCCATAATAATTCATTACAAATAACAGGCATACCGTATTTTATAATATCTTTTAATAAATTTTTATCTTTAAATTTAAGCATATGAATTTTGTAATTTATTTTCTTTTCGAATTTTAGCATATAAACTAAAATTATTATAAATTCCACCATACGAGCAATTAAAGTACCAACTGCAGCTCCCGTAACACCAAGAACAGGCATAGAAAATTTACCAAATATAAATATATAGTTAAAAATTATATTTACTATAAAAGATATAATATAAATTTTTAAACAAATATTAACTGTTTCTACACTTCTAAGAATTACTAAAAAAGTAGAAGTCAATCCATAAAATAAATATGAAATAGAAATCATTCTTAAATAAGAAGTTCCTGATTTTATAACCTCTACATCAGAAGTAAATATAGTCATAACCTCTTTGGGGAAAATCAACAGCA
>ERZ824488.2353-NODE-2353-length-17119-cov-5.554852_pt1 | contig 17119 bp, 24 predicted proteins | sample MGYA00519936_ERZ824488 | MGnify/ENA primary metagenome ERZ824488 (study PRJEB31778, sample SAMEA3449153) | human gut metagenome | biome: human gut; feature: human-associated habitat; material: faeces | place: United Kingdom | collected 2010/2012 ... | reverse complement strand
GAGCAGATCATCTTCCCCGAGATCGAGTACGACAAGATCGAGAAGCTGCGCGGCATGAACATTGCCATCTGCACCACCGCCAACACCGACGAAGAGGCTCGCGAGCTCCTCAAGCTCATGGGCGCTCCGTTCATGAACGACTAAGGAGGAGAAGAAAAATGGCGAAACTTTCCATGAAGCTCAAGCAGGCCGCTCCTGCCAAGTTCTCCACCCGTCGCTACAACCGCTGCAAGATCTGCGGCCGTCCCCACGCCTATCTGCGCGACTACGGCATCTGCCGTATCTGCTTCCGCGAGCTGGCCTACAAGGGCCAGATCCCGGGCGTGAAGAAAGCCAGCTGGTAATTGCAAATTGCTCCGTCAAGCGCCTGAAATTCAATAAAAAAATTGAATTTCAGGCCTTGGCGGACTTGCCGCGTCAGCGGATCTTTGCTATAATAGATCAGTTGGCACGGCCGACAAATTTCGTAAAGGATAGCGAAAGGCCGCGGTCAATCATGTATTGACGCGGAACCTCGCTGCCTGAACCGGGTAAAACCGGTAACTCTAATAAGGAGGATATACCCAAATGCAGATCACCGATCCCATTGCCGACATGCTCACACGTATCCGCAATGCCGGCACCGCCAAGCATGAAACCGTCGATGTCCCCGCCTCCAAGATGAAGAAGGCGATCGTCGAGATCCTGCTGAACGAGGGCTACATCAAGTCCTATCAGCTCGTTGACGACGGAACCCAGGGCATCATCCGCATCACGCTGAAGTATCTCCCCGGCAAGGAGAAGGCCATCCAGGGCCTTAAGAGAGTCTCCAAGCCCGGCCTGCGTGTGTACGCCGGCGCCGAAGAGCTGCCCCGCGTCCTGAAGGGACTGGGCATCGCCATCATTTCCACTTCCAAGGGCGTCATGACCGACAAGCAGGCTCGTGCCGAGCATGTCGGCGGCGAAGTCCTCGCGTTCGTATGGTAAGGGAGGAGAGAAAACATGTCTAGAATCGGTAGAGCTCCCATTACCGTCCCCGCCGGTGTTGAGATCACCGTGGGCGAGGGCAACCACATCACCGTTAAGGGTCCCAAGGGCACGCTGGAGCGCAAGGTCGCCCCGCAGATGCTCATCGAGATCGAGAACGGCGTCCTCCACGTCAAGCGTCCCAACGACGAAAAGCAGAACTGCGCGCTCCATGGTCTGACCCGTACGCTGGTCAACGACATGGTCATCGGCGTCACCCAGGGCTTCTCCAAGACTCTGGAGATCCAGGGCGTCGGCTATCGTGCGCAGAAGGAAGGCAAGAATCTCGTGATGAACCTCGGCTTCAGCCACCAGGTCATCGTTCCCGAGATCGAGGGGATCGAAATCGAAGTTCCCGATGCCAACCACATCGTCATCAAGGGCATGGACAAGCAGAAGGTCGGCCAGTTTGCTGCGGATACCCGCATGAAGCGTCCGCCGGAGCCCTATAAGGGCAAGGGCATTCGCTATCAGGGCGAGGTTGTCCGTATCAAAGAAGGCAAGACCGGTGCGAAATAAGGGGAGGTGCGCCTGAATGGTTAACAGACCGAATACTGCCGCTCAGCGCAAGCAGCGCCACGCGAGAGTCCGCGGTAAGATCTCCGGCACGCCGGAGCGTCCGCGCCTGTGCGTGTTCCGGAGCGAAAGCAACATTTATGCCCAGGTCATCGACGACGTCAACGGCAACACTCTGGTGTCTGCCTCTTCCGTCGAGAAGGACTTTGAAGGCAACGGCGGCAACGTGGAAGCCGCCAAGAAGATCGGCTCCAAGATCGCCGAGCGCGCTCTTGCGAAGGGTATTGAAGAAGTGGTCTTCGACCGCGGCGGATATATCTATCACGGACGCGTCAAGGCTCTGGCCGAAGCTGCCCGCGAGGGCGGCCTGAAATTCTAAGCGGGAGGAGGAAACGAATTATGGCATATGGTAACGATCGCCGCGACAACCGCCGCGGCCGGGAGGAAAGCTCCGAGTATATCGAGAAGCTCGTTTCCCTCAATCGCGTCAGCAAGACCGTCAAGGGCGGCCGCATTATGAAGTTCTCCGCGCTCATGGTCGTCGGCGACGGCAAGGGCAAGGTCGGCTTCGGCATGGGCAAGGCCGGCGAAGTCAGCGAAGCGATCCGCAAGGGAATTGAAGATGCGAAGAAGAACATGCACACCGTCACGCTGACGGGCACCACGATCCCGCACGAAGTTCTCGGCGCTTTCGGCGCCGGCCGCGTGCTGATCAAGCCCGCCGCCCCCGGTACCGGCATCATCGCCGGCGGCGCTGTGCGTGCCGTGATGGAAGCTGCCGGCATCAAGGACATCCGTGCCAAGAGCCTGCGCTCCAACAATCCCAACAACGTCGTCGCCGCCACCATGGAAGGCCTTCTGTCTCTGCGCAATGCCGAGCAGGTCGCCGTTTACCGTGGCAAGTCGGCCGACGAGCTGAAGGCGTAAGGAGGATAACGGTATGGCAACTCTGAAGATCAAGCTCGTCAAGAGCCTGAACGGCAGACTGGACAAGCACATTGCCACTGCCAACTCCCTGGGTCTTTACAAGATCGGCAACGAGACGACCCAGCCTGACAACCCCCAGACCCGCGGCAAGATCGCCCAGATCGGCTATCTGCTGAAGGTCACGGAAGAATAAGGAGGCCCAACGTATGTTTATGAATGAACTTTCTCCCGCCGCCGGCAGCACCCATGTTGCCAAGCGCAAGGGAAGAGGCATCGGCACCGGCAACGGCAAGACCGGCGGTCGGGGCCACAAGGGCCAGAAAGCTCGCTCCGGCGGCGGTGTCCGCATCGGATTTGAAGGCGGCCAGATGCCTCTGGCGCGCCGCATCCCGAAGCGCGGCTTCAACAACATCTTTGCCAAACCTCTCGAGTCCATCAACGTCTCTGCTCTCAACCACTTTGAGGACGGCGCCATTGTCGACGCGAACGTCCTTCTGGCCGAGGGCATCCTGTCCAAGTGTGTCCACGGCGTGAAGATCCTCGGCAGCGGCGAGCTCACCAAGAAGCTCACCGTCAAGGCCAGTGCCTTCTCGGCCAGCGCCAAGGAGAAGATCGAAGCCGCTGGAGGAAAGGCCGAGGTGGTGTAAGGTGGTCCAGACTTTCCGTAACGCATGGAAGATCCCTGAGCTGCGCCGGAAGATCCTCTTCACGCTGTTCATCGTTCTTCTTTACCGGCTCGGCAATGCCGTGCCCGTGCCTTATGTGGACACCAACATTCTTGCCACCTACTTTGCCCAGCTGAAGAACACCGTCCTCGGACTTTACAACACCATGTCCGGCGGCGCGTTCTCCTTGGCTACCATCTTTGCTCTGAGCATCCAGCCCTACATCAACGCCTCCATCATCATCCAGCTCCTGTGCATCGCTATCCCGGCGCTCGAGCGGCTGAGCAAAGAGGGCGGCGAAGAGGGCAAGAAGAAGATCGCTGCCATCACCCGTTACTCCACGGTCGGCATCGGCCTCGTTCAGGGTTACGGCTACTACTTGCTTATGAGCCGCAACGGTATCATCGTGTCCGAGGCTCCCGCTGTCTGGGCGGCCATCGTCATCGTGATGACCTTTACCGCGGGCTCCGCGCTCGTCATGTGGCTGGGTGAGCAGATCACCGAATTCGGCATCGGAAACGGTATCTCCATCATCCTGTTCGCGAGCATCGTCAGCCGCTTCCCGCAGGGCCTCGGCAGCCTCGTCAGCAAAGCGATCAACCACGACCTCTCCTGGATCGCCACGATCCTCATGCTGATCGGAGCTCTCGCCATGATCGTGATGATCGTCATCGTCAACGACGCCGAGCGCCGCATCCCGGTCCAGTACGCCAAGCGCGTCGTCGGCCGCAAGATGTACGGCGGTCAGGCCACGTACCTGCCGATGAAGGTCAACATGTCCGGCGTGCTGCCCATCATCTTCGCGCAGTCCATCGCGTCCCTGCCTCCCACGATCATCCTGCTCTGCGGCGGCAGCCAGGACAGCTGGTTCATGCGCACGTTTGACAGCAACACGATCCCCTACGCGATCGTGTACTTCCTGCTGATCCTCTTCTTCGCTTACTTCTACGCGACGATCCAGTTCAACCCCGTCGAAGTTGCGAACAACCTGAAGAAGAACGGCGGATTCATCCCCGGCTACCGTCCCGGCAAGCCGACCAGCGAGTTCATTCAGAAGGTCCTGAACAAGGTCACCCTGTTCGGCGCCGTTTATCTCGGCATTATCGCCTGCGTGCCCATCATCATCAGCGCCTGCTCCAAGGCCGCTGCCGATACGGGCATCTCCCTCGGCGGCACCTCGATCATCATTGTGGTCGGCGTTGCCATCGAAACGGTGCAGGCTCTCGAAAGCCAGATGCTCATGCGCCACTACAAGGGCTTCCTTGAATAAGGAGATCCCGACATGAAGCTGACTTTGCTGGGCGCCCCCGGCGCTGGAAAGGGGACCCAGTCGGACATCCTATCCCGTAAATTGGGTGTCCCCACCATTTCAACCGGCAATATCCTGCGCTCTGCCATCCACGATGGCACGAGCGTGGGTCTCGCGGCCAAGTCGTACATCGACAAAGGCCAGCTCGTGCCGGACAACGTGATCATCGACATCGTGCAGGAACGGCTCTCAAAGCCCGACTGTACCAACGGATTCATCCTCGACGGCATGCCCCGGACGATCCCCCAGGCGGAAGCGCTTATCGCTCACGGCATTGAGCTCGACAGCGTGCTTTCCCTGGAGGTATCCGATGAGGACATCGTAGAGCGTATGGCGGGGCGGCGCGTCTGCCCACGCTGCGGCGCGAGCTACCACGTCCGCATGAATCCGCCGAAGCAGGACGGCGTCTGTGACGCCTGCGGCACGGCGCTCATCGTCCGCCCGGACGACGCGCCCGAGACCGTGCGCGACCGTCTGCATGTCTACCATGAACAGACCGAGCCGCTCAAGGGCTTTTACGAAAAGCTGGGGCTGCTTCACAGTGTGGAAAACGTCGGCAGCATCGAAGATGTAAGCCGTGAGATTTTCCGCTCTCTGGGGATCGTTGAATGATGATTACGATCAAATCACAGCGAGAGATCGAGCGGATGCGCGAAGCCGGAAAGATCACAGCGGCTGCCCGAAGCGTCGGGCGGCAGATGCTGCGGGACGGCGTAACCACCGAAGAGATCAACAAAGAGATCCATAAGTTCATCCTGTCCTGTGGAGCCACGCCGACATTTCTCGGCTACGGCGGTTTCCCGAAGAGCGCGTGCATTTCCGTGAACGACGAGGTCATCCACGGCATTCCCGGAAAGCGCATCGTGCGAAACGGAGACATCGTCTCCATCGACGTGGGAGCCACCTATAAGGGCTATGTGGGAGACTGCGCCGGCACTTTCCCGGTCGGGGAGGCGTCGCCGGAAGCGCTGGAGCTCATCCGCATCACGCGGCAGAGCTTCTTTGAAGGGATCAAGTATGCCCGTGCGGGAAACCGGCTGAACGACATCTCCGCCGCGGTGCAGCAGTACGCGGAAAGCCACGGCTGCGGCGTTGTGCGCGACTATGTCGGCCACGGCATCGGCACCAAAATGCACGAGGATCCGGAAGTCCCGAACTACGTTCCCGATCGCAGGGAGCGCAGGCCGAATCCCCGGCTCCTGCCCGGTATGACATTGGCCGTTGAGCCGATGATCAACGCCGGCGGACCGGCGGTGCGCGTACTGTCCAACAAATGGACGGTTGTCACCGTGGACGGAAGCCTGTCCGCCCATTATGAGAACACCATTCTCATCACAGACGGCGAGCCGGAAATCCTGACTCTTGCCGACGACATTTAAGGAGGGACTTATATGGCGAAAGACGACGTTATCGAGCTGGAGGGCACGGTCGTGGAATCCCTGCCGAACACCTCTTTCCGGGTGGACATCGGCAACGGCCACACCATTCTTGCCCATATCTCCGGCAAGCTCCGCATGAATTTCATCCGCATCCTGCCCGGCGACAAGGTCACGGTACAGATGAGTCCTTACGATCTGACCCGCGGCCGCATCACCTGGCGGTCCAAGTAATTACGAACTCCACCAGTGCGACACGAAGGAGGATAAACCATGAAAGTGCGTCCCAGTGTGAAGCCCATGTGCGAGAAGTGCAAGATCATCAAGCGCAAGGGTAAAGTTATGTGCATCTGCGAGAACCCCAAGCACAAGCAGCGCCAGGGCTGAGATCTGCCCTACGGCGGATCAATCGCAGATAGAAAATCCGAAAGAAAGGGCATAATTTCTTACTGCCCTTTTGGGGTCGGCCTTCATTATGCCATAGGCCCGAGCCACCCCCAGACATGGCATAAAATCATTGAAAGGAATGATTGCAAAACATGGCACGAATTGCCGGCGTTGACCTGCCCAGAGACAAGAGAATCGAGATCGGTCTGACCTACGTTTTCGGTATCGGCAGAACGAGCGCGAAGAGAATTCTCGAAGAGACCGGAATCAACCCTGACACCCGCGTGCGCGACCTTTCCGACGAGGAAGAAGCGCGTATCCGTGAGTGCATCGACAAAGAGTTCATCGTGGAAGGCGACCTTCGCCGCCAGGTGGCTCTGAACATCAAGAACCTGACCGAGATCGGTTCTTACCGCGGCCTGCGCCACCGCAAGGGTCTCCCCGTGCGCGGCCAGCGCAGCAAAACCAACGCCCGTACCCGCAAGGGTCCGAAGCGCACTATCGCGAACAAAAAGAAGTAAGGGAGGGAAACTGATATTATGGCTACCGCACAGAAGGGCAAGAAAGCCCGTACCCGCCGCAGAGAGCGGAAAAATATCGAGAAGGGCCAGGTGCATATCAGCTCTTCCTTCAACAACACCATGGTGACTATCACCGACACCCAGGGCAACGCCATTTCCTGGGCCTCCGCCGGCGGCATGGGCTTCCGGGGCAGCCGCAAGAGCACCCCGTTTGCCGCGCAGACCGCCGCTGAAACGGCTTCCCGCGCTGCTATGGAGCACGGCCTGAAGTCCGTGGAAGTTTTTGTCAAGGGCCCCGGTTCGGGACGCGAAGCGGCCATCCGCGCGCTCCAGACCGCCGGTCTTGAAGTGACGATGATCAAGGACGTGACCCCCATCCCCCACAACGGATGCCGTCCGCCCAAGCGTCGCCGCGTCTGATCAAAGGAGGTAAGAGTAATGGCAAGATATACTGAGGCCGTCTGCCGGCAGTGCCGCCGCGAGGGCCAGAAGCTCTTTCTGAAGGGCGACAGATGCTACACCGGCAAGTGCGCCATGGAGTGCCGCAGCGGCAACCCCGGCCAGCACGGCCAGGGCCGCAGCAAGAACTCCGAGTACGGCCTGCAGCTGCGTGAGAAGCAGAAAGCCAAGAGATACTACGGCGTGCTCGAGAAGCAGTTCCGCAGCTACTATGAGCTCGCGGAGCGCCGTCCCGGCCAGGCCGGCCAGAACCTGCTCGCCATCCTGGAGAGCCGTCTGGACAACGTGATCTACCGTCTGGGCTTTGCCATGAGCCGCGCCGAGGCGCGTCAGCTCGTGACGCACGGCCACTTCACCGTGAACGGCCGCAAGGTCAACATCCCCAGCTATCAGGTAAAGCCCGGCATGGTTATTACTCTGAAAGAGAGCAGCCGTGGTCTTGAGAAGATCAAGGCCAATGTTGAGGCAAACAGCTCACGTCCCGCACCCAAGTGGCTTGAGTACGATGCAAACAACATGATCGCTAAGGTCGTCGCAGTGCCTGCACGCGATGACATCGACCTCCCCATCGAGGAGCGCCTCATCGTCGAGTTGTACTCCAAGTAATACAGATACCCTCAAATTGGTAAGCTGACAAAACTCAGGGCGCAGATAAAGCGCCGAACTTAATAAGGAGGGTTATATTTAATATGATCGAAATAGAAAAGCCGCGTATAGAGTGCATCGAAACTCCGACCGACAGCTCCTATGGTAAGTATATCGTAGAGCCGCTGGAGCGCGGCTACGGCACGACACTTGGTAACTCTCTGCGTAGGGTCTTATTGTCCTCTCTGCCCGGCACGGCTGCGACCTCGATCAAGATCGCAGGCGTTCAGCATGAGTTTTCGACTATCCCCGGTGTTAAGGAAGACGTGACCGAGATCGTTCTTAATGTTAAGAGCATCATCGCCCGTCTCCACAGCGAGGAGCCCAAGACCGTCTATATCGAAGCTGTCGGCGAAGGCGTTGTCACCGCCGGCGACATCAAGGCAGACGCGGAAGTCGAGATTCTCAATCCCGAGCAGCCCATAGCCACCCTCGGACCTGACGGTGCGCTCTCCATGGAGCTTACCTTCGATCACGGCCGCGGCTATGTATCTGCGGACAAGAACAAAACAGCCCAAACCGCAATCGGGACCATCCCCGTTGATTCTATCTACACACCTGTTCTGAAGGTCAACTACTCGGTCGAAAATACCCGTGTAGGTAACCAGACCGACTTTGACAAGCTGACGATCGAGGTGTGGACGGACAAGACCATCACCGCGCGTGATGCAGTGTCTCTCGGTGCAAAGATCCTTTGCGACCACTTCACTCTGTTCACCGATCTGTCCGATGCAGTCGGCAATCGCCCGACCGTTGTCGAAAAGACCGAGACCCAGCGTGATAAGGTTCTTGAGATGACTATCGAAGAACTCGATCTGTCCGTAAGAAGCTTCAACTGCCTCAAACGAGCAAACATCAACACTGTTGAGGACCTCATCTCCAAGACTCAGGACGAGATGATAAAGGTCCGTAACCTTGGCCGCAAGTCCCTTGAAGAGGTTGAGCACAAGCTCGCCATGATGGGACTGTCTCTCGCGGACGAGGACAACAACTAACTCTAACAAGGAGGAAACACCGAAATGCCCGGAACAAGAAAGCTCGGCAAGACGACCGATCAGCGCATGGCAATGCTCCGTCAGCAGGTCACCGACCTGCTCGATAAGGGCCGCATGGAGACTACCGTCACTCGCGCAAAAGAGATCGCTCCCATGGCCGAGAAAATGATAAGCCTTGGCAAGAAAAAGGATCTGGCTGCATACCGTCAGGCACTGGCCTTCATCACCCGTGAAGACGTTGCAAAGAAGACCTTTGACGAGCTGAGCGTAAAGTATGCCGACCGCAACGGCGGCTACACCCGTATCACCCGCATCGGACCCCGTCGCGGCGACGCAGCCGAGATGGCAGTCATCGAGTTGGTCTGATAGCAATATAAACAAAGTAAAAGCACCCCGATTTCGGGGTGCTTTTGGCCGTTCAATCGAGGTGGAAACATGCATGACGATCTGACAAAGCAGGATATTGCAAAAATGCAGGCCGAGCTTGACCACAGGCGGCTGGAGCTTATGCCCGAGCTTCTTGAGGAGGTCAAGCGCACGCGCGCCTTCGGAGATCTGAGCGAAAACTTTGAGTACAAAGAGGCAAAGCGCGCAAAAAACCGCAACGCCAGCCGCATTCGTTATCTTGAGAACATGATCAAGTCCGCGCATATAATCGACTCGGACTCTGCCGCCGACGAGGTCGGACTGTACGACAAGGTCGAGATATACATCCCCGAGGATGACGAGACGAACGTCATCCAGGTCGTGACGACTATCCGCACCGATCCGCTCAAGGGACTCATAAGCCGCGAATCGCCCTTCGGCAAGGCAGTGCTCGGCAAAAAGGCCGGGGACAAGATCATGGTCTATGTCAATGATAACTACAGCTACGAGGCCGTTATAAAAAGCATCACCAAGGCCGAGGATGACGGCTCGGCACCGATATTGCAATACTGAAAAAACTGCCCGGGACTGCGCGGAAAGCGCGGACTCGGGCAGCTTTTATATGGTCATCACTCCGTTCGCAAAGCGATCACGGGGTCCTTGTTTGCGGCCTTCTTTGCCGGGATAAGGCTGCCGATTATCGTTATGACGATGCTGATTGCTATCAGGATAACGGACGATTGCAGCGGCAGCTGCGCCGTCAGATCCGTAAGGCCGGATACCTTTCCGATTATCGCGTTTATCGGGAACAGCGCAAGCCACGACACCGCAATGCCGAGCAGGCCGGCGCAGCAGCCGATGATAAACGTTTCGGCGTTGAACACCTGCGAAATGTTGCGCTTTGAAGCGCCCAGCGCGCTAAGAATGCCGATCTCCTTTGTACGCTCCATGACGGAGATGTGCGTGATAATGCCGATCATGATGCAGGAAACGACAAGGGATATCGCAACAAATGCGATGAGAACATAGGATATGCCGTTAATGATCGTCGTTATGGACGAGGTGAGCATTGCAACATAGTCGGTGTAGGCTATCTGTGCATCCTCGCCTACTGTTTTGTTGTAATCCTCGATGCAGGCTGCGATGGCGTCCTTATTCTCAAAGCTGTCGGTGTAAATGCTTATTGAGGACGGAGCGTCGTAGCTGACTTTGCCGAAGTCCTTGAGATTATCCTCATAGGTCGAGCCGACAAGGTATTCGTCGTATGCCTTCAGCAGAATATCCTGATCCGGGCTGTAAGCCAGCCAGCGGTCGAGAGCTGCGGCCATAGCGGTTTCGCCCATAGCGGCGGCGGAAGCTGCGGCAGCAGTGGACTCGCCGTCGTTTTGCGCGTAATACATCATCAGCTTGTAAAACGAGGCTTTTTCGGATATGCCGAGGCCGGACAGATACTCCTTGGCATCGTTGGCCTTTGCGGCATCGTCGGCAGGCTCAAAGCTCATTCCGGTGAGCACATTGACCGAGGGATCGGCCTCCTGCGCCTTGATTATGGCGCTTGCGTCGGTGTGATCGACGACGTAGCCTGTAAGGAGCGAAGAATAGGCGGCGACGGCGGTGGATATGCTCTGAGCCGAGGAGCTGTCCTTCGGGCGGATGATGCCGCTTATTTTGAGCGTCAGCGCGCCGTCTAACAGCTCTTCTTCGTTCAGCGCAGCATCCTCTATAAGCGAAAAGGTGCCGTTTTCGTTCTCGGTGTACTTATCGCAGGCCGGAACGAGATACAGCTCATGCGCGCAAATATCGTCATATGAAAGGCTCAGCTCATCGGCGACCTCGCCGTTAGCTATCTTTTCGGATGCCGAGGTGTACTGCTCCTTGGTGATAAGCCCGAGCTGATACAGCGTCTTGGCCGGGAGCGCATTGTTCCGGTCGAGCACGAGCACGACCTCGTCATAGCTTTTCGGCCAGCTGCCATACAAAACGTCGTATCCGTCGGTCACAACCTCGCTTATCCCCTCGCCGTCGGCATTGACCATAAGCTCGGAGAAGTTTTCCGCGCCGGCGTTCCCACCGCCGGTACCGCTTAAACGGCTCATGATTCCGGCGCTGCCGCCGCCGGGCATGGCAGACTTGCTGTCCGGCTCGCTGTCGCTGTCTATCAGATTTCCGTCGGCATCGTGAGAGTATACGCTGAAGTTCACATCATATGAGTAGACGATGCCGTTTTCGCCGATATACTGATTTATCTCGCTGTCGGGGTCGTCCAAATATTTTTTGAAGCCCGTCAGATCATTTTCAACTATGCTCGAGGACATTTTTTCGCTCATCTCAAGCTCGGAGTAGTCTGCAAAAACTTGAGTGCGCGAGGTGCCGCCCGATGTATCCTTGTCTTTCATTTCGCCGATCACCTCCGCGCGCAGTCCCATAACGCCTGAAACGTCAAGCGTCTGCGAGCTTATGGTGATAGGGTACGAGGACATCGTGTCCTTTTGAACATCGGCAATATAGGTGTTCATGCCCGTTGAGAGCGACAGGATAAGCGCAATGCCGATGATGCCGATAGAGCCTGCAAAGGCTGTGAGCAGGGTGCGCCCCTTTTTGGTCCGCAAATTGTTAAACGAAAGCGAAAGCGCCGTCGAGAAGGACATGGATATCTTCTCGTGCCGAACCACGGCTGAGCTTTCGTCAAGGTCGTTATAGGGATTTGTGTCGCTCACGATGTTTCCGTCAAGCAGCCTGACGATGCGAGTGGAATACTTTTCTGCAAGCTAGAGATTGTGCGTGACCATAATGACGAGCTTATCCTTTGCAATCTCTTTCAAAAGCTGCATGATCTGCACGCTCGTTTCCGAGTCAAGCGCGCCGGTCGGCTCGTCTGCAAGCAGAATATCCGGGTTGTTGACCAGGGCGCGCGCAATGGCAACGCGCTGCATCTGGCCGCCTGACATCTGGTTGGGCTTTTTGTGCATGTGATCTGCAAGCCCGACCTTTTTGAGCACCGAAACCGCGCGCTCGCGCCGCTCTTTTTTTGAAACTCCGGCCAAAGTCAGCGCCATTTCGACGTTTGCAAGGACGCTCTGGTGCAGAATAAGATTATAGCTTTGAAAAACAAAGCCGATGGAGCTGTTGCGGTAATAGTCCCAGTCCGCGTCCGTGTACTGCGTGGTGGAAACGCCGTTTATTATAAGGTCGCCGCTCGTGTAGCGGTCAAGGCCGCCTATGATGTTCAGAAGCGTTGTTTTTCCCGAGCCGCTCTGGCCGAGGATGGAAACAAATTCGTTTTCGCGGAAGGAAATGCTTACGCCCTTGAGCGCATCCTGCCGCAGGTCGCCCGCGACATAGGTTTTTACGATGTTTTTTAATTGCAGCATTTCTCAAAGTCCCTCATAGAAAGCCACGGCGTTGGCAAGCTCACTGCTGTCAGGGTGACCCTTTGCAATTCCGCCGATCACCTTGAATGGCCGTAGGTATACAGGAAGAAAACGCTTTTGTCGTAAGGCAGGTTTTCGTCCATAAATTGCAGAAGCGATTTGTGGAACTTTGAATAGTAAATGCCCGAGGCAAAGCCGATGCGGTCAAAGCCGCTGAGGTCTGCATTCGGAGTCTGCGTTACATCTATAAGCGTGACCTCGTTATTTTTCGCAACGACTCTTGCCGTTTTCATTATCGTTTCCGGTGTGTGGCTGCTGCTTTTTAAGCTGGGTGTTCTGCTCGTAAGCCCCGTGCAGCGCCATGTTCCGCTTTTTGCTTTCAGCATCGGCAGCCTTTTGCTCGGCGTGACGATAGCGCTGTTTGTCGGCAAGCTCATCATCGTTCCGATACAGAATATAAGCGATGCGTTCAAGGAGCTTTCAAAGGGCGACTTCGAGGTCAAGGTTCCCGAAAACGAGCGCGTTGCGGAGATCCGCGAGATGTCAAAGCGCTTTAACGCAATGACATTTGATCTGTCGCACATTGAAACTCTGCGCAGCGACTTCGTTGTAAACGTCTCGCACGAATTTAAAACGCCCATTGCCGCCATCGAGGGCTATGCGATGCTGCTGCAAAATCCTTTGCTGTCCGATCAACGGCACGCGCTGTATGTTGATAAAATACTCGATAACTCGCGCAAGCTCGCCGCGCTTTCAAGCAATATTCTGACGCTGTCAAAGCTTGAAAACCGGCAGACCGTTCCGCAGTACAGCCAATACCGACTCGACGAGCAGATGCGCCGGGCAATACTGGGGCTGGAGAATAAGTGGAGCGAGAAAAACATCGAGTTTGACATTGATCTTCCGCCGCAGATGTACTGCGGCTGCGAGCAGCTTCTTGAGCAGGTGTGGAGCAATATCCTTGACAATGCCATAAAGCACTCGCCCGACGGAGGCACCGTCGGAGTAAGCCTCCGGCAGAATGAAAATACCGTCACCGTTTGTATCACAGACTGCGGCGACGGCATGAGTGACGAGGTGCAAAAGCATATGTTTGAAAAATTCTATCAGGGCGATTCATCGCGAAAGGCAGAGGGAAACGGCCTCGGGCTTGCGCTTGTTAAGCGCATTCTCGACCTTTGCGGAGGAAAAATAAACGTCGAAAGCGCACCCGGAGCGGGCGCTGCGTTCTCGGTGACGCTTGATATAAACTGATAAACACAAAAAAGGTATTGTACCGACAGGTACATACCTTTTTTCTTTGGAATTTTTACGGCTTATTTATCGAGCTTTGCGAGCATTGCGTCGCAGACCTCGTCCATGTCACCGACTATGCCGTAGGTGCAGTAGTTGAAGATCGCCGCATCCGGATCGGTGTTGACGGCAACGACCGTGTCCGCGTCGGAAAAGCCGGTGACGTGGTTCACGGCGCCAGATACGCCGAAGGAGATGTACAGCTTCGGCTTTACCACAACGCCCGACTGACCGATAACGAGCTTGAACGGCAGCACGCCGCGATCAAAAACCGGCCTTGTGCAGGCAAGCTTTCCGCCCAGACGCTCTGCGAGGCGGCGGTAGCGCGGCAGCGCGTCCGCGCCCTTTATCGCGTTTCCGACGCACACGATAACGTCGGCATCCGCAATGTTCAGGCTCTCGTCCATGTCGTCGGCACGGAAATCGAGTATATCGGTGCGTATATCTTCGACGGGGAAGTCGATGCGCTCATCTATGACCTCGTATTCGTGCGCGCCGCAGGGGACATACTTAAATGTGCCGGGGCGGATGGTTCCAACCTGGGGGCGAGCCACGGGAACGGTGATAACGGCCATCATCTTGCCGCCGACGGCAGGCTCGACAAACTCGATGTCCGTCGTCTTAGGATCCCACACAAGCTCGGTCGCGTCCGAGGTGCAGCCGGTGCCGAGCCGTGCGGCAAAGCGCGGCGCAAAGTCGCGGCCGTTTATCGTTCCGCCGACCATGACGGCCGTCGGACGGTATTTTTCGCACAGAACTGTGAACAGGTTCGTGTATGCGTCGTTGTTGAAGAAATCGTAGCCCATGCCGGATACGCGGATGAGCTTATCCACACCGCAGTCGAGCACCTTTTGAAGCTCACTGTCGCTGATCTCGCCGATGATGACCGCGGCAAGCTTTTCGCCGCTTGCGTCGCACAGCTTGCGCGTTTCCGAGCACAGCTCGAGCGATACGGGCAGAACGCTGTCGCCGTTGCGCTCGATAAAGACCCACATGTCCTTAAAATCAGTCTTGTTCATACCTGCACCCCCTTAAAGCACATCGGCAATAAGCTCAAGAAGCTTATCGACATTCTTTTCCGTGCTGCCCTCGTCGATCATGCTGCCCTTGGAGCCTGTCTCGGGCGGATAGGTGCGCGGAACCTTAGTAGGTGAGCCTGGATCGCCGATCTGCTCGGGATCGAGCCCGGGGATAGTTTGTGAGTTGTATACCTCGATCTCGGCCGTACGCGAAGCCTTCCAGCTCTTGAGATTGGGAATGCGCGCGCGGAAGTTTGCCTTTTCAACCGTCAGCAGGCAGGGGTACTGAGCCTTGAGAACCTCAACGCCGCGCTCAAGATCGCGCTCTGCGGTGATGGTGCGCGCATCGGTATCGACCTCGATGATCTTTGCGGTGGACGATATCTGGCTTGCGCCGAAGCGCTCTGCCAGCTGAGAGCCCATCTGGCCGGTTGCGCCGTCGAGCGACTCCTTGCCGCAGAATATAAGGTCAAAATCGCCGAGCATTTTGGCTGCCGAGACGATAACGTAGCTCGTTGCAAGCGTGTCGGCATTTGCAAATGCGCGGTCGGACAGCAGCACGGCTCTGTCGGCTCCTGCCGCGAGACACTCGCGCAGAGCTTCCTTGGCCATGTCCGGTCCCATGGTGATGACGGTGATGCTGCCGCCATGCGCTTCCTTGACTCTGACTGCAGCCTCAAGTGCGTTTGCATCCAGCGGATTGAGTATGGCCGGAACGCCGGCGCGTATAAGACTGCCGGTTACGGGGTCCATTTTAACAAGATTTATATCGGGAACCTGCTTTACGCAGACAAGAATATTCAGCATTTCTCAGACCTCCTCGACATTAGTGCAGACCTTGCCGGGATTGAGTATGCCCTTGGGGTCGAACACCTGCTTTATCGCCTGCATCAGCCCGAATGCCGTCTCGCCGACCGATTCGAGCAGATACTGCTTCTTGGCATGGCCGATGGCGTGCTCGCCGGAGACCTGGCCGCCGAACTCGGTGCACTTTGCGTAGCACTTGTCCATAACGGCCTTGCTGCGGCGTTTGAACTCGTCAAGCTCCATGTCGTTTGCGCAGCAGTAGATGTGCAGGTTGCCGTCGCCGGCGTGGCCGAAGTTGCGGATGGCAATGCCCTCCGCCTTGCCGGCTGCACGGGTGTAGACGAGAAATTCGGCTATGCGGTCAACGGGAACGACAACGTCCAGCTCGTCAAGGAGCTTCGTGTCGGCCTCAATGACGGTGAGGAACGCGCTGCGCGCCGCCCAAACGTCCTTTTTAAGGCCGTCTGTCCAAACAACGAGCGTGTCGTATGCGCCGCATTTTTCGGCAAGCTCGCCGAGGCGATCCATCTTCGCGGTAAGCTCCGCTTCGCTGTCGCCGACCAGAGTCACGAGTATATACGCGCCGGCCTCCTTGCCGTTTACAACTGTCGGGAACACGCTGTTGCCGGTGAAAGCCGCAGAGGAATTAACGATGTCGCGCTCCATGAATTCTATCGACTGCGGATCGAGGTTTGCAAGCTTTATCTGAGGAACGGAGGCGATTGCCGTTTCGACGTCGGCAAAGGGGAGAATGAGGCTCACGTCCATGTTCGGCTTGGGAATAAGCTTGAGCGTAAGCTCGGTTATAATGCCGAGCGTGCCTTCCGAGCCGATCATCAGGTGCAGCAAACTGTAGCCCGAGCTTGTTTTGCAAACGGTCTTGCCCAGATCCATAACTCTGCCGTCGGGCAGAACAACGGTCATTGCAAGAACGTAGTCGCGCGTAACGCCGTACTTGACGGCGCGCATGCCGCCTGCGTTTGTCGAAACATTGCCGCCGACCGTCGCGGTCTTTTCGCCGGGATCAGGCGGATACATAAGGCCGCGCGTCAGCGCGTCGGCTGCCAGATCGCACAGCAGAACGCCCGGCTGAATATGCACGACGAGGTTATTCATGTCGTAGGAAAGAATTTTGTTCATGCGAGTTGTGCAAAGCACAACTCCGCCGCACAGCGGCACGCAGCCGCCGACAAGCCCCGTACCTGCGCCGCGCGGAGTTACGGGGATGTTGTTTTCATAGCAAAGGCGCATTATCTGCGAGACTTCCTCGGTGCTCTCGACCTCGCAGACGACCTCCGGATAGTATTTGCCGTAAATCGGCATTTCGTCGTGGCTGAAATCGTCCTTCACCGCATCCTTGGCGAAAAAGCGTTTCGTGCCGACGATGGCCTGAAGTTTCTCAGCAATCTCAGGCGTAATTTTGTTGTACTTCGTCATTTCAGACCTCCTCATTGATTT
>ERZ824488.2347-NODE-2347-length-17156-cov-3.051985_pt1 | contig 17156 bp, 11 predicted proteins | sample MGYA00519936_ERZ824488 | MGnify/ENA primary metagenome ERZ824488 (study PRJEB31778, sample SAMEA3449153) | human gut metagenome | biome: human gut; feature: human-associated habitat; material: faeces | place: United Kingdom | collected 2010/2012 ... | reverse complement strand
CCACACCCTGCACGTCTCCGAGTGCGGCGGCATCTTCCACTACTGCCAGGAGGTCTTCGAGGGCCTCAAGGCCTACACCACCGAGAGCGGCGACATCGTCTGCTTCCGTCCGGACCAGAACGCCAAGCGCATGTTCGACTCCGCCCAGCGCCTCGAGATGCCGCCCTTCCCCGAGGACCGCTTCGTTGAGGCCGTCAAGGAGGTCGTCAAGGCCAACGCCGCGTGGGTGCCGCCCTTTGGCTCCGGCGCCACGCTCTACGTCCGCCCGTTCATGATCGGCTCTGGCGACGTCATCGGCGTCGCCCCTGCTCCCGAGTACACCTTCCGCATCCTCGTGACGCCGGTGGGCCCCTACTACAAGGGTGGCCTCAAGGCCGTCAAGCTGCGCATCTCCGACTACGACCGCGCCGCACCGCACGGCACCGGTAACATCAAGGCCGGCCTGAACTACGCCATGAGCCTCAAGCCCTCCGTCGAGGCCCACGCCCAGGGCTATGCCGACAATCTCTACCTGGACTCCGAGTCCCGCACCTACGTCGAGGAGACCGGTGGCGCCAACGTCCTGTTCGTTGACGGCAACACGCTCGTGGTCCCCAAGAGTCACACGGACTCCATCCTGCCCTCCATCACCCGTCGCTCGCTCGTCCAGGTCGCCGAGGACCTCGGCATGACCGTGGACAACCGTCCCGTCGAGTGGGCCGAGGTCAAGAGCGGCAAGTTCTCCGAGTGCGGCATGTGCGGCACCGCGGCCGTCATCTCGCCCGTCGGTGAGATTGACAACAAGGTCTACGGCGCCAACGAGACCGTCGTCTTCCCGGCCGGCCAGGTCGAGTGCGGCCCGGTCATGAAGAAGCTGCGCGAGACCCTCACGGGCATCCAGTCCGGTGCCATCGAGGACAAGCACAACTGGGTCTTCAAGATCTGCTAGTCTCGGCCGACCATGCGATTGACCACGACCCCGCTCGGCCACACGGCCGGCGGGGTCGTCTTTTGTGAGAGGAGAGCCATGGCAAGCGAACCCATCATCGCAACCGTTGGGGGAGAGGGGTCACTGCTCGTGATCCACGGCGGCGCGGGCCGGCGCCTGCACGAGATGAGCCCCGCGCAGCGTGCGGAGACCGACGCCGCGCTTGGCCGCGCGCTTGCGGCCGGCTACGAGCTCCTTGCGGCCGGCGAGAGCGCCGAGGCGGCCGTCATCGCGGCCATCCACGTCATGGAGGACGCGCCGTGCTTCAACTGCGGGCGCGGGGCGGCCCTCACGCTCGACGGCACGGCCGAGCTCGACGCCTGCCTCATGCTCGGCGACGGACGCACGGGGGCGGCCTGCGGCCTCACTACGGCCAGGCACCCCATCGACGTGGCGCGCGCCGTCATGGAGCGCACGCCCCACGTGCTGTTCAGCGAGCCCGCGCCCGAGCTTCTCGACGAGTGGGGCATCGAGCAGGTCGAGAACAAGACGCTTACCGGAACCGATGGCCATGAAACCTACCAGCGTGGTAATGGCGGCGAAGAGATTCCCGGCACCATGACCGAATCGGTGGCGGCCAAAAATGGCGACGATGTCACCCTGACCATTGACCGTGATGTGCAATGGTATGTCAAAAAGGTCTTGAAGGAGGCCGAATCCAAGTATGGTGCAGCGTGGGCGATCGCCGTGGTGCAGGATGTCCAGAGCGGGGAGATTCTCGCACTGGCCGATAGCGATGAAGTACAGGCTGGTACCGATGCGGCGAAGATGAGCCCGTCTCGGGCCGTGTCCGAAACCTTCGAGCCTGGTTCGGTGGGCAAGGTCATCTCCATGTCCGGCTATCTGCAGATGGGACTGCATAAGATGAGCGATCAATTGTCGGTCCCGGACCACATCACACAGGAGGGCCAGACCTACAAGGACTCATTCGACCATGGCACTGAGCGCTGGACGCTCGCCGGCATTCTGCAGAACTCATCGAACGTCGGCATGATTATGGCCGGGGAGAACTATCCGGATGAGCAACGCTACGAGTACCTGACCAAATTCGGCATCGGACAACCGACCGGACTGAACCTGCCCGGTGAATCGAGCGGTCTGCTCACCAACCCTTCGGCGTGGGATCTGCGTACGCGCAACACCATCCTGTTTGGTCAGGGCTACACCGTCAACGCCCTGCAGCTCAACAACGTGGTGGCCACCATCGCGAACAAGGGTGTCAAGCAGCAGCAGTCGATCATCAAATCAACCACCGATGCCAATGGCAAGACCACTGAGACCAAGAAGGGCGAAGCCGCCCGCGTGGTGGATGAAAAGGTCGCATCGGACATGATGAATGCGATGGAATCAGTGGCGGAAGGCTACAACAAGTTCGTCAAGGTCGATGGTTACCGCATGGCCGCCAAGTCCGGTACCGCAGAGGTGCAGGGCTCGGATGGTACGCTCTCGTCCATTATCTCCGATTATTCCGTGGTGATTCCCGCGGACAACCCGCGCTATGCGGTCACCGTGGTGATGAAGGATCCGAATGGTGTGTTCGGCGGTCTGACGGCCGGCCCTGTTTCCGCACAGATTTGTGAGTTCCTTATGCAGAAATACGAGGTGCCTGTCTCCAGTCCACGCAAAAATGCTATTCCAGTCACGTGGTAAGGATCAGGGGAGAAAGGCGATAGCCCATGAGTGCAGTGAGCGAATCCATCGCCCAGCGGGTGACCCTGGGAATGCTGGTCGAACGGTACGGTTTTGAAGTCGATCCACCCTTCGCCACCAATGTCACCATTACCTCACTCAGCGATGCCGTGGACACCGTGATTCCCGGCTCGCTGTTCATCTGCACGCATGAGCAGGAACCCGATGTACTGCATGCCGCACAGGCCGGTGCCTATGCGGCGTTGCTGCCACGCGCGTCCAAAGGGCAGATCGCCAATGCCGATATACCGTTGCTCTACGGCGATTTCGACGATCGCGTACTCGGCGATCTGGCCAGCGGTCTGGCCGGCGGACCGTCCAATGCCATGGCGGTGTTCGCGGTGACCGGTGCGGATGAGCAGGCCGTCGACGCAGGCGTGTCCCAGCTCTCCGAATTCCTACACATGCTGGGCAATCCGGTGGCGGTAATCACCGCATCCGGGTCCACGTCGATGACACGTACCATGAACCTGAACTATCCTCTGGGCATCCTCGATATGCAGCGCGCGCTGTCCGTGTGCGCCGAAGACGGTGTGGCGGCCGTGATCATCGCCATGGATGACCGCACGTTGGCCGAGCATGCGTTGGAATCGGTGAACGTGGATGTACTGGGCACGGAGGATGTCAACGCAAGCGCAAGCTTGAACGAATTGAAGACACGCTACGCATTCGTTGCGGAACATGACATGTCCATGACCTCGTCGACACCCGAATCGGATGAAATGGCTGCGGATTCACCGGCAATGTATGACCGCGTCCGACTCGGGCACATGTCCTTGGCCATCGCCATGGTGCTGGCCGCCGGCGTGAGGAAAAACAACATACGCAGTGCCCTGCATGTGGCCAATAATCTCAATTAAGTCCGTGGATACGGGACGAAGCGTAATCGTAAAGGAGTTTGAAACACCATGGTTCCGATGAGCGTGGAGGAGATCGCCAAGGCCGTCGATGGTCGATTGATCGGAGACGCCGGTTCCGAGTCTCGAGCCACCAATACGGTCAGCGACTCGCGGCAGGCCGGCCCCGGATCGGTGTTTGTGGCCATCCGAGGCGAGCGTGTCGATGGGCATGACTTTGTGGCGAAAACCGCTGGACAGGGAGCCACGGTGGCCATCGTCGACCATGAGGTGAAGTCCGATGGCCTTCCGCAGATCGTAGTGAAAGACACGGTCGACGCCCTTGGCGAACTCGCCCGATACAACATCGTTCGCCGCCGCGAGCTGGACGGCGACTTCGACATCATCGGATTGACCGGTTCGGTGGGCAAGACCACCACCAAGGATCTGCTCTCCTCCCTGCTTGCCACCGTAGGTCCGACCGTGGCTCCGGTGGGATCGTTCAACAATGAGATCGGCCTGCCGCTCACTGCGTTGCGGGTCGATGAGCACACCCGGTTCTTCGTGGCTGAGATGGGTGCCAGCCATATCGGCGAAATCGCGCGACTGACCCGTATCGCACCGCCGAACACGGCAATCGTATTGAAGGTCGGCGTCGCTCACCTTGGAGAATTCGGCTCCCGCGAACGCATCGCACAGGCGAAAAGCGAAATCGTGCAGGGATTGCTTCCCGGAGGCACCGCGGTACTGAACGCCGATGACGAACACGTGGTTCCCATGGCCGGCCTGGCCAACGGCGACGTGCTGTGGTTCGGCTTGGGATCGTCGCAGGAGCCCGAGGTGCGGGCCATTGATGTCACTGCCGACCGGTCCGATCATGCTGAATTCACGTTGGTCGATGCGGACGGCAACCATACGCCGGTGCATCTGGGCATTCCTGGACGTCACAATGTGATGAACGCGTTGGCCGCCGCAACCGTGGCGATGCGTTACGGTATGGCACCCGAAACGGTGGCACGGATTCTGGCCTCGCAGCACACCATCAGCCCTCATCGCATGGCATTGTCCACGGTGAATCGCGAGGGGACTTCCTTCACGCTGATCGATGATTCCTTCAACGCCAATCCCGACTCCATGAAAGCCGGCCTGAACGGGTTGAAGGCTTGGAACTCAAATGACGGCAAGGAGCCGTTCCGTGTGGCGCTGCTGGGTGCCATGCTGGAACTCGGCGTCGATGAAACGGCATTGCACACCTCGATCGGCACGTATGCGGCCGAATTGGGCATCGACGCGATCATCGCGGTCGGTTCCGCCCAAGACCAACATCTCGATGCACTGGCACAGGCTCTGGCGGACGGTGCCCGTCAGAGCCAATTCGCGTCGGTGGATTGCGTACACGACATCGATGCGGCCGAACAGCTGGTTATCGACTTGGCTCGCAACCATCCCGACGCTGTGGTACTGCTCAAGGGATCGCACGCGTCAGGCCTGAGCGCTTTGGCTGAACGCTGGGCAAAGAACTGACCTGATAACCACCCCAAGAAACCGACAAGAAAGAGAAGCTGCACGTGATTGCTCTGATCATTGGAATGCTGGTGTCGCTCATCGTCACCTTAGTCGGCACCCCGCTGCTGATTCGGCTGGTCCACAAGCTGCACTATGGCCAGTACATCCGCCAGGATGGGCCGCAGTCGCATCTGGTCAAGCGCGGCACCCCCACGTTGGGCGGCGTGGTCATCAACTTCGCGATTCTGCTCGGTTGGGCATCCTCCGCACTGTACCGATACCTGCGTTCGGGCGACGTGCCCTCCTGGTCCGCGGCGCTCGTACTGTTCGCCATGCTGTCGATGGGTCTGCTGGGCTTTATCGACGACTTCGCCAAGGTGCGTAAGAAGCAGAACGAAGGCCTATCGGTGGGCGGCAAGTTCATCGGCCAGTTCATCTTCGCCACCATCTACGCGGTACTTGCGTTGCTGATTCCCACCAAATCGGGATTCCCCAGTGCGCAGGCAGGCATCAGCTTCATCGAACAGCCGTTCTTCAACTTCGACTTCGCCGGCCGTGCCGTAGCCATCATCCTGTTCGTCATCTGGGTGAACTTCCTGATGACCGCATGGACCAACGCAGTGAATTTGACGGATGGACTTGACGGTCTGGCGGCAGGTTCGTCGATGATCGCCTTCACTGGTTTTGGCATCATCGCATTCTGGGAAAGCTACCACATCAAGGGCGGCAGCCATGGCGGATATTCCTATGCCGTGTCCGATCCTCTCGATCTGACCGTCATCGCCGTATGCGCGGCCGTCGCCTGCTTCGGCTTCCTGTGGTACAACTCGAACCCCGCATCGATTTTCATGGGTGATACCGGTTCCCTGGCCTTGGGTGGTCTGTTCGCAGCCCTGTCCATCGCCACGCACACCGAATTCCTGGCGGTGGTTCTGGGCGGACTGTACGTCATGGAAGCCATGAGCGACGTCATCCAGGTCGGGTACTTCAAGATGACCCACAAACGTGTATTCAAAATGGCGCCGATTCACCATCATTTCGAACTGGAGGGTTGGACCGAAACCAAGGTGGTGGTGCGGTTCTGGATGATCGAACTCATCTTCGTGCTGCTCGCCCTGACGATTTTCTACGGCGACTGGGTCACCCGCTCCGGCCTGCTGTTCAGCTAGCGGAAATCTGGGTGGATTATGCTCACCCACGGAATTCCTATATCAGGAGGAACAATGCAAGTAGCGGATAAGACAGTGGTGATCGCCGGACTGGGGGTGTCCGGCACCTCGTTGGCGGAGGTATTGAGGGAACGCGGCACCCACGTGATTGGCGTCGACGAGAGGAAGCCCGAGGCCGATCTCCACTCCTTTGATGACGTGGACTGGGACCACGTGGACTACGTCATGTCGTCCCCGGTGTTCAACCCCCGCACCCCGTTCGTGCTGGAAGCCCAACGCCGTGGCATCCCCGTGATGAGCGAGGTGGAATTCGCATGGCAGCTGCGTGTGAATAACGAGCGCACCGGTACTCCGGCTCCATGGATCGGCATCACCGGCACCAACGGCAAAACCTCCACCACCGAGATGACCTCGGAAATGCTCACCGCCTGCGGACTCGACGCGCCGACCGCCGGCAATATCGCCTCCGGAGACATGAGCATGAGCCTGTCTCGTTGCGCCACCAATCCGCAGCACGACGTACTGTGCGTGGAACTGAGCTCCTTCCAATTGCACTTCACCGATTCGCTGGCACTTGACTGCGCGGCGATCACCAATATCGCCGACGATCACCTCGACTGGCATGGCGGGCGCGAGAATTACGCCGCCGACAAATCCAAGGTGTTCCACAACGCCAAACGCGCCATCGTCTACAATGCGCAGGACGCCAAAGTCAGCGAACTGGCGGCCGAGGCTCAGACTGCCGAAGGATGCCGCAAGGTGGGATTCACGCTCGAGGCCCCTCAAGCCGGCCAGATCGGCATTGAAGATGGCTGGATCGTGGACAGGAGCGGCGTGGCCGGCGGCGCAGTAGGAGAGTCGGTCAGACTGGCCGCCATCACCGATTTCACGCATCTGGCAGAGCCGGACGGCTCACTGTACCCGCATCTGGTGGCCGATGCATTGACGGCATTGGCGTTGGTGCTGGGACTTGGCGCTGATCGCGATACCGCGTTGAAGGCGCTTACCTCGTTCAAGCCGGGCGGCCATCGCATCGAAACCGTGGCTGAGGCCGCAGTCGAGGGCGGCTCTGTTCGTTTTGTGGACGATTCCAAAGCCACCAACGGCCATGCGGCACGCGCCTCGCTGTCCAGCTTCCCGGCCAAGTCTGTGATCTGGATTGCCGGAGGTCTGGCCAAGGGCAGTCGATTCGAGGACCTGGTCAAGGACCAGGCACACACCATCAAAGCGGCCGTCATCATCGGCAAAGACCAGCAGCCGATGATCGAAGCGTTTGCCAGCCAAGCTCCGGACATCCCGGTGACCATCATCGATCCCGAAGACAACGATACCGTCATGGATCGTGCCGTCGAAGCCTGCGGCACGTATACCGCCGCCGGCGACATCGTGCTTATGGCTCCGGCCTGCGCCTCCATGGACCAGTTCAAGTCCTACGCGGATCGAGGCAATCGATTCGCCGCCGCAGCCAAGACGTGGAGCGAGGTGCATGGCCTCCACTGATACCCATAAGCGTAAGGCATACAGAGTCCCTGACAAGCCCGCACTCGAAATCACTGACTACACGGGTTGGCGAAGCTTGCTCAACCCGCTATGGTGCTACCACGGCTTCCGCATGGCCGTGGTGGGGCTGACATGCTTCGGCCTGATCATGGTGTTCTCCAGCTCCACGGTCACCATGGCCGCACTGGGCAAGTCGCCGTTCCTTCAGCTTCTGAACCAGGGCGCGTTTTGCCTGATCGGCTTGGTGCTGGGCTTCGTGGCATTGATGATGCCGGTGACGTTCTGGAAACGGACCGGCGTGCTCTTTGTGGTGGGTGCCTGCCTGTTGCAGGCGCTGACCTTTACTCCTTTGGGTATCGACGTCTATGGCAACAAAGGTTGGCTGAACCTCGGCTTCACCACTATCCAGCCGGCTGAATTCATGAAGTTCGCGATGTGCATATGGCTGCCCTCGTCGTTGCATGCCTGCAGCAAGATGTACCACAAGAAGGGAATCAAAGCATATGCCGCGCCGTTGGTGTTGTATGCGATAGGCGTGGCGCTGGTGATGGGCGGCAGGGACCTCGGCACGGCCATGATTCTGGTCTTCATCGGAGGCGTGGCCTTTCTGATCGTCGGGTTCCCCGGCAAATGGATGGGAGTCGGCGTATTGGGCGCGGTGGTTATGGTCGGTGCATTGGCGGTTTCCAGCCCGAACCGCTTGCGTCGTATTCTGGCCACATATGGCGATTGCTCGGCCGCTGACGCGCAGAGCGTATGCTACCAGTCCATTCACGCCAAGTACGCCATCGCCTCCGGAGGTTTTCTGGGATTGGGCATCGGCAATTCGCGGGAGAAATGGAACTACCTGCCGGCCGCCCATAACGATTTCATTTTCGCGATCATCGGCGAGGAGACCGGATTCGTCGGTTGCGCCATCGTATTGCTGTTCTTCGCGATTCTCGCCTGGTGCATGATCGTCATCGCATTGCAGGTCACCGATCGTTATGTTGCCATGGTGCTGATGTGCGTCGCCATTTGGATCGTGGGCCAGGCCATGGTCAACATCGGCGTGGTCGTGGGTGTGTTCCCGGTATTGGGCGTGCCTATGCCGTTCGTCTCCGCAGGCGGCTCATCCATGATTATGTGCTTGACGGCGGCCGGACTGGTTGTGGGACTTATGCGCTCTCAACCGCAGATAAAACAGTCGCGTCAGAGCGCGTAAGTAGACTCGGTAATCATGAATCAAGGCACACCACATATCGTTCTTGCTGGCGGCGGTACCGCCGGACATGTCAATCCGCTGCTCGCGGTCGCCGGGGCGATTCGCGACATCGAACCCACGGCACAGGTCACCGTCATCGGCACTGCGGTGGGTTTGGAGAAGGATTTGGTGCCGGAGGCCGGCTACGAGCTCGACACCATCGAAAAAGTGCCGTTCCCACGTCGCCCTAACCTGTACATGCTGCGCTTCCCGGCAAAATGGAAGCGAGAAACCGCCAAGGTGCGCTCCATTCTTGAAACGCGGCATGCGGATGTCGTGGCCGGATTCGGCGGGTATGCTTCCGCCCCCGTCTACGCCACCGCACACAAGATGGGCATTCCGATTGCCATCCATGAGCAGAATGCGCGTGCCGGCATGGCCAATAAACTGGGCGCTCGTTGGGCCGATTTCATCGGTACCGTGTACGAGGGCACCGGTCTCAAACCGCGTGCCGGAGCCGACGTCGAGCGCGTCGGTCTGCCGTTGCGCCCGGCCATCGCCTCCCTGACCAAACGCATCGGTGACGACCGTGCCGCCGTACGCCGTGAATCGGCCGCGCAGCTTGGCGTCGATCCGAACCGTCCGCTGGTGCTGGTCACTGGCGGATCGCTGGGAGCGCAAAGCCTGAACCGCGCCATCGCCTCCTCCGCCGCAGACCTGTTGGCCCACGCACAAATCATCCACTTGACCGGGCGAGGCAAAATCAGCGAAGTACGCGAACTGGTCACGGCCTCGGCCGGCGCGGACGTGCTTACCGGCATCGGCCCCGAATCGGCCGGACAAGGTGACTACCATACCGCCGAATATCTGGAACGAATCGATCTGGCCTTTGCCTGTGCCGACTTGGTGATTTGCCGTGCCGGAGCCGGATCGGTATCCGAGCTGGCTGCACTGGGCCTGCCGGCCATTTACGTGCCGCTGCCCATCGGCAACGGCGAGCAGCGTTTCAACGCCGAGCCAGTGGTGAACGCCGGCGGCGGCCTTCTGGTCGCAGACAAGGACCTGACCCCGCAGTGGGTGCATGAGCATGTGCCCGATCTGCTCGCCGATCACGAACGACTTGCCGAATTCGTCCGCAAGGCATGGGAATACGGCATCAGAAACGCTGCCGAAATCATGGCCCGGCACGTTCTGCAATTAGCCGAACCATCCAAGTAGTATTCAGATATCATTCCGTGCGCGATACTGACCAATTCCGTTCCGCAGCACGAGATACGGTCATAATATAGGGTGCTGGAATCCCTAAAGGAGTTTTGAATTGTCTCAAGATCAGCCCATAGTGCTTGACCCTACGTATGCCTCATTCGATGCTGCGGCCCGCCCTGCGGATCTCGGCGCCACCCATTTCATCGGTATCGGCGGTGCCGGTATGAGCGTTCTGGCCGAAATGCTGCACGCCGAAGGAGTCGCGGTGGACGGCTCCGACCGCGCACACAGCGCCAAAACCGACCGACTTGAAACGCTGGGCATCACCGTTGAATTCGGGCAGCGAGCCGAAAATGTCGCCCAGGCCGAGACCGTGGTCTACTCCAGCGCCATCAAACCGGACAATCCGGAAATCGTCGCAGCACACGCGGCGGGCAAGCGCATTGTGCATCGCAGTGACATCCTCGCCCTGCTCATGAACGGCAAACGAGCCGTCACCGTGGCCGGAGCGCACGGCAAAACCACCACCAGCTCCATGCTGTCCCACATTCTGGTGAACGCCGGTGCCGATCCAAGCTACGCCATCGGCGGCTTTATCCAAGGCCCGGACGGCACCACGCTGGACGGCGGACACGCGGGCAAAGGCGACATCCTGGTGGCCGAAGCCGACGAATCGGACGGCAGCTTCGCCAAATACCATCCGACCATCGCCATTATCACCAACTGTGAAGCCGATCATCTCGACCATTACGGCGACGAAGCCCACTACCGTGCCGCGTTCGTTGCCCACGCCGGCCGGGCCACCGGTCACGTGATCATCAGTATCGACGACCCCGACGGACTTGCCGTGCTGGAGGCCCTGCCCGCCGACGTGAAATCCCATACCGTTGCCTACGGCACTACCGCGCGTGAATCCCTGCCCGATTTGGGCGGTGCCGCGTATGTCTGGATCGCTTCGGAAAGCGAGACCGCTGGCAGCGGCGTCGAACAGCTCACCCTGCATCTGCCGGCCGCGGTGACGGCGGGGGAGCCGGTGTCTCAGAGCGTTGCCCTGAAGGTTCCTGGCGTGCACAATGCGCGCAATGCGGCCGCCGCCATCAGCGCTGCCGTGCTGCTGGGCGTGAGCCCCGCAGACGCGGCCAAGGCGGCCGGCACATTCCTCGGTGCGGCACGCCGCTTCCAGGTGCGCGGCACGGTCAAGCAGGTCACTGTAGTGGACGATTACGCCCATCATCCCACCGAAATCGCGGCCCTGCTGGATGCGGCCCGACGCCGGTACCCCGATTCGACCATTCGTGTGATCTTCCAGCCACACCTGTTCTCCCGCACCAAGTTCTTCGCGCACCAGTTCGCCAAATCCTTAGCCAAAGCCGATGACGTCATTATCACCGGCATCTTCCCGGCCCGTGAAAAGCAGGCCGATTTCCCGGACATCAGCCCCTCCACCATCGTGGACGCGGCTGCGGGACTCAAGGATGCTTCCGCAGGCACGTGGATTCAGCCGGTTGAGGATATGTGCCTGGCCGCCAAGATGATGGCCATGCGCGCCCACCACGGCGACGTGATCTTCACCGTGGGCGCGGGCGACATCACCGACATGGATCAGGTGCTGCTCACCGCACTTGAGGCCCATCGGGAAAGCTGCGAGTGATGTCCGGGCGCACGGTCAGATCCGGGGGCAATGACAACGGCTCACGTCGTTCGTCTGGGAGCTCCCGCAAGCCGCGCACCATCGGTTCACGCGGAAACACGGGTCGCTCGTCGAAGTCTCGCGCTCCCCGGTCCGTGTCTTCCGGTCATGAGATCGACGAGCCGGAGATCATCGACGATGTGACGGTAGCCAAGGGCCAGGCCGGTGCCTTCGTCGATGCACGGCGGTTGCACAGCGAGGATTACGTTGCCGAAACGCTGCATCAGACCACCGGCTCCCTAGGAGTCGCATCACGCCCGAAAGTGGTGAATTTCACCGAACGCGCCAAAGAACGCAAGCGTGCAAACGTGCGCGTCGTTGCGTTACGCGTGTTGATTGCGGTCGTCAGTGTGGCTGTAGTGGCGGGGCTGGCATGGCTGCTGCTTTTCTCGTCGGTGTTTCGTCTGGAAACCAGCGAGATCGGCGTATCCGGTGCCAACGAATGGGTGAGTGCGCAGACCATCCATGTCATCGCCGATAAGCAGGCTGGAAAGTCGTTGTTCCTGGTCTCCGCCCATGAGGTCACAGAGCAACTCAAGTCCATTCCCGGCGTCAGCGAGGCCAAGGTCTCCAAACAGTTCCCCAAGTCGATGAGCGTGGAAGTCAAGGCGCAACGGCCCGCGGCCATGCTGAAAAGAGGCGATACCCTGACCGCGGTGGATTCCCAGGCGCGTGTGTTGAACTCGGTGAAGAACGCCAACGTGGATGGCATCCCGGTGATCGAGGTCAAGGATATAGACGCCAGTCTCAAGAACCGTTCGGTGAAGGAGACGCTGACGATTCTGGGCGCGTTGCCGGAATCGATGCGTAAGTCCATTACCAAGGTCACCGCTGAGACGCAGGATTCGGTGACTACCACGCTTAACGACGGTGACCGCGTAATCATTTGGGGCGACTCTTCGCAACTGAAGCTGAAGTTGGCGGAAGTCGAGGAAATCGACAAGAACATCACCGCTGGCACGGCTGGCTTTGCCGGGAAACATCAGATTGATGTTTCCTCATCCCAGAAGCCCATCATCAAGTGACGGCGATTTCGTTGGCTTCGTTGGTTCCGGGGCGATGTTCGCTGCTGGCGATTTGCGCGAGTAGCGCCATAGGGTGTATGCTGAAAAGTCCGGCCGAAAAGCCGGAAGCTTGATAACTCAAGATTGGGGGCGATCGGTTTCGACGGTGACCTGTTCGCTGCAGGGAAGCGTGCCGAGAACGCCGGGTCCGCTCGTGGATGACCCCGGCAAAAGAATAAGTGCTAAATCTAACCGCACTGAGTTCGCTCTCGCTGCCTGATTTTTAGTCAGGATTAACCAGTGAGCAGCCGCTCCGTTCACTCCTCCTCGTCTTTGGGAGGATGCTGAGCGTCGTTTAGAAGACTTGCTGATGCAGTTGAGCCTCAGGGCTGCATCGGGACTTTAACTGCGGATATGCTCGCCATCAGTTGTCTGCGACATCGATGGGGGCAGAAAAATCGCCAACTTGGCCAGCAGACTACGCACGTAGAAGACTGTGGGCTCGGTCATCGGACCGGGGTTCAATTCCCCGCGCCTCCACCAATCCGCTTCGGCGGAAACAAGCCGCTTGGCTTTACGAAAGTAAGGCTGAGCGGCTTTCTGTTATTGCTCCGTTGATTCCTTGTTTTCCCGCTATTCTCTCGTGTCGGATATGTCAGTTGGACGAACTTGCGGGGAAGAAACGATTTAGACTTAGTTCAGGGCTGCCGATTGCACGATGTGTAGAGGCTATTATGCTACGCCGTAATCAGGGAGGATATATGCCGCTGGAATTGGCCCGACAGGATATTACGAAGATGAAGGTGGACGCCATAGTCAATGCGGCAAACACGCAGCTCGCCATGGGTGGGGGAGTGTGCGGCGCGATATTCCGCGCTGCGGGAGTCTCGCGCATGGCTGCTGCCTGCGATCGGTTTGCTCCCATTCATACCGGTGAGGCGGTTATCACTCCGGGATTCAATTTGCCATCACGCTATGTGATTCATACCGCAGGCCCGATATGGCGAGACGGCAAGCATGATGAAGAACGTCTGCTGCGTTCGTGCTATCGCAATTCGATGGAACTCGCGGCACGGCAGGGGTGTGCCAGCATCGCCTTCCCCTTGATTTCCAGCGGTATCTATGGATATCCGAAAGCCGAGGCCCTTCATGTGGCCCTCGATGAGATTCGCCGATTCCTGGGCGACGCAGCCGACTCCGGACACGATCTCGACGTATACCTATGCGTATTCGACAAAACCGCTTTCGAAATAAGCAGCAGTATTGACAAACGTCTTCGCGCATATATTGATGATTATTATGTAGCGGAGCATGAAGATACGCTAGGAAGCAGAACGTATGAGCTGCTTGCTCTCCAACGGTTTTCGGATAATAAGCCGAAGGCGGATAGGGCCGTACCTTCCGGCGTCTTGGACATGCCGGATTTCCTGGGCGATATGGGTGAAACGCCTGTCTACTCGGCGCCGTCGGCAGCTCCATCGCCGAAATCCGCCGGGCATGTGGATGATGCGGTGCTCTCCAATCTGGATGAACCTTTTAACATCATTCTCTTGAGGCTTATCGACGCCAAAGGATATTCCGACGTGGAGGTATATAAACGAGCGAATATCAATCGTAAACTGTTCTCTAAAATTCGCTGTGGCGATGGCTATATGCCCAGCAAGAAAACGGTTTTGGCACTGGCCATTGCCTTACGGCTGAATATTGACGAGACGCAAGATATATTGGCGTGCGCCGGGTATGCGCTGTCGCACAGCGTGAAATTCGATGTGATCGTGGAATTCTTCATCGTCCATGAGATGTTTGATGTATTCACTATTAACGAGATGTTGTTCCGATACGATCAGCCGTTGCTTGGGCAATGATGCGGAGCGGTACGCTCGTCTCCTGACCTGCTGCCGATACGCGGCATATTGTCGCTTGCCAAGCGACCTAGGACTGGTCCCATGATGCGAAGCTCATTGATATCGCCGACAATCCGGCTGGCGAATGAGCGAAAGGATTCATCATGGGCAAGAACGACAATGGCAATAACGGCCGTACGGAACTGGTGTTCGTCGTCGACAGAAGCGGATCGATGGGAGGTCTGGAATCAGACACCATCGGTGGCTTCAACAGCATGCTGTCCAAGCAGCGAACAATTGCCGGCGAGTGCAGGGTAACGACCCTACTGTTCGATCATCGAATCGAAACCTTGCATAATCACCTCGACATCCGCGAAGTGAACGATTTGACGAGCCGGGATTACTGGGTGCGCGGTAGCACTGCGTTGTTGGATGCGATTGGGCTGGCCATTGACCGCATGATCGTGACGCAACGACATACTGCGGCAGCGTACCGTGCTCAACATGTGCTGTTTGTCATCATTACTGACGGGTATGAGAACGCGAGTCGTCGATATTCGTTGCATCAGATCAAGCAGATGATTACCTATGAGCGTGAACGCTATCATTGGGAGTTTGTGTTTCTGGGCGCGAACATCGACGCCGAACAGACGGCTGGTGATTTTGGTATCTCACCGCGATGCGCCACTGATTTTCATGCCGATGGACAGGGAATCAAAGCCTCGTTTGAGGCCGTTGCCTGTGCCGCGACCGCCGTGCGCGGAGGTGCTGACCTTGATGACCTCAGCGCGCCGGACTTTCTTGGTGGTGTTCGTGATGACTATCGGTCTCGTCGTCGAATGAAGCGGTAAACGATGAACTGCAGTGCAGATATTACCGGTCACCAGTCGGTCGTGTACGTTACCGGCTGGTGACTGCACACGTTGTACTGTAGGGAACCATGAAAGTCGTATTGCAACGAGTATCCGAAGCGTCCGTGGACGTGGTCAATGAATTGGGCACGCTGGATCCCACGTTCGAGCCGCAGCAGATTGGCCCGGGATTCATGATTCTGGTGGGCGTCACCGATGAGGACGGCGACAGGCAGATCGCCTGGTTGGTCCATAAGATTCTGAATCTCAGGGTGTTCGAGGATGCGCAGGGCAAGATGAACCGTTCGATTCAGGACATCGGCGGTGAGATTCTCTCCATCTCGCAGTTCACGTTGTTCGCCGACGTGCACAAGGGCAATCGCCCGAGCTTCATCAAGGCCGGCAAGCCCGAGCATGCCGATTTCATGTGGATCAAGTTCAACGAGGCGTTGCGCTCCGGGGGAGTGCCGGTGAAGGAAGGTCGTTTCGGCGCGCATATACGGGTCGGACTGGTCAATGACGGGCCGGTGACCATCGTCATCGACACCGAAACTGATATGCCTGACGGGTCCCGCTGAGCCAAGCGACAAGTACATATACGAAAAGCCCTGTGCGGATCATTCGCACAGGGCTTTTCGTATATCGGCTTCAGGAAGCCGCAGCCAGGCCGATCGTCAGGCCTTGACGGCTGCCTTCTTGCCTTCAATGATGGCCTTGTATCCAACGCCGATGACCAGCACGTAGATGCAGCCGACGGACATCACGATGATGGCGCCGAGCTGGGCACTCATGGCGTCGGCCAGGGCACCCATGATGGGCGGGAAGATGGCGCCGCCGATCAGGCCCATGAGCATCAGGCCGGAGATTTCGTTCTGGCGCTCCGGACGGTACATCAGCGCGTGGGAGAGGAAGAGCGAGAACACGTTGGAGTTGCCGAAGCCGACCAGGGCCACGGCCACCCAGAACAGGGCGACCGGCGGGTTGGAGGTGATCGAGCAGAAGATGGCGAAGCAGACGGTGGAGGCGGTCATGATGGTGCCGCCCACCAGAATCCCGACGCGGTTGGAAATCTTCGAGAGCACGATGCCGCCGGTGAAGCAGCCGATCATACGGGCCACGAAGTAGACCATGGTGGCGGTGGCGGCGATTTCGGTGAAGGTGTCGCCGGTGTGCTCGGTGAGGATACGCGGCGCCTGGGCGTTGATGCCGACGTCCACGCCCACGTGGGCCACGATGCCGAGGAAGCAGAGCAGCACGATGCGGTCGGAGAACAGGAGCTTGAAGCAGCGGCCGATGGTGGTGGTGCCGGCGTCGGGGGCGGGTTCGTCGATCTTGTCGATGGCGAGCAGCACGTAGCCGACGATGCCGACGACCAGATAGATCACGAACAGTATCCACCACATGCCGAGCTGGGTGGCGCCCCAGATGGCGATGTACGGGGCGAACAGGGAGGCGAAGGACTTGACGAACTGGCCGAGCGTCAGGGTGGAGGCGAGCTTGTCGCCCTTGACGAACACGGTGAGCAGCGGGTTCAGAGACACCTGCATCAAGGTGTTGCCGATACCGAGGAAGGCGAAGGAGATGACGATGAGCACCAGACGTGCGGTGCCGGATAGGGCCACGTAGGCGATGATGGGCAGTGCCATGGCGACCAGCGTCACGAGAATGGACCACAGCACGGTCTTGCGGCGGCCAATCTTGTTCATCAGCA
>ERZ824488.2346-NODE-2346-length-17159-cov-5.533326_pt1 | contig 17159 bp, 14 predicted proteins | sample MGYA00519936_ERZ824488 | MGnify/ENA primary metagenome ERZ824488 (study PRJEB31778, sample SAMEA3449153) | human gut metagenome | biome: human gut; feature: human-associated habitat; material: faeces | place: United Kingdom | collected 2010/2012 ... | reverse complement strand
AGGGCGTGGGAATATATGTTTTGTGCAACTTTTATTTTTCAAACACGCTCTAGTGCTACTATTACTGGAAATATAACCGCTACTTCTGGTACAATTGGTGGATGCTCCATTAAAAATAATGTTCTTCAAATCGCAAATGCCAATATTAATTCTATTGATGCTGGAAAGATTACTTCGGGAACTATTAATGCTGATCGTATCGGTTCAGGGACTATTACAGCAGATAAGATAGCTATTGGAGATTTTACCAATTATGCAAATCTGAATGAAAAGACTGCTTCAAAATATGGTTTTACGACTGTCCAAGACGATTCTGCTTTAGGAAATCCGTGGTTTCAGTTAAATACTTTAAAAAGAGATGTCCCTATTACTCCAAATGCTTATGAAGAATATAACTGTAATGGTGGAGAAAGTTTTAAAATTGAGGGAGAAGTATATTCTACTGTCACAGGGAAAAAATATAAAGAATCGACTAATGTTGAAACATTGCAAATAGGTATTGGGTTATATGGGAAAAAAGAAAATGGAGACGCTTATTGGTTAATACCTTTTTTCTCATTAGCCGAGAATAATGGTAAGTTAAATGCTTATGTAACATTAGATAACGCAGTAAGAAAATTCGGAATTAATATTCAAATAAATGGAACGTCTGATTTTTCAGGCATACTCAAAGTCAGAAATATAAAAGTTACTCGTATGACGGACAACTCATTAATTGTAAATGGCTCTATTACTTCTAATAAAATTACAACAGATAATATCACTGGCACAAACGGATGGATTAATTTAAGAAGCGGATTATTTGATTATGGAAACGGAAAACTTAAATGGGACGGAAAGACTTTAACTGTGGCTGGTAGTGGAACATTTGCAGGAGAAATTACAGCAAAATCTGGTAAAATCGGTAAATACACTATTACTGATAGTTACCTTATTACTGGGAATAATTCTACTTGCACAGGTATTGGTGGCAATCAAGCTTTTTGGGCAGGTAACGATAGTAGTAATGATGCTCCGTTTCATGTTAGTTATGATGGTAGTTTGTATGCTTCTAAAGTGGATATTTCTGGTAAAATCAATGCTACTTCTGGTAAAATCGGTAAATTTAGTATTGACAATTTAGCTTTAGTTACTGGAGATACTGATGCAACTTGTGCAGGTTTAGGCGGTAGTTCTCAGGCTTTTTGGGCTGGTTCTTTAACTATGGATGATGCGCCATTTAGAGTTGGATATGATGGGAAATTATACGCTTCGGATGCGGATATTTCTGGGGTTATTAATTCTACGGATGGTAGTATTGGGGGATGGAAGATAAATAGTGAGGGAATTAAATCATTTTATTCACATACTGATACAGTTGACACTGGGATTTTAGATTTTTCCAATTCACTAAGTCTTTTGTCCGATACTTCTAGCATTATTTTAAATTACGATGGTAAAACTTACTCTGATTCTTCAAGAAAAAATATTTTGGAAAGACAAGTTGATTCTTTATCCTTAAATGAATGTTTAATTCAAGGTTCGTCTAAATATACAATATATGGAGAAGAAAATGAAGAACAGAGTTATAGCTTTTACTTAAGTGCTATAAATGGATTACAAATGTGGGATAATATATCAGGAGATAACACTGTATATTCTTGGAATGGGATTTTATTTAATGATGGATCCCGTTTAAATAGTGCAAAATGTCATGCTGGCTTAGTCGCTCATTATTGGAATTCTAATAATACAAGTTGCGGAACAAAAAAGGGTAACTATGTAAAACTTACTTCGTTCAGTAATGGCACGGAAGGTAAGTTAAGCGAATTATATTATAAAAAATCGAATTATCAAATTGCAATATCTAGAAATGGAGTATATAGTTTTCAAACTCGTCTTGCTATTAATTCTCCGACTGCAAATAAGAGAGTTGAGGTTGCGTTATTTAAAAATGGAAGTAGGTATGCGGCATATTCCGCAAGTTATGCTACTCCAGTTGATTATACGTTGGGTCAATTAAACAACTATATATTATATTTATCTGAGGGAGATACTATAGATTTTAGAATTGCTCCTATAGATAGCTACTCTGTTAATGTTAATATGGCAGATATTTTAATTTATGCATTGGATTATGATTTTGATGGTACTGAATTATTATAATAAATAAAATTAGATAACAACAAGGGTTCAGAAGAAAGAACCCTTGTCAATAGATTATTATTTTACTTTTACTGTAATTTTGGCTTTCTTTCCAATACTTGTTTTTAATGTAATTACAGACTTTCCTTTTTTAAGACCTTTTATTTTACCATTTTTAAGAATTTTTACAACTTTTGGTTTGGATGATCTCCAAGACAATATGTCCTGAGCGTTTACAGGTTTTCTTATGTATTTAAGTCTTATAGATTTTCCTTTTTTGATTGTAATGGATTTTTTCTTAAATTTGAGCTTAGAAGTAGGAGTTAATTTAGGTATAATTCGTGATTGCAAAACAATTCCACATCTTTTGCATATTTTTTCTTCAAGTCCATTCTGTGAAAGTGTAGGATTATTCATCAACATCCATTCGCTAATATCATGCCCAAGAGCAGGAATGATTTTTCGATATACAACTTGGTGACAAATATTGCAACTTATAGTTTTATCCCAACTTTCAGTACAAGGGGAATGTGTTTTATTTTCTACCCAGTTATCCTTATATATAGTATGGTTCCCATCTGCACAATTATTATTTGTAATAAACTCTATGCTCGGGAATCTCTTTGCAACTAAAATTGTTCCGTCATTATTTTTAACTTTAATTTCTGAAATAACAATCCATGTTCTACCTTCTTTTTTTGTGTATAAATTTATTCTTCCTTGAAAATAGCCGTTGTCTTCATTATATTTCAATGAGAATAAAACACCATTCCCTCTAACATAAATAGAAGTTATTTGAGATGTATCGACATCATTTAAGTTCCTGAACTTAACCATTAAAATAGGACTTTCACCTATTCGATACACAGGCTTATCGAGTTTTATTTCTTTAACAGTAATTTCTCTCGGTTTATCCCCTTCAATAATTTCCGCACTTGCAGGAACACTCGCTGCGCCAAATGTCATAACAACACACAACATCGCAACAAGCAACATTTTAATTCTTTTCATATTCTTCTCCTTTCTCGCCTTATGACGAATAAAAAACATTCATTTATATTATAAATGTAAAAGAAGATATTGGCAATAAGAAAACGAAAGCAGGTGATTCAAACGCATAATATTAAAATCCTTATTAAATATCTCGTACTCTTTCTACTTGGCGGTTATACATATTACGGAATTGAAATTCTTTGGCGTGGATATTCTCACTATAGCATGATTATCTGCGGTGGTATCTGTTTTATCTACGCAGGACTACAGAATGAACAAATTGAATGGGATTATCCGTTCTGGAAACAAGTATTAAGAGTTGAAGCGTTCATATTAAGTGCTGAGTTTATTACAGGGTGCATTGTTAATCTTTGGCTTGGATTAGATGTGTGGGATTATAGCGGCTTGCCGGGGAATATCTTGGGTCAGACTTGTCCGCAGTTTGCATTATTATTTTTGCCGTTAAGTGCAATTGCTATTATTGTTGATGATTTTGTTAGATGGAAATGGTTTGATGAAGAAAAGCCGAGATATAAATGGAGGTGATGTGGGTGAAAATTAGATTAATGAGAATACGAGAAAAAACGAAAACTGATTTTATCCCTTTAATAGACAGAAAAAGAACAATAGGGAGACCGACTCATGATTATTCAAATGTAGCTGGTTGGAATTTTGACGGAAAGGAATGGTAATGGATATGAAGAAAGCAGTTTATGTAGGAACGAAAATTACTGATTTAGCAGAAATGCCTAAAATATTAATATGTCATGATGGATTATTTAGTAAAGACGAGGGTGAAAATTTTCCCATAAAATATGTGGAATTTCCAGATTCTATTGTTAAAAATAATAATGATTAAAATAAACTTATGGCTCTGCTTCGGTAGGGCTTTTAATTGCATAAAGGACGGTGATAATTATAGTTTTACAAACAATTTCTCAAATTAATATTCGTCAATCAGCTTCAAAAACTGCTTCTGTCGTATGCACGGTTCCTGCAAATACGGATGTCGAAATTGTCGGAGTTAAAATTATCTGGAAAGATAACATTCCATTCGTAAAGATTTCTTACAAAGGAAAACGCGGCTTTACCAACGGCAGATACCTCAGAGGATTGGTTTTAAAAGTAAAAAATCGTGACAGCGCAAAATATCCAAAATTGGTTGTCATTGCATCCGGACGAGCTTCACGAAGGATTAAGATCCCGCAGCAAACTAAATTTGGTGCGTTCTGTCAGAAACATGGATGTTCTATGGCGGCTGCTACTATCGCTTTGCAATTTAGAGGAATTTTGAAATCTCCTGCGGAAGTACATCAATATGCGAAAAAGCATTTGGGCAGTTATACAGGAAGTAAGTTAACTATTTTTGGCATTGAAAAAGCGGTTAATAAAATTGCAGGAAAGAAAATTGCTACTTGGAAAGGTTGCCCGGCAGATGCAAATAAACGGATTAGAAATGATATTCAGAAAGCGATTCATGATGGACATATCGTATTGCTTGAGCAGAAAAATCCAATTCATACAAATGTAATTATTGGGCGAAGCGTTGACGGTAAATATGTTGTTGCAACAAATGGTACGACAAAAAAAGTTACTATGAACTGGCTTATTAAGACGGTATTACATGGTAAAGCTGGCAGAAAAAATCAGGCTAACTGGTGGAAGGGAACGGCTCATGGAGCTGGATATGTAATCGTGAAGAGAGCATAAATATAAAGATATTGTTATTTATTCGGGAGAGTTTACTACTCTCTTTTTTATTGCTTGTAAATTAGTTAGGAGGTATTACACATGAACAAATTAAAGAATTTTTTATCTCAAATTAATGTAAAGGACATTAAACCAAGTACATATGTTAGTGCTGTTGTTCTTATTTTTACGATGGTGAATTATGTGTTAAATATTATGGGGAAACCTGTAATCAATATCAATGAAAATGAAATTGCCGCATGGGTTACTGCTATTGTTGGTGTTGCCGGAATTATTTACTCTTGGTACAAAAACCAGAGCATTACAAAGCCAGCGCAAGTTGCAGATGACGTTATGCAAATTTTAAAGGACGGTAAAATCACTCTTGCAGAATTGGAAGATTTTGTCGCTAAATATTCCGAAACAGATTTAGATACAGAAGCAGATTTTGATGATATTGAAAAAGTACCAGAAGATGATGTGGATGATGAGATTGATGAAGGAAGTGATGAATAATGGCAAAAATTACTAAGAATTGTTTAGACTTGGTTAAAGAATTTGAAGGATGTTATTTAAAGGCTTATAGAGATGAAGTTGGCGTTTGGACGATTGGATATGGCATCACTAACTCTGATAAGTCAATTACAAAGACAACTATTAAATCCGGCTTAACAATTAGCAAAGCTACCGCTGAATCATGGCTGGAAAAATCTCTGACTCAAAAATACCTTCCTCTTGTCATGAAATACAATGACCACTACAAATGGAATCAGAATGAAATTGATGCGCTTGTTAGTTTTGCGTATAACATCGGGAGTATCAAAGGCTTAACAGCTAACGGTACTCGCTCACGATCTACAATCGCAAAAAAGATGTTGGAATACAATAAAGCAGGTGGTCGTGTATATAGGGGGCTTACCCGCCGCAGAACAGCCGAAAAGAAGCTTTTTACTACTCCTGTTAAAGTTATTAAGGTTGAAGAAGCAAAACCATCTACAGCCGTTCAGAAAGATTATACGAAAGAGAGGATTGACGGAGTGAAATATTTTGGAATTTTAAAGAATACAGCAGTTAAATCATTTACGGAGTTCTTGCACAATAGAGGATTTGGTGCAGGAAAACCGAACCTGTCTAAGATTGCTTCTGCTAATGCCGGGAGTGCCGAAGTAAAAGAAGCTCTGCTTACTCTTGCAAGAAAAGGCTTACTCGTGAAACCAGATGGATTAAATAAGTGGGAAGAAAAGAAATAATCTAAATATAATTTAAGGGAAGAACTGAAATAGATTCTTCCCTTATTTTTTACGATTTTATTTTATTTGATTCTTTTATTTGAACGTGATATTAAATCAAGAACTTCTTGAAAACTGAGATTCTTCTCCTTTGCGGCAGAAAAAATCTGTTCCATTTCAATCCTTTCCCGTTCTTTATTTAATGCAATCAACTCTGTTTCACATATAGATATTTTCTCTTTTAACTTATTTATTTGAGCAGTTTTTTCTTCAATTCTAGTATATACACTTTTAGGTTTTCTAGGCATATTATGTTCTCCATTCTTTTATTTATTAAGGTACATCTGGAATGGAATTTATTTAATAAATTAAAAATATAAGGGATAGAATGTTCTCCTATCCCTTATATTAAGTAGACTTTTATTTCCATTTTATCGGGGATATTAAACTGAGAATTCTTATAATAATACTCAAGAGTATCTTTTGTAAGATTTCTTGGAATAGTAAATGCCCCGATAAATAAAGGATTTTTGATTAATGTTTCATGCTTATCGCTGCCTGTGCTGCTGCTAATCTTGCGATAGGTACACGGAATGGTGAACAGGAAACGTAATCTAATCCAATTCTATGACAGAATTCTACGGATGATGGATCTCCACCATGTTCTCCACAGATACCACAGTGTAATTCTGGTCTCTGACCTTTTCCTAATTTAACTGCCATATCCATTAACTTACCAACACCATTCTGGTCAAGTTTAGCAAATGGATCGTTCTCGAAAATCTTAGCATCATAGTAAGCGTCTAAGAACTTACCAGCATCATCTCGTGAGAAACCGAATGTCATCTGTGTTAAGTCGTTTGTACCGAAGCAGAAGAAGTCAGCTTCTTTAGCGATTTCGTCAGCTAATAATGCTGCACGAGGAATCTCAATCATAGTACCAACTTCGTATTTCATGTCAGAACCAGCAGCTTTGATTTCTTCGTCTGCTGTCTTAACAACGATCTTCTTAACGTATTTTAATTCTTTTTCTTCACCTACTAATGGAATCATGATTTCTGGAACGATTGTCCAGTCAGCATGTTTAGCCTGTACAGCTAATGCTGCACGGATAACTGCTTTTGTCTGCATAACAGCGATTTCTGGATATGTTACTGTCAGACGGCATCCACGATGTCCCATCATAGGGTTGAACTCTTTCAGGCTTTCAATAATAGCTTTAATAGTTTCTACTGATTTACCCTGTGCATCCGCAAGTTTCTTAATATCTTCTTCTGTCTGAGGTACGAACTCATGCAGTGGTGGATCTAAGAAACGAATTGTTACAGGATTACCTTCCATAGCTTCAAATAACTGCTCAAAGTCTCCCTGCTGATATGGAAGAATCTTATCAAGTGCAGCTTCTCTTTCTTCTACTGTATCAGAACAGATCATTTCACGGAATGCATCAATTCTGTTACCTTCGAAAAACATATGCTCTGTACGGCAAAGTCCGATACCTTCTGCTCCAAGCTCACGAGCCTTCTTAGCATCTGAAGGTGTATCAGCGTTCGTACGAACACCCATTGTTCTGTATTTATCTGCCCAAGCCATGATACGACCGAACTCACCAGCGATTGTAGCGTCTACTGTAGGGATAATTCCATCATAGATGTTACCTGTAGAACCATCAAGAGAAATGGCATCTCCTTCGTGGAATTCCTTTCCAGCTAATGTGAATTTTTTGTTCTCTTCATCCATTACGATGTCACCACAACCGGATACACAACAAGTACCCATACCACGAGCAACTACTGCTGCGTGAGATGTCATACCACCACGAACTGTCAGGATACCCTGAGCGCTCTTCATACCTTCGATATCTTCTGGGGATGTCTCAAGACGAACAAGAACAACTTTTTCCCCTCTCTCTGCCCAAGCCTTAGCATCTTCAGCAGTGAAGACAATCTTACCACAAGCAGCTCCAGGAGAAGCTCCAAGTGCTTTACCCATTGGTGTTGCAGCCTTTAATGCAGCAGCATCAAACTGTGGATGTAATAATGTATCAAGGTTACGAGGGTCAATCATTGCAACAGCCTCTTCTTCTGTTCTCATTCCCTCATCTACTAAATCACAGGCAATCTTTAAAGCAGCCTGTGCTGTTCTCTTACCATTACGTGTCTGAAGCATGTATAACTTCTTATTCTCAACAGTAAACTCCATGTCCTGCATATCTCTATAGTGATCTTCAAGAGTTTTACAAACCTGTTTGAACTGTTCGAATGCTTCTGGGAACTTCTCTTCCATCTGAGCGATTGGCATTGGTGTACGAACACCGGCAACTACGTCCTCGCCCTGTGCGTTTGTAAGGAATTCTCCCATAAGCTTCTTCTCACCTGTAGCAGGATCACGAGTAAATGCAACACCAGTACCACAGTCATCTCCCATGTTACCAAATGCCATACTCTGTACGTTAACAGCAGTACCCCAGCTATAAGGGATATCGTTGTCACGACGGTAAACATTAGCACGTGGGTTATCCCATGAACGGAATACGGCTTTGATAGCTCCCATTAACTGTTTCTTAGGATCATCTGGGAAATCTTCGCCGATTTTCTCTTTATATTCAGCCTTAAACTGAGATGCAAGCTCTTTTAAATCTTCTGCTGTAAGATCAACGTCCTGACTTACACCTTTTTTAGCTTTCATCTCATCGATTAATTCTTCAAAATACTTTTTACCAACTTCCATAACTACATCAGAATACATCTGAATAAATCTTCTGTAGCAATCCCAAGCCCAACGTGGGTTTCCGGATTTAGCGGCAATAGTTTCAACTACTGTCTCATTAAGACCTAAGTTAAGGATAGTATCCATCATACCTGGCATGGAAGCACGGGCACCTGAACGAACTGATACAAGAAGCGGATTCTCTTTATCTCCGAATTTCTTTCCTGTAATCTCTTCCATCTTTACGATATACTCATTAATCTGTCCCTGAATCTCATCGTTAATCTCACGACCATCTTCATAATACTGAGTACAAGCCTCTGTTGTAATTGTGAATCCCTGTGGTACAGGTAATCCAATATTTGTCATCTCAGCCAGATTGGCTCCTTTACCACCAAGAAGATTTCTCATTGTGGCATCGCCTTCTGTAAACAGATATACCCATTTTGCCATTGTTGTGTTCCTCCTTCAATTAACTATCAACATTACTTTATGCGCTTTCCTCACGCGCAATATGAGTATAGCACAAATAAATAAAAAATGCTATATTTTTCCGTCATTTTTTTGCAAAAATTTATCATGGACTGTATTTTTTTGCAACATTCACGATAATTTTAATTTTTTTATACAAAAGAGACTATTTGATGGGGTGTTTGCCGTTTAATTCGTTGGGTGGACAGACAGATAGACGAAATTAGATTTTCTCTTATTTTTTGCCTCACTTCCCGTAGAAGATTTCAGAATGAGCAGCTTTATCTCTTCAACAGATTTCTTAAAAAGCTGTTCTATCTCCTGTTCCGTAATCTGTAAATCCTTAAAAAAAGCTACTTTTACCTGCTCATAATCAGTAAGTCTGTTTTCATCCTGAAGTCTCATCAACAATGGGCTGTCTCCATTAAAATCTTCTGCATCCGGGAGTCCTCCATGATGATAGCAAATAACATTTGCGAGTAGTTCACCCACTATCCTTCCATTCGGTCCGTACTTTCCTGATAAATCATAAATATATTTTGCTCCGTAAACACCATGATCAATACCAGATTGTCTTTTACTTTCTATCCCCTCTTTTGCCTCCGGCAAATTCCTATTCATCCAATATCACATAGCAGGCTCTTCCCTTTTCTTTTGCCTTATACAATGCATCATCTGTTCTCGTAAGAAGTTCTTTCTGACTTTTGGGAAATCCGAAATGATAAACACCAATGCTACAGCTAACGGTTCTTTCTGGTAAAATGGCTGAAATATCTAAGAGGAACTTTTTTAGTTGTTCCTCTAATTGTTCTTTCGTCATTTTCTCATTGATGATTACTGCAAATTCGTCTCCTCCTACCCGTCCAACGGCTCCATAGCTGCTGAATATATTTTTTAAGCTTTCTGCAATCTGCTTTAATGTTTCATCGCCGACCGTATGGCCCAATGTATCGTTAATCTGCTTAAACCAATCAATATCTATAAATAAAAACCAGCCTTTTCTTTTCGATTTGTTATCTATATCATCTCTATCATTCTGACATTTCGTACAATAATTTAAAAATAGTCTTCTTCCCATAACATTTGTAAGGGCATCCATCTCACCCATATATTCTCTATGTTTCATGTAATTATAGATCATCAAAATGATAACTAGCAGAATAAAGTTCAGTGAAATCATAGCTGCCAGAAATTGTACCTGCAAATGAAGAATGTCCTGTGCTATTTTCTTCGTTACCTTGACACCATATACACCAAACATATATTCTGTCCGGCTTGCAAAATATATTGTGGAAAAAGCTGCTATGCAGAATACAAATATTATAATAATGAACAAACTCATTTTCATTTTAACTGACCAGTGCTGTCTTAATTCTGAATCATTGATCACATTTTTATAATGTGTTACAAAAGAGCTATGATAAATAATATCTGATAGTATTACCGCCAAAATGCAGATTGCGGCTATAGCATAATCATTTACTCCCCATCTAAAAGAAGACTTATAATTAAATCCACTTTCTGGGAAAAGGATTCCCATTGCTCCGTACACAAGCAAGGCATGTAACGGAGTTGCTATTAATGCTGCAAGGCTTTTGCCGGCCCATTTATAACGGCTTTTATTTACAATTTTAAATATACATCCCATTAAAAATCCAAATAATACTCTTGTTCCTACACTTAACAAGATACTTCCTATCGGAAAATCTGTCTGAAATGGAGAAAATATTCTGTCACCCAGCATAACATACAATGCGGATGCTTTATACATACTTCCCAGTCCAAAAAATAATCCTGCAACTGAGGATTCCACTGGCCCGAAAAGGCATGCGATAACTACGATAGGAATATGCGCTGTAGTAATGGAAATAGGAGGTATATGAATATATCCCAAAAAAGTAAATGACATAATCCACTCTACTGCCAGTAAAATTCCCAATATATAATGTTCAAATTGTAACCCTCTCCACTTTAACTTCATTTTCTATCTCCAATTATAATTTTAGAATCTTCCATTTTTTAAGCATTAAAAAAGCCGCCTGTGAAGATAACCCTTACACAGACGGCATAAAATGAGCAGAAATTACTCATTAAAATAATCAATAACTTGATGCAACCGGCTGTCATAATTCTCTTAAAAAATGAACCTTAGACCCATTTGGCTTTGTGTCGCTGCCTTTCGACAGTTTTACCCAAATATAAAATTTATGTTTCAGCGCATATTTAAAACACACTCTAATATATTTATCACTATTTATCAAATAGGAAATCCCTCTTAGTCTAACATTATTTTACACAATTATTTTTTTACTGTCAATATCTGAAATATACTGATTTTTTATAAGTACTGTTTCGTTAATTGGTCATATTGTTGAAACAAAACTTTCTTTTTTAAAGTGCTTCTCTCTCTTTTATAAATCTTTTTATAAAAGGATAGTGCCATTCCATTTTTTATAAAATCAAGATGTGTTGCCCCTTTATGAAAACAAGATAGCTTCTTAGTATTTGATAACTGATTCAGCGAATATGTTCTCTTTTAATGAAATCTCCTGTGTCAGCAAGGATGAGAACTGGATAAAGAATCGTTTTGTGAGTTTTTCTGCGTAAAATGTGGAGAGTGTAATAAAGGAGCCTGATTTTGCTCTTGCATCCAATAAACAGCCCTCAAAGAAAGCCTATCCCCTATATTTGTGGCCTCGGAGCAAGATTTGGATACGAGCGTGTATAAGCGAGTATTCAAACCGCCGCGACTAAAGTCACAAATATAGAGGATAGGCTCTCTTTGAGGGCGTCCCGTTGCCTGCGGCAAATCAGAAATTAATCTTCCTTGCCGTCTTCGCACCTCTCATAGCGATTTACAGAACTAATCAGCGCTTTCACTGAAGCATTGATGATATCGTCATCAATTCCAACTCCCCAATATGTATTTCCATCACTTCCATAGATAGCAACATAAGCACATGCCTGGGAATTTGAACCCATTTTCAGAGCATGTTCTTCATATGTGGAGATTGTATAATCTAAGTTGGAGTGGCGTTTTAATGCGTTACTTACGGCATCAAGACGACCATTTCCTTTTCCGTGGTATACTTTGTGTACACCATATTTGTTCAGTATAATTTCTGTTGAAATTCCACCGTGTTCCTGTTTGAAGTGTACTTCGAGTAATTCAATTGGATCACAAATATTAACATATTTTTCGTTGAATACTTTTAATACTTCTTTTGGCTGTAATTCTTTATGTGTATGGTCGGAAACATCTTTTACAGAATAACCAACTTCTTCACGCATTTTAGTTGGAATACGAATACCATATGTTTTTTCCAGAAGGAATCCGATACCGCCTTTTCCAGACTGGCTGTTGATACGGATAACATCTGCTTCGTATTCTCTTCCAAGATCTTTTGGATCAATTGGCAGATATGGTACAGTCCATTTATCGCAGTCATGTGTTTCACGCCACAGCATACCTTTGGCGATAGCATCCTGATGAGAACCGGAGAAGGCAGCAAATACAAGCTTTCCTGCATATGGCTGTCTTTCATATACATGCATTCTTGTTACTTTTTCATATACTTTTACGATATGTGGCAAGTCTGTAAAGTCTAAGTTTGGCTCTACACCATGAGCATACATATTTAAAGCTAATGTAATGATATCTACATTACCTGTACGTTCTCCATTACCAAATAATGTTCCTTCCACACGATCGGCTCCTGCAAGAACAGCTAATTCTGTATCGGCAACACCTGTTCCACGATCGTTATGAGGATGAACAGATAACACAACATTATCTCTGTATTTTAAGTTCTCGCTCATAAACTCAATCTGGCTTGCGTAAACATGAGGCAGAGAGTGGGAAACAGTAGCAGGAAGATTGATGATGGCAGGTAATTCTTTCTTTGGTTTCCATACATCTAATACAGCATTACAGATTTCTAATGCAAAATCCATCTCTGTTCCAGTAAAACTTTCTGGAGAATATTCAAAACGGTATTTTCCTCCATTTTCTTCCATCAGTTTCTGTAATAATTCAGCACCTTCTACAGCAATCTGAATAATATGTTCTTTATCTTTTTTAAATACCTGCTCGCGCTGTGCAACAGAAGTGGAGTTGTACAGATGAACAATTACATTTTTAGCACCCTCAATGGCTTCAAATGTCTTTTTAATGATATGTTCTCTTGCCTGAGTCAGAACCTGAATCGTTACATCATCCGGAATCAGATTCTGCTCAATCAATGTACGGCAGAATTCATATTCTGTCTCAGAAGCTGCCGGGAAACCAACTTCGATTTCTTTGAAACCAACTTCAACTAACAGTTTGAAAAATTCAATCTTTTCCTCTAAGCTCATAGGAATAATCAGAGCCTGGTTACCATCTCGTAAGTCAACAGAACACCATACAGGCGGCTGTTCAATATGGTCTTTCTCGATCCATTTATTATATCCGGCTGGAGCCGGGTAATACATTGGTTTATACTTATCTGCATACTTCATAATAGAAAATCCTCCTTAAGTTAAAAACAACATATTACAGGAAATATATCCTGTAAAATAAAAAACTCCGTCTCTTTAATGGCAAATACCAAAAGGCAGATGCCGAAAAGAGACGGAGAAAATAATTCCGCGGTACCACTCTTATTCATACGATACATAAAAAGTAAGGTATGCACTCATTACAGATACGGACTTAAAAAGCCTTATATCCTCCTGCTGTAACGGTCAGGTTTCCGGCGCTGCCTACTGCAATCATGCGGTTCAACAGGCTGCTCAGAGGCGAGTTCAAATCATGTCCACTACTGCTTCGCACCGACCAGCAGCTCTCTGGATGTTTTCATCATTCTACTATTCCTCTTCATCGCATTTATAGCATTTAATTTATCACGAAATAAAAAGGATGTCAATTCTTTTTTCGGCAGAACTTGACAATATGAATTCGAATAGAGTACACTCTTTTTAAGAAACAAAATGTATTCAAAAATCCAATGTACAAAGAAATCCAATGTCTAAAGAAATCGAATTTTCTCTCTTCTTAATATGGTTTCAAGAATGCCCCGGCATTCTTGATGCAACCAAATAAATCTCGTAATTTTTTCTGATATTAAGAAGGAATGAAAAAATGCTTTTTCTAAACATTGGAAAATGACAAAAATTTTTTTGAAATACACAAGGGAGAGAAATATCATGGAAGAAATCATAAAACGCTATCTAAGAAAGATCTACTACAATTTAAAGACTTGTGCGTTATGGCTTTTTATGGCAGTATTGACCGGGGTTGCTGTCGGGGCATTTAGTAGTGCCTTTTCTTTTTGCTTAAAAAAAGTAACCACACTTCGCGGTCAATATCCATTTTTGTTATATTTTCTGCCGATTGGTGGTGTCGTTATCGTATTTTTATATCATCTTTGTGGGGTAAGGCAGGATAAGGGAACGAACATCATTATGACTGCTGTACATGGAAAAAATCAGGATGTGCCTGCATATATGGCTCCACTTATCTTTGCAGCAACAATTATCACTCACTTATTCGGTGGCTCTGCCGGACGTGAGGGAGCGGCTCTCCAGATGGGAGGAAGTATTGGAAATACAATCGGACGGCTTTTCAAATTTGACGAGGGGGATCGAAAGCTTCTTGTCATGAGCGGAATGAGTGCCGCCTTTTCTGCCGTATTTGGAACTCCTCTTGCGGCAGCTATTTTCCCAATGGAAATGATCAGTGTCGGAATCATGCATTATGCCGCTTTAGTTCCCTGCGTATTTTCTTCTATTGTAGCAAATCGTTTTGCTGTCAATATGGGAATCAACCCGGAAGCATTTACTATTCACGGGATACCAGAACTCACCTTCACAAGTTGCGCTAAAATCGTACTGCTCGGCATTTTCTGTGCTGGATTAAGCGTTGTATTTTGTATATTTTTAAAGGGAGCTGGTTTATTTTACAATAAGTTTTTTAAAAAACCTTACATACGAATCATTGTCGGCGGTCTGCTTGTTATTGCAATCACCCTCCTAATCGGCAATTATGATTACAATGGAGCAGGAACTGACATGATTGCAAGAGCTATCGCGGGAAATGTCCCGGCCTATGCTTTTTTAATAAAAATGCTTCTTACTGCACTCACGCTTGCTGCCGGATATAAGGGCGGCGAGATTGTCCCTGCTTTCTTCACCGGAGCAACCTTTGGCTGTCTGTTTGGACATATCTTTGGCATATCTCCCTCTCTTTGCGCTGCAACCGGAATGCTCGCTTTATTTTGCGGTGTGACAAACTGTCCGATTGCTTCAATGCTTATTGGATTTGAATTGTTTGGATTTGAAGGTGTTTCCTATATCTTAATTGCCATCTCCATCAGCTATATGCTTTCCGGCTATCACGGCCTATACCGGGGCCAGAAGATTTTGTATTCAAAAACAGAGCCGACCTTTATCAACACGTCGTCTACATAGAGAGCTTTTAAATGCGAGAGCTGAAAAGGAACGCGTCTTACTGCGCCCGTTAGGCTTGGCGATAGCTTTGCTGTGGAAACAACGTTAGACGGCTTTTTTCGAGAAAGAAAAGCGTATTCGAGAAAAGTTGTCTGCTTTTTGTATAAATTATCACGAAATGGTCAGTTAGTTGTAAGAAATCTGTGGGATTTGAGACAATGTGCATAAGGAATGTTAAACTAAGAATTGTAACAGGGAGGACAACCAATGAGACATCTGATCGATCCGCTGGATTTTTCTGTGGAAGAGATCGACGCCCTGCTGGATCTGGCAGGGGAAATCGAGCGCAACAGGGAGAAATATAGCCATCTGTGCGATGGCAAGACCCTGGCCACCTTGTTTTACGAACCCAGTACCAGAACCCGCTTAAGCTTTGAAGCCGCGATGCTGAATTTAGGAGGCCGGGTGTTGGGCTTTGCCTCTGCCGACAGCAGTTCCGCTGCCAAAGGGGAAAGCATTTCCGATACGATTCGGGTGGTTTCCTGCTACGCGGATATCTGCGCCATACGCCACCCGAAGGAAGGCGCCCCGAAGGTGGCATCCCAGTTTTCCGGGATCCCGGTGATCAATGCCGGAGACGGCGGACACCAGCATCCCACCCAGACACTGACCGACCTGCTGACCATTCGGTCTCTGAAAGGCCGCTTGGGTGATCTGACCATCGGGCTGTGCGGAGATTTGAAGTTCGGCAGGACGGTACACTCTCTCATTAAATCTTTGTCCCGCTATCAGGGCATCCGCTTCGCTCTGATTTCCCCTGACGAGCTGCGTCTGCCGGACTACATCCGCAAAGAAGTGCTGGACCGGGAGGGGATCCCTTATGAGGAGGTCAGCGACCTGGAGGACGTCATGGGCAAGTTGGACATTTTGTACATGACCCGGGTGCAGCGGGAACGGTTCTTTAACGAAGAAGATTATGTGCGCTTGAAAGACTGTTACATCCTGACCAGTAAAAAGATGGCGGCGGCAAAGCCCGATATGGCAGTCTTACATCCTCTGCCTCGGGTAAATGAGATCGCCACCGAGGTGGACAGTGATCCTCGGGCGGCCTATTTCAAACAGGCCCAATACGGGGTTTACGTTAGAATGGCGCTGATCGCCACCTTGTTAAATCTTGCTGGGAGGGAACCGGAATGCTGAATATCGACAGCTTAGACTCTGGCATTGTGATCGACCACATCAAAGCGGGCTCCAGCATGGAGATTTACCGTTATCTCCGCCTGGATCAGCTGGATTGCTGCGTGGCCATCATCAAAAACGCCAAAAGCAATAAATACGGAAAAAAGGACATTATCAAAATTGAGGGCGTCACCGAGATCAATACGGATATTTTAGGCTTTATCGACCATAATATCACGGTGAACGTCATCAAGGATGGAGTCATTGCGGAGAAAAAGACCATCGGCCTGCCCAATGAGATCCATAATGTGATCAAATGCAAAAATCCCAGATGCA
>ERZ824488.2342-NODE-2342-length-17193-cov-4.218228_pt1 | contig 17193 bp, 8 predicted proteins | sample MGYA00519936_ERZ824488 | MGnify/ENA primary metagenome ERZ824488 (study PRJEB31778, sample SAMEA3449153) | human gut metagenome | biome: human gut; feature: human-associated habitat; material: faeces | place: United Kingdom | collected 2010/2012 ... | reverse complement strand
AATATCTTCCATCGGAACTACCTGTGCGTATCCGCCGCCGGCTGCTCCACCTTTCACACCGAAAACCGGTCCTAAGGATGGTTCTCTTAAAGCTACCATAACTTTCTTGCCCATTTTCTGCAGGGCATCTGCCAGACCTACGGTTGTTGTTGTTTTTCCTTCACCTGCCGGTGTCGGGTTGATGGCAGTCATCAGGATCAGTTTTCCGTCCGGAGCATCAGACTCTCTTAACAGATTGTAGTCGATTTTTGCTTTGTATTTTCCATACTGCTCCAGATATTTGTCATCGATACCTGCTTTCGCTGCGATCTCGGTGATCGGTTTCATTTCGCATTCCTGTGCGATCTCAATGTCTGTTTTGTATCCCATAGTTATTTCTCCTTTCTTCTGACCTGACGTCTGCCCCCGAAACGGAACAAAAAGTGAAGAATGTATCTGTTCCGTAAATAAAAAAACGCAGCAAATGTAATCATGTTCTACATTGCTGCCCAGACGGTCGGCCAATATGAATCCTGGTTTCCTGTGGTTCCTCCACATATCCGTCAGTAGCCAGGATCTTCTTTTTCAGACTTCTTTTAAAGAATAGCATAAATTAGCAAAAAAGTCAAGAATTACGAGGAAAAAACAATCTCTTTTTGTGGATTTTCACTTGATATTTATGAGGAAGAAAGTTATACTTAAACGGTAACATAATTGTTACTGTTCACTGATACTATCTTGCGAGGCGTTTTTCGTGAGCGAAGGTCACAGAAAACCCGAGACATACCTCACGAATTTATGCGATTAGTATGAATTCTGTGCATCGCAAAGTGTGTAATGGTGAGATACCTTGAAAAACAAACGTGATCACTATTAATAAAGAAGAAAGCCGGTGATATTTGTGGAACAGGCAATCAGGGAGGCGATATTTTCCGGATTCTGCAGGACGTATAATCAGGCACAGACAGTGACCTGTGAGTTCACAGAGACGGAAGAAGGACTCGAACTGACCGAAGTGGACTGTGGATATAGACGGTGCATCCATCGGGGCAGCTGTGAAGTGGCCAGGCAGATCCGTCAGATGGAAGAGGATCACAAAAAGGAGTAAAGGGGAAACAAATGGTAAAACTGAATAAGAAAATCAGGAGATATCTGGCTCTGGTTCTATGCCTCAGTATCTTGCTTGTACCTGTAGAGGGTTATGCGGCGAAGAATAATCAGAACACAAACCAGCGGGTGAGAACCACAACGACAGCAGCAGGCTGGGTGTCAAGCGGCGGCCGATGGTGGTATCGAAATGCAGATGGGAGTTATCCGAAGAGTACCTGGAAACTGATCAACGGTTCATGGTATTACTTTGAATCTGATGGATGGATGGCGACTGGCTGGAAAAAACTGGGCGGCGAATGGTATTATCTTACATCCAGTGGAGCGATGGCTACCGGATGGGTGAAACTGAATGGGAAATATTATTTCATGAACGGTTCCGGTGTGATGCAGCATGATACCTGGGTGGATAATGGTGCCTACTATGTGAACAGCGATGGTGTCTGGGTGGAAGGAAAGACTTCCCAGAACAGAGCAGAAAGCAGTCGGACAGATTCCGCAGCAGGCTGGGTGTCCGGTGGCGGCCGATGGTGGTATCGGGAAGCAGATGGTTCCTATCCGAGAAACAGCTGGAAAGTAATCAATGGTTCATGGTATTATTTTGACGGCAGTGGCTGGATGGTAACCGGCTGGCTAAAACGCGCAAGCGGCTGGTATTATCTGGAACCGGGCAACGGTAACATGGTAACCGGCTGGAGAAAAATCGGCGGAACCTGGTATTATCTGAATCCGGGAAATGGCGATATGGCGCAGGGCTGGAAAAAGATTGGGAATGTCTGGTATTATCTGGAGCCGGGAAATGGTGGCATGGCAACGGGCTGGAGAAAAATCGGAAGTACCTGGTATTATCTGAATCCGGGAAATGGCGATATGGCAACGGGCTGGACAACCATTGGAGGAACCCGATATTACATGAATCAGGATGGGGCCATGGTAGAAGGCTGGTCACAGCAAAATGGAACCTGGTATTACCTGAAACCGGGCAGCGGAAACATCGCAACCGGATGGTTAAAACTGGGTGCAACCTGGTATTATCTGGCGAGTGACGGAAAGATGCTGACAGGTTTCCAGAACATTGGCGGATCCAAGTATTATCTGAATACAGGCAGTGGAGCCATGGCAGTAGGCTGGCTGCAACTGGGCAGTGACTGGTATTATATGAACGGCAGCGGTGCCATGCTGACAGGCTGGCAGAAAATCGGAAGTACCTGGTATTATCTGAATCCGACGACCGGTAAGATGGCAACAGGCTGGACAACCGTTGGTGGAAGTAAATATTATATGAACGGCAGCGGTGCCATGCTGACGGACTGGCAGAATATTGACGGTTCAGAGTATTATTTTTACAGCAGTGGAGCCATGGCGGTAAGTACAGTCATCGGCGGTGTTGAAATCGGAGCAGATGGAAAAGCATCGAGAACAGAAAGTCAGGCGATGGGGACTCTGACCAAGTTTTTGAAAACAATGATTCAGCCGGTAGGTAACACCCTGTATGTATGGGGTGGCGGTCATGACGCCTGGACAGACGGAGACGGACTGCGTATCGGTATGAACCCGAAGTGGAAACAGTTCTATAACCAGCAGGGAGCTTCGTATAATTATACGAAACATCGATATGAGTATCAGAATGGTCTGGACTGTTCCGGTCTGGTCAGCTGGGCTGTCTATAATACATATAATACGAAATCAAATCAGAAAGAAACGGCATACAGTTCAACATCTACCGGATTCCCGGCTTATCTGACCAACAAAGGTTTTGGATCGCACGGAAAAGTTTCCGGTGGAACATTTACACCTGGTGACGTGGTAAGTATGACCGGTCATGTGTGGGTTGTTCTTGGCATGTGTTCGGATGGAAGTCTGGTGATCGTTCATGCGACACCACCGGTAGTTCAGATCAGCGGTACGGTCAATACAGCAGGAAGCACGAACAGTGAGGCTGTAAAACTGGCAAAGGCATATATGAAGAAATATTATTCAGATGCAGCCGGCAAATATAATCTGTGTATCGCAAGTAAAGCATATGTGAATAACGTAGACCGTTTCCATTGGTCCTCCAGTAGTATGAGAGATCCGGATGGACTGCGTAATATGACGGCAGCACAGGTACTTGAAAAATTGATTGGACCGCAATAAGAAAAATGCAAAGAAAGGCTGTCGGGAAATAGACAGTTCTAAGTTTGGGAGGGTGTGACTCATACCGAGGCACACCCTCCCAAACTTTTTATCATACAAAGAAAAAAGATGGCTGACGACAACCATCTTTCTCTCCATTTGTAATGTAGCTTTGCTAACAACTAATTATTAACGACCTTTTTTGAATTAGGGAAACAGTAAATTAACTTTAGTTTCTATGATTTGAGATGAGTTTAGCATTGAGGGGTTGCAGGAAAAATGGTTTTGTGTTAATATGTTAAGGAATGTAAAGAGAATGTTTCGTAAATATTACAAGAATGTATAACACAATGCAAAACAATAAAAGGAGAAATATATGAAAAAAAGAATCCTTTGTTTAACATTAGGATTAATGCTGACAATTTCACAGGCAGTACCTGCCGGTGCTGCATCTAGAAAAGATCAGTTAAAACAGGATAAGGCAGCAGCACAGAGTCAGCTTGCAGCACAGGAGTCTAAAATCAATAATCTGGAAGACCAGAAACAGACACTTTCCGCTGAGATCGATCAGCTGGATTCTGATCTGGTAAATATTATGGTTGAGATTGAGATTCTGGATGGTGAGTTATCCGATAAAGAAGCGCAGATCGAGCAGACCAAAGCAGATCTGGCAGTGGCAGAAGAAAATAAACAGAAACAGTATGAAGCCATGAAGAAGAGAATCCAGTATCTGTATGAAAAGGGTGGAGATGATGCATGGGCACAGATGCTGTTCCAGGCATCGGACTTTACCAGTCTTCTGAACCAGGCAGAATATGTACAGCAGATGTATGACAGTGACAGAAACAGTCTGGAAGAGTTCAAAGAGACTGTACAGCAGGTAAAAGACCTTGGGGATCAGCTGGACAGTGAGAAAGCAGAACTGGAAGAGATGAACCAGGAGTATCAGAATCGTCAGGCGAGTATGCAGACACAGCTGGAAGAAAAGAAAGCAACTTCCAGTGATTATGATGCACAGATCGCACAGGCGCAGAACCAGGCTGCACAGTACACGGAACTGATTCGTCAGCAGAATGCTGAGATTCAGAAAATTGAAGAAGAAGAGAAAAAAGCAGCGGAAGAGGCAGCAAGAAAAGCAGCCGAGGAAGCAGCTAAGAAGGCAGCAGCAGAAGAAGCTGCAAAGAAAGCACAGGAAGAAGCAAACAAAAAAGCAGCAGATGAGGCAGCAAAGAAAGCAGCAGAAGCAAGCAAGAAATCTTCATCTGCTTCCGGCAGTAATACAGGTTCCGGTTCTTCAACAAGCAATAAAGCTAATAGCAATACAAGCAGTAACAATGCAAGTAGCAGCTCAAGTGCAACAACATCCAAGAACAACGGAAGTTCTTCTTCCGGCTCATCAGGAAGCTCAGGCAGCAGCGTATCATATAATCCGACAGGACAGTCCGTTGTTAATTACGCATGCCAGTTTGTTGGCAATCCTTATGTATGGGGTGGTACAAGCCTGACAAACGGTGCTGACTGTTCCGGATTTATCATGAGTATATATGCAAAGTTTGGTGTATCCCTTCCGCATTCCTCCGGAGCAATGGCAGGCTGTGGTCGTGGAGTTTCCTACTCTGAGGCAATGCCTGGAGATATTATCTGCTACGCAGGTCATGTAGCGATTTACATGGGCGGTGGACAGATTGTACATGCAAGTAACGCAAAAGACGGTATTAAGATCAGCGGAAACGCTGCGTACAGGCCGATCGTTGCAGTTCGCCGTGTGCTGTAATTAGAACAATAGTAACAATTATGAGAGTCATATCTGAAAAAGATATGGCTCTTTTTTTGTTCAATAATCTATTCCGCTTTAACGTGGCATTTTATTGTAGTTCCGAATTTGACAAAATAAATGATGAAATCAACACAAAAGAACGAGCCGATAAAAAAACGAATCGTTATAATTAGAACAAAAGAGACTGAGATAGTCTGTATGCAGACGGAACAGGCTACATTGCCGGAAGGAGGTAGATAATGAAGAATCGAAAAAAACAGCTTATGAAGATCGGAGCTGTCATAGCGGTGATTGCAGCTGCAGGAATTGCCGGCGGAGTCGTCATATACAAGTCTGTCAATCGATTCGATCTGACTGTAGCCGGGGATTCAATCAGTAAAGAAGAGTATGTGAACTGCATGAATTCCGTGGAATACGATACCAAGATGCAGATCCAACAAGATTATGATGCCGTATACGGAACGGATTTCTGGGAAAAGCAATACGACGGACAATACGGCTATGAGATTCTCACCCGGAATACAGTAGAACAGTTAAAATACATCCATGCAGTATATGATCTTGCCGAAGAAAACGGAGATGTAGCAGACAGCAGCTATGAGGCTCTGGAAAAACGCTGGAAGGATGGTAATGCGGAGCGGGGCGAGAAAGTAAAAAAAGGCGAAGTGATCTACGGACTGAAAGAGTATACGTTTCAGCTGTATCTGGACTACGAGCTCAGTACTCTGAAGGAAAAATACTGTAACGATACCTCCAGAGAGGGTATGAAACTGACGGAAGACGAGGTTCTTCAGCACTATCAGAGTCGCGACTGGATATTTGGAGACAGCGAAGAAAATGCTGACCTGGAGACAGCAAGAATAGCAGTCGAAAGAGAACTGCGTGAACAAAAATACGACGATATGATCACGCAGCGTGAAAACGGTTCTCAGGTGGAAGGAAACATGAAAGATGTGAACCGGTACACCTTGAAGAATATACAATAACGGAAGGAGAAAAGGTATGAAGAAAAGATGGATGAGCGGTACGTTAGCACTTCTGCTTGCAGGAACAACAGTCGCATCAATGATGCCGGCAGTGTCTGTTAAAGCTGAGGGAAATACCGCAACTGGAACAACATATTATGTTGATTCCAATGGGGGAAATGATAGCAATGAAGGAACATCAGAAGGCAAGGCGTTCCAGACACTTGAAAAAGTAAATACACTTGATCTTGAGCCGGGAGATACCGTTCTTTTGAAAAGAGGATCTGTATTTGAGGATCAGGCTCTTAAGTTTACAAAAGAAGATAGCGGTACTGCAGAAGCACCGGTAAGAATATCTGCTTATGGCGAGGGAAACAGACCACAGATCAATACAAACGGTCATGGTCAGTGGGAACTGAATTATGGAACTCCACTGGATAACCAGAATCATAAGTGGAAAGGTACCGTATCTTCCAGTATCCTGATTGAAGACACAGAGTATATCGAAATCGAAGGTCTGGAACTGACCAACGACAGAAATAGTGCAACAGATACCGAGAAAGATAAAGCGTACAACGATGCATATGCAATGGACAGAACAGGTGTTGCCGGCGTTGCGAAGGACAATGGAACAGTAGACCACATCGTACTGAACGATCTCTATATCCATAATGTGACAGGTAACGTATATAACAAACATATGACAAACGGTGGTATCTACTTCATCGTTGCAAAACCAACAAACGAAGGAGCAACCGGAATTGCAAGATACAATGATGTTAAGATCACGAACTGTTCTCTGGATACAGTAAACCGCTGGGGAATTGCAGTCGGATACACCTATCAGTGGAGACAATTCACAACAGGTGCATTGTCAGATGCAACAATGGCAAAATATGGTTCATCCAATGTTGTGATCGAGAACAACTATCTGAACCATGTAGGCGGAGATGCCATCACAACCATGTATCTGGACAGACCGATGGTTCAGTATAACGTGTCAGAGAATGCGGCAGAGCAGATCAATTTCAAAGACTACTCAAAGAATCAGCCGAGTCTTGATGCAAATGGTAATGTAAACGGTACACAGGGCGTTGGTGCAGGACGAGTGGCAGCAGCAATCTGGCCATGGAAATGTAAAAATGCAATCTTCCAGTACAATGAGTGCTTCAGAACATTAAATGCTTCCAATGGTAACGGCGATGGACAACCATGGGATGCCGACTATGGTGATGGAACAAACTATCAGTACAACTACAGCCATGGTAATACCGCAAGTACCATCATGTTCTGTGGTCCGGAGTCCATTAACAATACATTCCGTTACAACATCAGCCAGTATGAAGATATGGGACCTCTGGATCCGGCCGGTAACACTGGAAACTGCCAGGTTTACAATAACACATTCTATATCAAAGAAGGTCTCAATACCATCTGGCATAGAAGCCATGGCAATGGTGGTCCTGTAGATATGGAAAATAATATTTTCTATTTCGCAGGAAACTCACCGGTTGCAGTAAATGACTGGAATCCCAGCGGAAATAAGACCTTCAGCAATAACTTATATTACAACGTAACTACTTATCCGAATGATGCAAATGCTGTAAAAGCGAATGCAGGAACAAAGGTACTTGTGGATGCAGGTTCCGGTCCGGATTCAGTAGCAACTGATAAGAGCGCAAGAAGACATGAAGATCCAACAGCTACAACAGTATTTGACGGATACAAACTTGCAGAAAACTCTCCGGCAATCAACGCTGGTAAAGTAGTAGTTGACAGAAATGGTTATACCATCGATCACGACTTCTTCGGTCACAAGATCACAGCAGTACCGGAGATCGGAGCAGCAGAAAGTGATGCAGTGGCGGCACTTGTACTGAGATCTAACGTATATACTGTTACCGGAACTAACGTAAGCGATCTTCCGAAAAATACAACAGTAGAGGATTTCCTTAATAATGTCATTGTAGATACAGGCGTTACAGTTACTATTAAAGAAGGCGAGACAGAACTTACAGGAACTGACATCGTAAAAGGAGGAGCAACAATCACTCTTTCTTATGAAGGAATGGAAAGTGTAACTTACACTGTGGTTGCAAGTTCGGATAAAGAACTGAAGGGATGTTTCTACGAAGTGAAGGGAACAGAGGTACGTGTTCCTTACACAGAGAAAAACCTGACAACAGTAAAGGAAATGAAGGCAAACATCACTGTAGCAGACACAGCAACAGTATCCGTATTAAACGGTGGAACAGAACTGGCAGATAGCGATGCAGTTGCAGCCGGAATGACACTTCGCATCACTGCGGAAGACAGCACAACAAATGATTTTACGATCACACAGAAAAACGAATACAACTGGACGTTTGATTTTGTAAGAGGACAGCAGGGAAATGTATGGTTCGGACAGATAAAAGACAGCTCCAGCGACTGGACCAATATGACAACTATCGATTCGGACGGATGGCCAAACTGGGCGACTCATACATATTATGGTCCTGGTATTGATGCACCACAGAACACAAATACAACAACTGATCCAACAGTTCATGGTCTGCTTTCCGCACCGCCGCGCACAGATATTTCTACAGCAATGGCATATAGAGTACCGAAGAGTGGAACCGTATCATTCAAAATCAGAGATGACGAGCCATATCTTCGTCAGTCTTCGAACACAGGCGGAACAGTTACCTTGAGTCTTTATGTGAATGGTAAAGAGAAGAAGAGCTTAACACTTGAAACCAGTAGACAGAAAGTTGGTAACTGGGAACAGCCTGAAGAAATCGCAGTAAGCCGTGGCGACATGATTCGTGTGGTAACTAAGTGTAATGATAACCCAAGCAAACCATCCGTTCACGTTACACCAATCATCACTTATGTAGATAAAGCTGCAGCTGATACAGAAGCACCGACAACACCAACAGAGGTAACAGTAACAGATATTACAACAACAACAGCAAAAGTTACCTGGACAGCATCTACAGATAATGTAGGCGTGACTGGATACAATGTATACGTAAATGAATCTGAAGATCCTGTAAACGGCGAGACACTTGTAACAGGAACAGAATATACACTGGAAAGTCTTACAGCAGGAACAGAATATAAAGTAACTGTAAAAGCAGTTGATGCAGCCGGTAATGTTTCAGAAGGAGCTGTATATACATTTACAACAAAAAATGCGGCAGATACAGAAGCACCATCAGCACCGACAAATGTAGTAGTAACAGATGTTACAACAACAACAGCAAAAGTTACCTGGAGCGAAGCAACAGACAATGTAGGAGTAGTTGGATATAACGTATACTTAAATGAAGCAAAAGTAAATGAAACACTTATAACAACTACCGAATATGATTTAACTGCTCTTACAGAAGAGACAAATTATTCAGTAAAAGTAACTGCGGTGGATGCAGCAAAAAATGAATCTGAGAGATCTGAAGCAGCTACATTTACAACACCAAAAACACAGGATACCGAAGCACCATCTGTACCGGCAGGTGTAGCAGCATCAGACGTGACACAGACAGGAGCAAAGATTACCTGGACAGCATCTACAGATAATGTAGCAGTAACCGGATACAATGTATATGTGGGTGAAACAAAAGTAAATGCTACACCTGTAACAGTTACAGAATATGATTTAACCGGACTTACAGCAAATACAGGATATTCAGTAACAGTAAGTGCAGTGGATGCAGCAGGAAACGAATCCGCAAGATCTGAAGCAGCTACATTTACAACATTAGAGGCGGAAGAAGAGAAAGATACAGAAGCACCGACAGCACCGGCAGGTGTAACAGCATCAGAGGTGACACAGACAGGAGCAAAGATTACCTGGACAGCATCTACAGATAATGTAGGAGTAGCCGGATATAATGTATATGTAGATGAAGCAAAAATAAATACGGACAAGCTGGTGGAAGGTTTGGAAATTGAACTGACAGGTCTTACTCCGGATACAGAATACACAGTAACAGTAAGTGCAGTGGATGCAGCGGGAAATGAATCAGGAAGATCTGCAGCCTTCACATTTACAACACTTAAAAACGAGGAACCTGCCCCGGAAAAACCATCCGCTCCTACGAATGTAAAAGTATCTGAAATTACTCATACCACAGCAATCGTTACCTGGGAACCGGCTGCAGAAAGAGCGATGGCACCTGGATATAATGTATATCTGGATAATAAAAAACAGAATGAATTGCCTATAGAAGGAACAGAGTACAAGTTGACTGGCCTTAAGGTAGGAACCAGATACAATGTAGCCGTAACAGTAGTAGATGTAGATGGAATAGAATCTGACAGAACAGAAGAAGTAGAAGATACATTTATAACAAAGGCAGATAAAGAAAAACTGCAGGAAACTACAAAAGATGCAGACAAAGCTCTGGAGAACAAGGATAAATACACAGAGGAATCTCTGAAAAATCTGGAGGAAGTCTACAAGAAGTATCAGGAAGTACTGAATGGTGACAATGTAACTCAGGAAGAAGTAGAGGAAGCGAATAAAGCTATCGAAGAAGCTTTCAAGAATCTGGTAGCAAAAGACGATGGTAAGAAGGATCCGACTCCTACCCCAGGACCGGCAGCCCCAACACCGACTACAACGCCAGACCCGACTACAACCCCAACCCCAACTACAACACCAACTACAACCCCAACCCCGAGCACCACACCGCAGCCAGGCGCAAAACCTGCAGCAACTTCCGGAAATACCAACACAGGAAGCACAAATGCAGGTGGAACAACCACAGGCAGCACATCTACAGCCAGAGCTGCAAAAACAGGTGATACAGCCAATGCAGCAGCCTGGTTATTTACCCTGGCAGCATCTGCGGTTGCAGGAACTGTTGTTGTAAAACGTAAAAGAGAGGATTAAGAATGTCCCACTCTTGAAGGATAAAAATAAGTAATTAAAACAGACAGGAATCAGAAAACACTGATTCCTGTCTGTAACATCCAACAAAAAGGAGAAAAAAATGAGGAAAAAGACCCTTTCAGCATTTCTGGGATTGGTTCTTGGCGCTTCTACCATATTAGGCTCTGTCGGTGCAAACCCTGTACCGGTATCCGCAGGAACGGATGGAATAACCGACAGCGAATGCACAACCACTGGAACTGCAGAACCGGCATCGGACGAAGTTGTACCGGACGCGAATCAGTACAAATATCAGAAGGATGAACTGGCAGCATTCTGTCACTTCGGACCGAATACATTTAATGAAATTGAGTGGGGAGAACATTACGGAAACAAAGCACCGAACGAAATCTTTACATTGAAAGATAACTTTGATGCAGACACACTGGTAAGCACATTAAAGAATGCAGGATTTAAGAAAATTATTGTAACAGCAAAACATCACGATGGTTTCTGTATCTGGCCGAGTGCATATACAGACTATGATGCAGAGGCAGCAGGGTATAAAGGAGATATTCTTGAGGAGATATCTACTGCGTGTACAAACTATAATATGGACATGGGACTTTACCTGTCTCCATGGGATATTCATGAGCCATCTTACGGATATTATGATGCCAATGGAAAACCGACAAGCAAGGAAAATGACGTAAAAGATTATAATGAATATTATAACAATCAGTTAGAAGAAATTCTTGGAAATCCCAAGTACGGCAATAACGGACATTTTGTTGAAGTATGGATGGATGGAGCCAAAGGAAGCGGTGCCAATGCACAGGACTATGAGTTTACAAAATGGTTTGATACAATCCAGAAACACCAGGGAAAACAGGCAGACAAGGATGCTGACTGTATGTTATTCGGAGCTCAGGCATATACAACCGTTCGCTGGATCGGAAATGAAGACGGTGTGGCTTTTGAGGATACCTGGGCAAAGTCAAATGTCAATTATGACAATAATACTATTGATAGCAATGGAAGTACACCTTATTCCAAAGGATATGAAAATGGTAATAAATGGACAGTTCCGGAGTGTGACGGACGTATTACATCCGGATGGTTCTGGGGAACAAATAAATGTACTCCGAAGACAGTTGCCCAGCTTGCTAACATGTATTTTGATTCTGTAGGACATAATGCAACTATGCTTCTGAATGTACCGCCAAACAACAAAGGTACAGTAGATCAGCCGATCCTGAATAGAATAACAGAATTCGGTCAGAATGTGGAAGAGTCTTTCAGAACCAATCTGGCAAAAGCAGAAGGAACCACAATTGTAGCATCTGATGTTCGTGGAAACGATGCTGCATTCAAACCGGGAAATGTAGTAGATGGAAATGATGCCACATACTGGACAACAAATGATGGTACAACAAGCGGAAGTCTGACCATTAAATGGAATACAGCGAAGAAGTTCGATGTGGTTTCATTCGAAGAAGCAATTCAGAAAGGACAGCACATCAACAGTTATAAAGTTGAGTACAAAGCATCTGACGATGCACAGTGGCAGACACTGAAAAGTGGAGTAACTGTTGGTGCAAAGAGACTGGTTAGAACTGCACCGGTAGCAGCAACTCAGGTTAAGATCACAGTAGGAACAACCGATGGAAAAGTTCCGATGTTAAGTGAAGTTGGTGTATACAAAGCAAGCGAAGGATTCCAGCTGGCAGGAGCAGCGCCGGAAGGTATGGTAACAACCAGCGTTAATGATAATAGTTTTACATTCAGCACAGGTTGGAATCCACAGACAGGCAGCCAGTATATCAACGGACAGAATACCTGGTCCAATAGAGCTGACGCAAGCTTTACTTATAACTTCCACGGAACAAAAGTATACCTGATGGGAACAACAGACCCGGGTCATGGTGCCGCTGATGTTTATATCGATGATCAGTTGGTAGAAACGATCAATACACATGCGGAAAGCAGATCTACAGGAGCAAAGATCTTTGTATCCGGTGATCTGGAAGATGGCGATCACACATTAAAGCTTGTAGCAAAAACAAATGCAGCAATCGGTGTGGAAGCAGCTTACGTAATCAACAACGGTGGCGTTGGAATGATTGAACTTGAAGATTCTGCATACACAATGAATGAAGAATCTTCACTGGATGTGAAAATCAAACGTGTAGGTGGAACAAAAGGAACAATCACAGCTAAGATCCAGCCTAACCCGGGAAGTGCAATTCAGGATGATTTTAATACAGAATTAGCTCCGGTAGTTACTCTGAATGATGGACAAGCTGAAGTAACTGTTAAAGCAGCAGAGACAAGACGTAATACGAACATGACCGGCGATCGTGTGTTTTCTATCGAACTGACAGAGAAAACACCGGACAATGCAATCATTGGTTTCAACAGTTCTGCAAGAATCACAATCAAAGATGCAGATGGTATTACAAAAGAAAAACTGAACACTTTAATTACTCAGTCTCCTGACGAAGCGCAGGAAAATCTGTACATGGAAGAAGGCTGGAGTGCATATGCAGAAGCACTGGAAGCAGCAAGAGCAGTTGTCGAAAACGAAGAAGCAACAGAAGCAACTATCAGAAATGCATACATAGCACTGGAAAATGCAAAGAAAGCACTTGTAGCACGTGAAAAGTATACAGAAACTGACAGATTCAAATTCCCATGGAAACCGGGAACAAGCGCTAAGCTGGAAGCAGAATTTGCGACAGAGTTAAATAATAGCAATGATTTAGATTCTGATCAGGATTGGCCGATGAAGATTGCGGATAACAACGATGCAAGCAATGGAAAATTTGTCACAGATATGGCATTCAAGGATGTCCTGAAATATGCATATCACGCAGACAAAGCCGGCACCTACCATGTGGTCATGAGATATCGCAGCGGTTCTCCTGAAAATGCCAAAAATGGTATTAAGATAACAGAAAAAACCGGAAAGATCGCAGAAAAAAAAGTTGTAGTTAACCCGTCCAAAGAGAATGGAAACGTTGTTTTCGGAACTGTAGAATTTGATATTGAAGTAGTAACACCTGGAGATGGAATGATTTCTATTACAGCCCCGGATACCAATAAGGGTCCTGGAATTGACTACTTCAGCATCAGCCCGCGGAATGTTACGCTGGGATCTTTCGACATCACAGCTACAGCAGGTGAAGGCGGAACCATCACAGCAGATGGCCTTACAGAAGGCAAAGTAACTGTTACAGAAGATGAAAGTGTAACATTTACGATTGCACCAAAAGACGGATATGAGATTGCAGACGTAAAAGTGGATGGAACATCGGTAGGAAAGAAAACTACTTATACATTCGATCACGTAGACAGAACTCATACAATCGAAGCAACATTTGCATTTACGAACTATACAGCAGAAAATCCATTTGGATTCCCGGGAGAAAAGGGAGTGACCAAGACCCTGGAAGCAGAGCATGCTACAGAACTGATCAATAGCAACGATTCAGATTCGGATTCGGCTTGGCCGCTTACTATTACTTCTGAAGACTGGGCAAGTAATGGAAAATTCCTGAACTGTATGGCATACAAAGATTATGCAAAATATGCTTACACAGCAGTAGTTCCCGGAACCTACACAGTAACAGGTACTTACCGTGCCGGAGCGTTAAACAAACTTGCGATTTCTGAAGCGGACAATAAGATTGAAGCAGCTCAGGTTGATTGCCCGTCAACTAAAGAAGACAACGCACTTACTGTGAAGACATTCACACTGGATATCAAAGTGACAACAGCGGGAGCAGGAACCCTGATCCTTACAGCACCGGATACAAACAAAGCTCCACAGCTGGACAAACTGGATATCGTACTGAAAAGAATTGCAGATGAAGCAGATCTTACAGAACTGGAGAAAGTACTTAAAACTGCAAGAGATAAACTTGCAGAGGTAAATGCCTATACACCAGCATCCAGAGGAGAACTTGAAACTGCAGTAAATGCAGCTCAGGAAGTTTATGATAAAGCAGGTGTTACCCAGGATGAAGTAAATACTGCAAAAGCAAATGTAGAAGCTAAGATTGCTGCACTGGCAAAGAAAGCAGATAAATCTGCACTGATCAATGCAATTAACCTTGCAGATGTCAAAACAACGCAAGACAAATACACAGCTGAATCCAGAGACGCTCTTAAAAAGGTGATAGCTGTAGCAGCTGCGGTAGTGAATGACGAAAATGCGACACAGGAAATGGTAGATGCTCAGACAGCCGCTGTAAAAGCTGCCGATGCTAACTTAGAAGAAATCAAAGTACCGGTTAACAAATCAGGACTGCAAAAACGTGTTGATGAGGCAAATGAGACTGTGACAAACACAGCTGCTTATACCGAAGAATCTTTAAAAGCTCTTCGGGCAGCCATTAAAGCAGCGCAGGCAGTACTGAATGATCCAGCAGCAACACAGGAAGAAGTAAATGCTCAGACTGATGCGTTAAATGCTGCAATTGCTGCATTAGTTGAAAAACCAGTAGTCGACAAAACAGAACTGCAGACAGCAGTTGCTGATGCAAATAAATTTGCAGCAAGCGATGAAAACAAAGAGAAATATACAGAAGATTCCTGGAAAACTCTTGAGGAAGCCATTACGGTAGCACAGGCCGTTCTGAATAAACCGGAAGCAACACAGGAAGAAGTAAACGATGCTTTAAAAGCTTTAACAGATGCAAAAGAAAATCTGAAAACAAAAGAACCTTCTGTTGAAAAACCGGGGAAAGCTGAACTTGAAGAAACTGTGAATGATGCGAATGCATTTGTTAAAGGATTAGAAAATTCGGAAATGTATACGGAAGAGTCTTTGAATGCCCTTAAAGAAGCAATTGCAATGGCAGAGGAAGTGCTGGCTTCTGAAAATGCAACACAGGATGAAATTAATGATGCAATGCGAAGAGTAAAAGAAGCAAAAGAAAACCTGGCACAGAAGAAACCGGCAGTTGCTACAGAAGCTCTTGAGAATGCTATTGCAAATGCAAGAGAACTTGCTAATGACACAGCAACTTATACAGAAGAGTCTCGGACAGCTCTTAATGCAGCTGTCGACGCAGCACAGAAAGTACTTGAGGATGCAAACGCAACACAGGAAACTGTAGATAAACAGACAGAAGCTGTAGAAGCAGCAATAAAAGCACTTGTAAAAATCAAAGTACCGGCTGAAACAGATAAACTTAAAGAAGCTGTAAAAGAAGCTGAGGAACTTGTAAAAGACACAAAGAAATATTCCGAAGAATCCCGGAATGCTCTTACAGATGCAATTGCATTAGCACAGGAGGTACTTGAGGATACAAACGCAACACAGGAAACTGTGGATAAAGCGCTGGAAGCTGTAAATGCAGCAAAAGAAGCTCTGGTAGAGGTAGGAAATCTGAGAAATGTTGTTGATGAAGCAGCAAAACTGACAGGCGAAACCAATAAGTACACCGAAGATTCTGTGAAAGCTCTCCAGGCAGCCATTGACGAAGCCAGGAAAGTACTTGGTAATCCGAAAGCAACTAAGGATGAAGTGGCTACTGCTTTAAATGCTGTAAACAAGGCAAAAGAAGAACTGAAAGTAAAAGAAGCAGATAAGAAAGACGAAGAACCTAAAAAAGAAGAACCTAAGAAAGATCCAACCAACGAGAACATCAACAACGGTTCCGCAAATGGGGGCACTAACAATGGAACTTCCAACACAGGTTCCGGAAACAATGGAAGCATTAATACACCTTCCGGAACAACAACTGTAAGCGGAAACAATAACTCCGTAAAAGCAGCCAAAACCGGAGATACAACTAATGTAGTCGGACTGATAGTTCTTTGCCTGGCAGCCGGAGTTGTTATGGTTATGGTGAAGAAAAAAAGAGTTCACTAATTAGGATTAGAAAGCCTGTAGCTGCCAGGATACTACGCAGTTACGATAATTTCTTAAGCAGGCGTTAACAGATCGTCTCGGATGCGGAACTCAGATGCGCATCCGAACGGTCTTGGATTAGTTGGCAAATAGAAAAGAGATGGAGTAAATATGTTTGCATTTATAATTATTTTAACAACCATGATATTTTTGGATTGTGCTTTTGGAGCTTTCTGTTTGTGCAAAGAATCCATTAACTGGAGAAGCGAACAGATGGGGTATGATCTGGAAGAGAGTCTGAAAAGCCTAAAGAAAAAGAATGCAGGTATGCCGGAAATGGAACATACAGGCAGCAAGGCATAAAAATAACGCCATCGTGATATCATATCCGGTGGCGTTATTTTTATGCAATTAACAGAACCTGCGAAATCATACTTTAGAATATCAAAATGCCATTATCGAAGGGAATATTATGGGAGTATCCCAAAGTTTGTGTAAACCTCCAAACTGATGTAAGATAGAATTACTC